>Ga0126336_10000978_pt1 | contig 13739 bp, 4 predicted proteins | sample SidCmetagenome_FD_92530 | JGI IMG/M metagenome (GOLD analysis project Ga0126336, IMG submission 92530) | Coral microbial communities from El Islote,Puerto Morelos, Mexico - Siderastrea C C metagenome | ecosystem: Host-associated > Invertebrates > Cnidaria > Coral | place: El Islote,Puerto...
CAAGGGACAGCAGAACGGACCGTAAGGTGATAGCTTTATTGAATAGTTGACATATTTCATCGCTGTTTGCTTGAAACAACGTTCGATGAGAACTCAAAATCCATGTTTCCTATAGCTCATGATTGAACCAAGGATAAAATTGAGCTACAATATATATATACCCGTGGAGGACGAATAGATGGAAGTGAAAGATATGAATTTAAAGTACAACGCTAAATTTTGGTGTTCTTCCATTGGTCGGAATCGATCGCGTGACGCAATAGTGTCTCTCTTCAGCGGGCGCCTATCAGCGCATAGGGCCCGTTTTTGACAATTTTCGTTCAAAATTAAGCGTTGTACAATAAAAACAATAGAGTTCTTCTATCTCAGGCCCTATGTGTGTGTAATTTCCCTCGGAAATTTGATGTTCAAACTTCATATAAGCCCTCGAACGTAATATTTGTTGTAAACATCAAATTTCCTCGGGTAACCTATCACACGATAGTGCCTTCGACAGAAGAACTCTATAGTTTAAATAATATATTTGAACTGCGGTTTGAAGATTTAAAGAAAGCCTGAAAGAACATTGCAGTAGCAAACGCAAGACATGCTTGAACGTGTAGATACTATCCTGGAATTCTGATTAGATAGTCGAACACGACTTTGTGAATTAGTAAAAAGTGGTTCCGGCTTTAAAGCATTGCACTTTAAAACATCCCAAGAAGACAAAAATAATAGTAACATGCTCCTCACACCCTGCCGGAAACGCCTAATGACCTCAAGTCCTTAGAGGTAAGGTTTAAGTCTTGTGTCAAATTGACTGGATTGAACGAACCATAAGGCGGTGCATAAGGCTCGTATTTTAACTCCGGCTTCCGTAGTATGAAGCGATTAGGAGCATCACTACTCCCCCTTGGATGGGATGCAGGTACATCACAGGATACCCAGCATAAAGTGACTAGGAGTATTACTACTCCCTCTGGATGGGATGCTAGTCCATCACAGGATACCCAACATAAAGTGGCTAGGAGCATCACTACTCCCCCTGGATGGAATGCTAGTCACAGGGCCACCCCAGCTTTTCTGCTAGGACTCCTTATACACCGGGTAGAGAGACAATGTGAAGTAAATTAAAGCGAGTTTCTTGTGTAAGGAAACAACGCAATACAATGCAGAGACGAAGCCTCAAAGCACCGACCCTTCGATCTCGCGATCGAACGTCCTATACTTTGCTTTCCATGTCCTACGTGATGATCACTACGCTACAGCGCCTTCACAATCAATACTCCAAGTCACCCTTTTTCAGCAAATTATGCCTGCCTGTAAATTATGTTGCCCTCCCACCTGTCCCTTCAGCGACGTAAATTCACCTCTTCGTTTTTTTTCTGTCACACACAGGACACGTACCAAAAGGTTTGTTTCAAACCGAAATATCGGGAACAAAAAATGTTTTTTTTTTAAGTTTATTTTGTTCTTCTTGACTCTGTTTTTCCCCCGCCGAAAATATCAGTTTGCCGCGTTGTCTTACTTTTGTTCAGTCAGGAGTTTTTTCTACTGATCCAAATCTTTGTCACAGATCCGGCAACTCTCACCGGTTTGTTGCATCCTCTCTTGTTTGTTGTCGTGGTTTTGCGGTAACATTTGCTCATACACTGAAGCCTCAATCACACCAAAGGGCAACATCTCGCTGGCATTTTTTAATTTACAATGTATTTAACAAGTTTTAAAAGACCTGAACATCGCCTTTAGATAGGCTGATTTGATAAACGATCGACAGCCATTTGAAAGCACAGCCACCATACAAACAGAGGTTGGTAAGCCTGTGTGCTTACCTATTTACCTCCCTGCAAAAAACACATATGGGGGCTCTAGGCAGACTTATTTTCTGTACGTAATCCTCAAATTGTTCTAGTGTTTTAAATTACTAACTCGTACACATTCTCAGTCAATTATAGATACAACGGGAAGGACTTTATTGCTTTAGGGCATCATTTAAGCCGAAAATCTGATTAAATGTTTGCTTGAATTACCTTACTAAATCATAGGATTACTCACTTTGTTTTTGTAGGGGTCATATCGAAGGAAATACCAAACAAGAAAATAAAGATGCATTGTGATTCGCCTATACATGGAACAAAACAGTCACTCAAAATCTGTTAATCTATGGCCGAAAGTACCTCGAAGTGGAAAACATGCAACCCGGCGTCCACAAGACAGGTTTCATTTGTCTATCAGCAGCTAGCGGTACAACAGCTCCGTTGCTTGCTTCTTTCCTTCCTTCCCTTCCTTCCTTCCTTCTTCAAGCACTCCGAACCAAATAAAGAAAAATATCTTTTTCTGTCATGAAACATTTCCATTTCCAAAAAGTGCAGTAAAAAGTCGGAGACAGGAGAGAAAACAATAATTAATAGTATGTTCAGTAGCATACGCTTTTCACAGTTAAAGACGAAACACCTGCGTTCACTCTGTCAAGTAGAGCACGCAACTCAATAGTAATCAAAATATTCTTAACGTAATACAAGGAATGTTTTCAAAACTGAACCCACACATGTAGCAGATTTAAATTCGGGGGTACTCCCTAAAGTGGGCTATACAGGGAGGCTCCGCCCGAAAGGGGTGCCTTTTTTAAGCGCGCAGTATGTTAAAGGGTAGGGAAAATTTCCATTTTAGTATACGAAAGGGTCACAAAATAAGCTGCAAATTGGAAGAAATGGCGGCTAAAGCGAAGTATATCAAATGGTGCCACATTCAGTGGAGGAAATGACTACGCAACTGAATCAGAACGACTGAAAACCCGGGAAAAACGTGGCGATTTTCGGAAATTCTATTGTTTTGGCTTATCCTATAGGTATAAGAAAGGGGTGCAGTTTTGTTTAAGGTATATGAAAGGGATACCATTTTGGTAAAAATTAGTATATTAAAAGGTAAGGGTTTGAACCTCTGGGCGGAGCCTCCCCGTATAAAACTTTATTGCCCCCCCCCCACCCCCCACCGGATTTGAAATTTGCAACACTGGTAGCCCAGGGTTTGAAAACTGAACATTCAGGCTTTCACCACGTGCAAAAACAGATTGAAGATGTCGTGAGATGGATTTGAAGTGGGCGATCGCCTTAGCTCTAGTTATGCTGCGTTTCCTGGCTCAATTTTCTTGTAAACCGTCATCTCATTATTACTCATTAATTACGAGTTTCATCCTTTGGTATAGTCATCACTGCTTGAAATAACACCAAAAAAATATAATGGGAATGAGGACGGGCCGTAAAAAGTCGGTTTATATGGCCAGGAGGGAGGGGGCGTCTCTATTATGTCCCCGTGACGTCATACTGGCAGTGAGGACTGAGCCAGTAGTTACCTTGGAGACGCCCCCTTCCTCCTGTATATGGCACATCTTCTTGTTGACAAACGGTTTTCTCTTAAATCAGCGCCTTGTTATCGCTTATTAATAACGAGTCTCGCCTTTCGACCTGGTCGTGACTATGCCCATCAACAAGAGAAAACAGTGGATCATCCTATCTAGTCATCACGAATTTATTATGAAATTAGAAGCACGCCTTCTTGTTAACCTCTCATGGAATCAAGGTATAAGTGAAAACAAACAGCAGGAGGCCGACCAAGTAAGCCGATCACAGGCATGCAATCGATTTTACCTGGAGCTCTTACTATTATAGTGTGGATAGTTTCCGTAAGAACGAAAATTCCAAAGGGGGCGAAATCAAATGGAACAGATAATTTTCTTTCCTCGGGTACAGTTAACCCGAGAAAATCAAGTAAACAAGGAAATATTTTCGAAATTCAGACCGAAAAGCGCTTCTGGGTGTGTTTGCCTTAGTTCTACGTTTGAGCGGACCTCTGTGGCTGGCTCAAAGTTTTTCGTGCCACGTGGTTTAACCAATCGGAGCAAACACACTGCTTTTACAACGAATCAGGAGGACAGCCAAACCTATACCGGACGGATGCAATGTTAAGGTTGATTTCCACTGTTGCGTAAATTTTACATGCGTACGGGCGTGAATTCAACTGGCTTTACGTGCGTAAATAAAGTTAGAGACGATGTATGAATAGCCTGCGTCGCAGACGAAACTAAACCCTTACTAAACCCTTGTTAGGTTACTAACCAAGGGTTAGATTACGTCTGCGACGCAGGTCATGTATGAACGGCTTACGTAAACGTGAAAACTTTTTACGTTTACGTAAGCCGTTCATACATCGTCTCTAATTTTATTTACGCACGTAAAGCCAGTTAAATTCACTCCCGTACGCACGTAAAATTTACGCAACAGTGGAAATCAACCTTTAGTCCGAAAGCAGCCTGTCTGATAGCTTCCCGCGCTTGTCACCGCGCGGCATGTTTTCCCGCTCTTGCATGCATGCCATGCCACAGGCTGTATGTATTCCCGCCGTTAGCACCGGTTGGATACATGTTTTTGCCTTGAGTCCCGACCCCTAATTGGTTTGTTGCGTTATTTGCTTTTGGTTTTATAGGCAAAATTACAATTAATACTGATGGGTCCAAATTCCAAACGGGACACGATCCTAATGTCCTCTTGGATTCAAGCCGTGTATGTAAAGCCATAAAGAACAACAAACAGCAGGACTTCTGAGGTCAACAGAGCCGAACAAGTCATGCAAACTTTATTTTCGACTGATACCAATCACCATTGTTCTTACTATATCTGATTTACCTTGTTAGAAAGCTACTGAAGTGGACATTTGGGCGCTGACAAAGTTCCTACATCTTCCACTTGAAAACAATTGAAAAACCTTCCCTGGGTAAAACCGATAAATACTGCACATTTGCTATTACTTCAATCATCCCACTTTGGTGAAGGATTTTATTTGCGGACGCAAAAACTTAGCACCATCTATTACAGTATAATAAACCCCACTAAAGCAAAGTGTTGTTCAGTTCCTTTCATTTGAACGGTCACGTTTTCAATTATTAGACTCAAAAGTTAGAATCCCTAATGACTCATAGCTCAAAGTATTAGTGTAATCCCCATAAATTGGTTACTATATATATAAAAAAATTGGCCGGTTATCTACACTTGCTAATGCCGGGTGTGAGTTCCTTATAATGTCGAGTTTGGTCGGCGACCATGGTATGAACGTCAAATTCGATTCTAGGACTAAAAGTTTCAACAGGTGAATAGAATATCCAAAATCTTCAACTGGAATACTGTCTGAAATTCCGGAGGAATAACCAGTATATTGATCTTAAGAATTTTGTTGGCAAGGTTAGTGATGTCAAGCAAGCCGCAAAACACATTTTTTGCGTTCTACAGCCGAAGACGTGCAGATTTGCTAAAAATACATAAACAGAAATCAACAACTCTCTACATTTGCAGTTGAAAATTTTTACTCTCTGCAGCAATGCAGATGTCAGGGGGTTGGGGGGGGGGGGGTGGAATTCTTTGACAAGTTTTAAGCGGTCACGTTAATAAACGTTTGTTAACAACTTGTCCTGCACAGGTTTCCTTCGCCGTCTTGAGCTGTACACTCGAACAAGTTTAGCAACTTTTCCGAGTTGACAATGTCTAGTTTTTGAAGAAACCAGCGGCCATGGCATTACATGATATCTCTTTGAAATCGCCTTTTTTTGCCGTTCACTGCACTTGCTTATGAAAACTTTCTCTTATCCATTGCGCTTTAGCATTCATTAGCAATTATAATTTGACAAGTGCACTTGAATACCAACATTTTTTGTTTGAACATGTTTCCTTGCATGATACTTACTGATATTTCAAACGTCTGTCATGCCGTTTAAAATAATCCACTTATCAGTTTCGCAGCGTCCACATTAACGCGAAACACGCAATTATTTCGCAGGGGTAAAAATAGACTTTTAATTTGCCGTAACAGCCCTCCTGTGACAACGCCGAAAGTTAACAAAAGAATTCTAACGACTTTATTGCCCCGGTGCAAGTTTGCGTGAAATATTTGCGGTAAACACTAAAGCACGCTCTTGACGATCTTGTACGCGTGCAATATAAATTAAAACATCTCGTGATAGCCATGGCAGGAAACATAATGTTAGTTTACGGACAAGCATAAAATATTCGCGTGTCAAACGTCCACGGACCAAATATTTACTGGAGAGTTTAAGGGTTGCAGTTACCGTATTTACATACCTTTTTCAGTAATCCGTCATACAATAAATTATTTATATTGAGATCTCATTGTTTGCGCATAAACAAAACGAGTAGCGTTTGACAGATTGGGGACTCAGTACAAGTGACGGGAGGTCTTGAGCGAAGTCGACGGGGAAATGTCTCAACTGTCTGAGCAAATACTTTTTATGGAGGAAGTTTTACCCTTGAAATAATGGGGAATACACAAGGGAGAAGCCCAGAAGGTAAGCAAGCTGCTAGATCTCTAGTTTAGGTCGAGAAAAGGGTTAAAATACTTGAAATTCAAGTGTGACAATGTGAGTTGTGAGGGGCATTTTGCATGACAATATGATTGCTGCAGCACTGCGAAATGCTAAACACCTCAGGCAAAATTTTCTACGTTTTGAGGCCGTAAGCGAAATTTCTTCGGATTATTTCGACAATAAAGCATCCATTAAACGTATTACCGCTATGTTAAGGAGTTTTTTAGCCCTTCGTTTGAACCCCAGTCGAATAACTCTGTGGCCGCCTTTTGTTGTAAAATGAATCTTGCGGCGTCACATTTGATTTTAGTCTGTATCGCTAATAAGTTTTATCTATGTTAGCAATATAGTGGAGTTGTCAGAAGTCAAAAGGGACGTATTACTCAAGTTCTTACGAGATAAAACCATGTGTACACAATATGTTAGCTTTTCTTGTAAGAGTAAACCTATTCGCGTTGAATTTGTTTGAACAGCATAGAGGCTTTACTGTTTCTATATCTAATCGCTGAGAGAAATTCAGCAAATTCATTACATTCTTTACTTTCACTTTGGTCTCGCATCTATTTATACTAGTCCGAAAAAGGTTTAGAAACGGTAATTATTTGCTTCCGAGATGAAAATTTCCGACATTTGTCGCACACCACATCGCATTATACTTGTCGTTATGAAAGATCTCTCCTTTCATGACCTTCGATGAGAATTCGAAGGTACTTATATAATTAATATCGTCAATATTTTGCATTCATTAAAGTATTCGTTCGGTTTATTTATCTAAACATTGAATTAGTGAAATTTCCAATGCAACTCTAGTTTCATTTCTCTCTAATTTTCCACCGTAACAGTTCTTATTGGGACAAAGCAATTTTAACAAGCAATCTGACTTGCACTAAAGACCATAATACGCGAGAGGCCTTTCCAATGTCACAAGTATTATGTGTTCCATCCACAAAATAAACTCTAGGGCACCGACAGACAGCCACTGTGATCTCAAATCTCGAATATTTTTAATTAAATGCTTATCTACACAGCCATTTACACTTTAAAGTGAGCTTGTTCACAACTAGGGTGGTCATATTTAGTTCCTTACATGACTGAGATCAAACGCGATCAGATGCGAATTAATTTCTAAGTTTGCACCCTGTGAAAATCTTAACAGTCCGTACTGTAGTTAAGTTCCAAACGAAAAAATGGATATCATTTCCATTGGTAGTATTATTAATGATGATTTCCTGTGGTTAAATGCCAGGAAATTTAACTCGCTTTTTATGAAAATGTAAATTTCACAAGGTTTTGCGAGTGTGAAATTGGATACATTACTGTTTGAAGTGGTGATGGTTTTTCGTCGCATAGTAAAAATTTTTGACTAGATCGTTTTACTTGTAAGAAAATTTTCAAATATAAATAACAACAGAAAAGTTTGTGATCTGGAGAAGTTTTGAGATAGCGTATTCTCTTGTCATCCGTTGAAATTGTTGCAATTTGCACATGATGACTGTGGAATATATTCATTTACAAAATTATGTAACTTTCACATGCACAATATAATGTTACACCACAATCCCACCAGCAAGTAAGTCGCTGCTACCAGAGCATACATTACATTTATACGTGGGTTATATCACCTACTGTTTAAGTATTACTTAAAAAAGGTAAAAGACATATTGGAATTCATGAAAGAAAATATTGGTTCAGTTTGTTTGGTTAATATTCTACTAGTTTTCTAAAACTGCAAGGGTCCTGGATACACATGGGTAGGATAGAAATGGATTGCAACTTGAAAAAGTTGTCTTTGAAAAATCACCAAAACAGGTTACAGTTTGTTCTCACTTCAACAGAATTACTCAACAACAATTAATTCTATGTGGGGGTTATGCTTTGCTCTAATCTAATTATCACCTGCAGAGGCTAAACAATTTTTTTAAACTTCAAGCCCTGGATTGAAAGAAGGCTGAGTCATGATAAAATAACAAACTGTAATATAATTTAAATGAAGATTTAATATTTAACACAGCAGATGAAAACTTGAAGTCCAAGTAATTGTTCTTGATTTCTAAAATGTCTTGAGTCTTTATGAAATTATAATTATTTCGCTGAAATTATCGAGTCCAGATTATTCAAGCATTTCACATACATGTATGTCACCCTAGCCTTTGGTTTCCATCACTGGAGTCAATAATATTGGTCTGCTGACAACAATAAAATTTTCTGCAAATTATAGTCAAAACAACTGCAAAACCCTAGTAGGCCACACAGCTTATTAGTTTATCTCTTCCACGACCTTTTCTCAGGTTTTGCTAACATTTTCCAAGTAGTCATTATACACTGTACTCATAGAGGTACCTGGTTTTGTTTTTTAATTTTTACAGAACAAGGCAAAAGAAGAAAGGGGAAATCTCCAAGAAATGATAACAATAAGCAGTTCTCTCCGACACCAGGACGGAGTGGGATTGCCTGTCACAATGGCCCAGTTGTGAACAGCAGCAACCACAGGGAAAGCTCAATTCATTTGCCTTTGAAAGAATATGAGGTTCCTGATTTCTTGAAAGATACTCAGCAACAGAGGCGTCAAGAAAATGCCTCTCCTGTGGTGAAAAGAAATCTTAAGGATCCAGATTTTTCTTCAAGAGAGAGTGCAGGATTGATGATTCCAAGAGAGGAGCTAGCAATTCCAGAGTTTCTCAGAAGCAGTGTGGAGAGGCAAGGAACTGAAAGGTTGCAGCATAGTGGAAACTCCATAACTACAAATCATAAGTCTGGGGGTGCTCAGGAAAATGCTACAGTAGAAAATAGAGGAAGAGTGGATAGAGGGGAGAGAAATAAGTCATCCAAGCCATTGGAGGATGAAACAGTGAGACTAGAGAGTAAAGGTGTAAGAGATTACAGCAAAATGAACGGTGAACAAAGACGTCGCGGACACTCAAGGGATCGGAAACAGGATCGGGAAATAAGAGGAATACAAAAGCAACAGCAGAGCAACCAGTCTGCTGACCTTCAAAAGAAACTAAATAGAGCTTCTACTGATTTTACAGAGCAACTAGCTCAGTCTGGAAGAAATAACCCAAGGTTATCCTCCAAAACAAGTTCTGATACTGACAGTGATTCCAGAGTGCACAGGATTGCATTTGCAGATACAGGAGAGGAGATAGATACTTATGATGAATTTTCTCTGAAGAGAAAATACAAGAAAGGAACTGCAAATAAAGGTAAAAGTAAAGGGCAAAATGGTGGAAGTATAGACTTACTTGAGAGACTGGGGCCATCTGTTAGGACCCAGCGGGAACCTGGTGGACGACGCAAGTCAAACAACTGGCCGACGGACACTGATAGTGTACAAAGTACTTCTTCGCAGTCATTTACTGAACCTATTTCTACCATGTCCTCTGAGAAAGATAAATTTAGTGTTTCTGTCAGAGATCATGGTGACCTAGCCTTAAGAGGGATTACTCCTAATGGCATTCTTTCTTCTGTTGGGAAGTTACACGTACAAGATGCCTCTAATGGTCATGTCGAAGATGATGTGGATTCACCTCTTTCCTCCCAGAGAAGTGGTAAACTTAATGCTAGTATTGGCTACAATGAAAGTTCACCAGAAGAAGAAGCCCGTAAAGTTAAAAGAAAAGACTCACTCCAAGCCCATCTGCGCAACAGAATTACAAAGTTAGAGAAAACAAGACAACCATTTCCGAGGGCAAGGTATGATAGTGATTCCACGACTGTCAGTGATCATAGTGCATTTGAGGAGGTCCTACCCAATTATTCAAGGAGAAAGTCTGCCGCTGGACTGAATTCTTTAAATGATTTACCGGAGGATATTTTGATTTATATTCTTTCATATCTGTCCACAAAAGATCTTTGCAGAGCATCAGGCGTCTGTCGAAAGTGGCAGACCCTCTGTTGGGATCCAGTGCTTTGGACGAACATTAACATTGCAAATTATCAAGATAGTGATGTTAATAAAGTTGTGCGGAACATCTTGGCAAAGTTAGCAATGGACACTCAAGGTTACTGTATCACTGTTCACTCAATCAAATTAAGTGGCTGTGAACTACTCTCTGACAAGGGGCTCGGTTTCATTGCGCGATTCTGTATAGACCTTGAAGATCTTGAGGTGTCTGGCTGCTGTTGTATCACCAGTAAGGGTCTTCATGATATATTATTGAATTGTCACAACCTTACGCATCTTGATACCAGTGGTTGCACTTGTGTCAACAGCATATCGGCACCAATAGCAAATGGATTTGGTTTGGGACATCACGGCTCATTTCTCCAGTTGCGGCACTTGGACTTGAGTGATTGTGTGGCCTTTGATGACTTGGGGCTCAGAGTTGTGGGTCTCAGTTGTGGTTTGCTTGAGAGCCTGTATGTTCGCAGATGCAATCGCATCACAGATGTCGGCATTAAGCATATTGCACAACATTGTTCCCACCTGAAAGAGCTTAGTCTTAGTGACTGTTACAAAGTGAGGGATTTCAGCTTGAAGGAGATCGCCAAGAATTCTCCAGGCTTGAAGTACCTCAGTGTAGCAAAGTGTCCAGTAACTGATACTGGAATGAAGTACATTGGAAAGCACTGTGTCAAGTTAAAGTACCTGAACATCAGAGGATGTGAAGCTGTGTCAGATGTTGGCATAACTCACATAGTTCAAAACTGTCTGAAACTGAGATCCCTTGATGCAGGGAAGTGTGACATCACTGACAGTGGGCTTCATATTATTGGCATTCACTGTCCCCAGTTGAAGAAACTCAGTGTGCGAGGGTGTGACCGTGTGACTGACACAGGAGTCAAGACTATTGCTGCACAATGTTGCAGTGTCCAATACTTGAATGTACAGGAATGCAACCTCAGCTATGAAACATTCATGTTCATACGTGAGCACTGTAAAAACTGTGTTATTGAGCACACGTGTCCTGCATTTTTCTAGCCTGGTAGGTGTTTTAATGTTAGCAGCAGAAGCAATGCACTTCTCAGTGGCCATCCCACGGAACAACAAATCCTTGGGAGCTTATTACTCAAAAATGCTTATAACTTACCAGGGGCCTGAAAACTATTTTAGGTGTACAATAATCTCGAATAGCTATACAATTTGATTGATTTTGAAAGCTAAATTTTAATCTTTATAATTTCATGAAGCATATCGCTAAGTTTGCACCAATAATTACCATAAGTCTAGCTGACAAATAAATGAGCTCGAAAAAATACTTACCGGGCCCGGAAAGTTATCGGGAGTTTCGAGAAACTGGCCCCAGGCCCGATAAGTATTTTTCAAAGCCATTTTTTTCCTTCTTCTTCCTTTTTTTTCATCAGTTAATGATTATTGTTTGTGCAAACTTGCCAGTTAATGTGTTCCACAAAATTACAAAGACTTTTAAAATTTAGCTCTCGAAATCCATAGCGTCTCTGTTGAAGAATACTGTGCACATAAAATAGCTTTTGGGCCTGACATGTTATCAGAAGTTTCAAGAAACAGCCCCTGGGACATTCTACAAAACTTACTCAATTTTAAGCTAGTTTTAACTCTTTTAAAAGGGGAATTGGGGGAGGGGGGCAAAACATGTAGGTTGCTGTCAGTGGTCATTAAAGAAATTTTAAACCCTTTCACTTTTATAATGCACCCCCCCCCCCAACCAGATGTGATTTGATAAGAGATAAGTTAAGATCTGGGATTAGAAATGACCTGGGTTAAGAGATTAGATACGATCTGAGCAATAAACAAAGGGGGATTGTAGTGTACAATGTAAATTGTCAACCCTGAATGTTGCATCCATGGAATGGACACTGAAAATTGTATAACAACTGTTGTGGTAAATAAAGAAATAAAACTAAGAAAAGAGATTTTTTAAGGTCCACTGCTACCCAGTAAATCATATACTGATTCTTTAAGTTGGTGGTACAGTATGCACACTGTGCAGTATTCCTTACAACTTGGCTCACAGTGGCCTTGCATGGTAAGTTACTTGCCACTTAACATTTGCCTCCACCTGTTAAACCGATTTATGTCAGAAAATTCAAGTTGCCACGTGAATATGGCAAAACATACTGTATTGGCAAACTTTTTGTGCACTTGTATTATCTGCCAGCACAGGTTTGCAGTTTAGATTGCTGTGTGAAGGAACATTAATGCTTAGGTAGTTGAACCAATTTCTCTGGTTGGTACATGTAAATGTTCATTCTTAAAGCAGTGAGGAGAACAAGAGTGTGTGCATTTTATTTTTTTATAAAATTCTAGTTTGCTTTTTGGTTTAAAAATGGAGTATATTATTGTGAATATTTATGACTATTGTACAGTTTGTAGTAAATCCTGTTTATTATTTTAAGGTCTGTTTATTGTACATAAAATAGCTATAATTATAATAATTGTTCTTGACAAAAAGGAAGTATGACAGTTCATGTTGAAAGAATTTTCTGCTTCTGTTGCGTTCTGGTTGATATTCTGTTATCTTGACTAATAAAAAACAATACATTCCCAGGTTTTGCACAATGTTAATTTTTCAGCTTTCTGGGATTACTGTCATACATGAATTTTATATTTTTTGGTGCAATTTACTAAGTTTATTCAGAGAAATAAAGTTATATTTGCTGAAGTAAACTGTCGTTTGATTTTCTACCTTGTTGCAGTTACTGTTTTTACTGCTCTTAACTTAAAAAGCAGAGCTAAAGAACATGCTAATAAGAGCTTAAAGAATTCCAGGGTTTTCTAGGGTAGGGAGCACCCAGACAGGACCCTAAACCTAACTTATTCATGGCGTGAATGAATGAGCTAGGTTTATTACTGTCTCACTAGAGTATTACTTTGTAATTATTCTGCCTCCCACCTAAAATGTCAAGAGAAATCCAGGCGTTTTCCCAGGGTGTAAAGAGCGGACACTTTTCTAGGAGGTTTCCAGGAGGAGTGCAAACCATGTAATGTATATAAGATTTGACATTGAACTTTTTTTTCCCAAATTAAACCTTGAACCCCCTTGAGGAAGGTAGTCAAACATCCCCTATATTGGTTCCCAAGTGGGGTTAACTCCCTTATATAACCTACACAGATATCGGTGACCCCAAAGGGTAGCCAGGCTTTTAAACTGCTTTGGTCCAAAAAAACCGGGTGAGTTTTGTATCCTGCTCTGAAGTAAGTCAGATTCTTGTTGTGGGGGTCTGTAAAGAGAAAGATTCTATGGGTTAATCATATGTTGTGTTCTGAAAGAGGATTAAGGTCTCCAGCTGTGGATAATTTACACACAGAAAGCAAAATTCTAAAATGTACTCGTCACTCCCCTCCCCTCCCCCCCCCCCCCCCCCCCCCCCCACCCCCCCCCCCCCCCCCTTCCCCCCTTTTTCCACTTTTGTGACGGATTAACCCACACACCCTTTTTATTCTACACACAAACAAAAAAAACAACGGCCG
>Ga0126336_10000979_pt1 | contig 13736 bp, 7 predicted proteins | sample SidCmetagenome_FD_92530 | JGI IMG/M metagenome (GOLD analysis project Ga0126336, IMG submission 92530) | Coral microbial communities from El Islote,Puerto Morelos, Mexico - Siderastrea C C metagenome | ecosystem: Host-associated > Invertebrates > Cnidaria > Coral | place: El Islote,Puerto...
AAACTCGAAAAGAATTAACTGAGTAAACCAAGCGGTCAATGAATGATTTACCAGTAACCGGATATCCATGTTATGCGCAAAGGATTCTGGGATCGCTAGGGGGCAAACATTGCAAGTCGCTAGGAAGAAATGTATCGCGTAAAGTTGTTTCTTCGTCAAAAGCAGTGAATGTGGACAAAAAATAACGCTTTTTCGCTGTGATTTTGTGAGAAGTGGAGGTGACTAGTGTTTGTATGTGGACGTTGTAAGTTTCTGTGTGTTTAGTGCGATAAAGTCTATCGATAAACACTCTTTCTTGCGTAGACATCTACATCACGCCATGGTCTCCAAATAGTACACATTCAGGTTTTAATTTGAGGGTATTGACTCAATAAAGCCTTTTTCAGTTGTAATTACGAGTGCTAATATTGCTGAGTCGTTTATGCCACAAGTATAAATAAGAAATATGCCCGGCCGCGAACACTGTACTGTGTGGGGTTGTGACAACGATCGAAGGTACCCAGAAAAACAAAAAATTATTCTTCACTTTGGTGTATTGAGATTCTACTCGCCAAAGAACAAGCAAGATGTTTTGTCATGGGCTAGAGCTAGAAATCGTGAGAAATTCAAGGTCACAATGGGTACCAAGGTCTGCTCGAATTATTTGGTACAAGGATATTAAGAATTCGAAACTCTCTTTGTTTATGAAAGGTTATGACTGTGAGGATAAACCTCAAAGACCTGCTCCGAAGATTAGAAATACAGAAATATCAGAGAAAAAGACAAGAAAAAGGAGGCAAAGTGGTAGTGAGAAATAGCTTATAGGTACTAATACATGGCGTGATGTGGATTTCACAATTAACCTTACGCAAGAAAGAGTGTTTATCGACAGATTCTATCGCACTAAACACACAGAAACTTACAATTACCACGTACCAACACCAGCCAAAAAATCACAGCGAAAAAGCGTTATTCTTTGTCCAAATTCACTGCTTTTGACGAAGAAACAACTTTACGCCATACACTTCTTTATAGCGACTTTCAATGTTTGCCCCCTAGCGATCCCAGAATCCTTTGCGCATAACCAGGCATCCGGTGACTGGTAAATCATTCATTACACAATCGTTATTCACGTGCGATCCATTACACAAATTACACTAAAAGAAATCCAAAAGAAACAACTTAGATAACAAAGCTTGCAACGCTAAATAGAAAATCAACTTACGTCGTGGCGGGGTTCCATAGTTCACTGTGAAAACGGGAAAGTCCTCAAAAAAACGGGAAAGCTAACTTAAATTATCAACACTTGTAAAACCATCTGAAACTTGATTATTTCATAATGTCAATCAATAAACTTCCGGTGTAATAATTAAACTAAACGTCAAAATCAATGTCACACAACGTTCTTCATGAAAACAAGTACGTTAGAGTACATTGCAATTGCTACCATTCTTTAACCTTTAAAGCAGAGGTGGGACTCTTCAAAAGGCTAATGTATCCATTACAATACAAAAGAAATGGAATTTAACATACCTTTGTCGAAGGACAAAACATAAACAATGGCGTCTTCACGCCAAATGCCTCCCAAAGAAAGGCTTGGAAAAATAGCACAGACCACGAATGTGTTTAGAAATTCTACGGCTATGGGAACTTTAAATAACCAAAAACAAATGCAAAACAAAAGATTTCCCAATATCGACCTTGAAGAAGGAGAAAAATCCAAGCAAAATCTAAGAACAACCTTTTAGGAAACTGTCAAGAACGAACCTATTGAATTTCACGCAAAGCACAGTGGGGGGACCTTTATTTCCTCCTTGCCACACAGGCGAACCACTCCATTATTCTCGAATTTGCTCATTTAAAATTCCAACGATTCCTTCGCCCATTACCACCTCTCTACTAAAAAAACATCCCTTAATATTATTTTCACCCAACTTTGCATCTTACTTTCACATCAAAACGCTCATCAAAACAAAATTTATTCGCTGAACACAGCCACTGATTTTTTTGTGGCTTCAGCGAAGCTGAGACCACTACCATGTGGCACCAATATTTTTGCGGGAGTTTAATTTTGCGAATGGCGATTATTTTTGTGTGTTTTGCAGGACTAATTTTTGCGATTGGGGAAACTTTTATTCTTCCTTGGAATTAATTTTTGCGATTTTGCGGAAGCCGCCTTCTATTTGGAATTATAACATTCTCGTTTTTTGAGTATAAACAATCGAATGCAGGTGAACAACATGCAGGTGTATAACACGTTAAATCAGTTAATCAATGGAGTACCTTCAGACGATCCTTTTCTTTAAAGCTTTTAACAGCTGAATACTTGCAATGTACCGACTGTAATTTCGTTATTTCTGAATGTTTTGCTTCTAATTTCGTTTTATTTTTGAACGAAAGAGACGGTTTAAGTAAATGGGCACCAACATAATAATACATCACATGTAAAAGGCGATGTTTGTATATAAATTTCGACAATGGAGTAAATTTTTGCGGGAATTATTTTTTTCGCGGGAACTTTTTTTGCGGATCATGACAAAACCGCGAAAATCCCAAAAATTTGAATCCGGAAAAAATTAGTGCCACAGTCAGCCACACGGTATGTCAGCACGTGCGATGTTTCTGGCTTTTTTTGACAGTTTGCTACGTGACTAGTCGCGCAAGACTTGCACAAGACATACGATGGCATGATCTTTTCTAACAAGGCACGCTTATTACTCGATTTTAGCCGTGTGTTACAATATGTAAGTCCGTGTGAAATAATGTGAGAAATAAAAAAGAGCTTATTTATATATTTGTCTGGATACGGGAGTTGCCACGTTCGTCAAGCATGATGTCACGCAAGAAGATGACGTACGGGACTTTCAAGATCGGCTATTCTCTTCTGGTTCAAGCAATACAGAATTAATTTTTGTGACACGTTACGCTTCCTCCTAGATCCAAAATTTTTGTCCATGGAAAAATAATCTTTATAATAGAAAGCCACAAAATTAAATTTCAATCCATCGAGCTTCCGCGAAACATATGAGAATGAGCTTCAGAAAGGACTGTTTTGTGTTATTTTGTTTGTCCCATATTCACACTGTTGTCAGATATTTTACAGATTTTATCTCACTTTCTTCTTGTTTTGTCGTAATTTGAAGCGACGCTTGTAAGCATTATATTAGCGTACCATCTATTGATCAATGACGTATACGAATTCGAAACCACTAACATAAACTCAAACTTTGATCTTTAATTTGATCACCCTCAAATCTGTAAAAAGCCCTGGGAACGAGGTTGCACAATATCGGACACAGCTCCACTTATAAGGTAAACTCGGTCTAAAAGCTAATACTTTTCGGATGCTCAACGCTACTCCAATAAATAACATCACAATAGTGTACCTTGGTATACGCACGTTCATTCAATGACCATTTCCGTACCTCTCATTGACAGCTACAAAATAGCTCACGCACGCTATGCGTGCCTATGTTTATGTATGGCATCAGATTTTGACAGACCTGATTAATAAGGTTGTCGACTACAGTTTCGAGCTCTTTAAACGTTTAATCATGTTAATCATTTTCAATAGGACACATCAGTAGAGCCAGTATCAGTAGAGACGTTAGTGATCTCACGAATTCTTTATTGAACGGGCAAGTTTATAAACAATTGATTCTTAGATATAGTCTTGCGAAAGCCGATAATTTGGGTTATCTTCGCAACAGTGTCAAGAGATAAATGGCGCTTAAGCAATTGTTAGCCTTAATTCTGCTGGTAAATGTTTGGCGCAAAGCAGTTTTTGGAGCAGATTAAACATCTCAGCAGCTTCTGGCGAGTTCTGTGCCTCTCACCATAACGTACCACAATAAGTATTTGCCCGGCCACGTTATGCAAAGACTTCACCTAGATGATTGGTTACAATGTCTTTCTCCTTGTACAAGCACGGAAGATTGCATTTCTTACAACTTCGACAAGAAATTGGGAGCATGCGAGCTTAACAGCGATGGAATAACTAGACCAGGAGGGAATTGCCATGAGGAAAAATCGCTGCTGTTCTCTCCTGGTCTGGTTTTTCATCAAATAAGAGGTGAGCATAAAATTTCTTTTGTTTAAAGAGCTGAACAACAATATAACCAAATCTTGCATCTGATTTTCGAACGGCAAAAAAAATTCTTCTGCAATGTTGTTTCGCTGGCGCGATTAAAAAAAATAGGACAGGAAGTTAATCTCTTCGAAGTCTTAAATCATTGACGTAAAGAAACGGGAAGTCGAAAACAGTGGGCTATAAATTAAAACACATTGCGTGCAGCCCAAACAACACTTCAATGCCGGAAAGTCAGTTAACTAAGCAAATAAGTGTAGTTTTGTCTTCCGAAGACTCACCTAATGTTGATATTTGTTATGTCAAAATTTATATTTCTAAGAACGGCACCTCAAAGGTTTATTTAGTCTTATTTTAATCTCGCAGTTGTTTGCATAACAATTGTAAAATCAAATACAGTGAGCGGTTAGTCGTGACATTACATCAGAACAATCCCAATTTGTTTTATTGGCTTTTTTCCAGCTGAAAATAAGCTTTTGCAGTATGTGGGATGCATAAACCATCCCTAAATCTCACGCACTGAAAATAAAGCCAATTAGAGATTTACTTGCAACCAGAAGTCTTTTAGTCGGCGACTTTTAATGTAACTGTCCATGACGGAAACGCAAATAAACGTAGATGAAAACAATAGCAAGCGCCATGATGCTCTGCTGGAAATAATGGTTTTTGTCGGAAATTAAACAACAAATTGGCCAAGTTGTTTGAAATAAAAAAAGACATCTTTTTGCTGACAGAAATTACTATCACCACCTATATTTTGCACTTACTTATTAGAAGGACCAGGCAAATCAAACCGGGAAAACTCTCAATGTGTTCAATTCTCGAGTTCAATTCTTTGTGACACTAAAATTTAGGTTTTTATGCGCAGTCTAAACAAAATCTGCTAAAAGGCGAAAACTATTAAACCTCTCGCGATATTTTCCTACAATAAAGAAACTTTTTTCTGAAACTGGGTAAACAAAACCTGTTAGTATTAGTTTTTCTTTTGCCTCATACGCTTTAGTCAGCGACAATAAGGTGCACTTGTTAATTTACAAAACCAAAGAAAACAACTTGAAAAAGCTGTTCTAAGGCAAGCTTACAACAGAAAATAGCGATTTTTGCGACTTGAATGAAAACGTATAAATAAACGCTAAAAGCAAGAAAAAATTTTGTTTCAAAATTATCATCCCTTTAACATATGGATTAGCATTTTTGTTGCCGGTTCTTGCATTTGTGATTTTATCTTATTTCCGGTAACCCCTTTAGGGAGGAATTTACTCCAATTGCCTAACATTGCATCTACGTTTTTTAAATAAAGCGACAGAAATATTCACCTACCTCTGATCTGCTGAAAAATCGAACCTTGAGAAAAGACCAGCGAGTTTTCCCTTGGGCAGTTTCTTCCTAGCACAGTTATCCCTTTGCTGTTATGCTCGCATTTTCCCAGGTTCGGGTAAAAGTTGTAAGAAATGCAGTTTTCAGCGCTTGTACAAGCAGACAGTCATTGTAACCAATCAGTTAGATGAAGTATTTTCATAACATAGCCGGCCAAGACCTTATTGTGATACGTGATTGAAATGAAAAAACTTGGCAGCGATTGTTGAGATGACGAATCTGCTCCAAGATCTGCTTTGGAACAAACATTTACAAGCAACAGCAGGATAAAAAACTTCCATTTAAATGAGGGCTTCAGGTAGTGTTGAAGTTCTGGGACATCACTAGCGAGATCCATTGTTAAAAAAAAACCAAATGGCTTTATCGTGTAAGATAGGTTCGAAAATTGATGTAAAAACCGTGACAATCAAATTCTAAGGTTTTCAACACCAACATGAGTAACTCACTATCTCTTCCACTTTCATAATGACAACTCACATTGTTCCATATTGAAATGATCATTTCTGGCTCTTATGGAAAATTATAATGATAAATATTCAATGAACTTCAACAACGTAATTGGCTGCCTCGCTTACTTGAAATGTCAACATTTATGAAAAAGTAGCTAATGGAATACCGACAATGTTTCTTGCGTTAATTCCCGGGTATAATGGCGCCAGAGTTGCGTCAGAATGCAACCTTTGTGTTACCCTGGGGATGTATATTTCATAATTATAAAACAGATGTTTTACTTAATGAGAGCATAACTGGGTCAAAAGCTAAGTACCTAATGCACGAGTCGATTAACATACTAACTGAAACTGTCAGTGTCGCCTGGTATCACAGTAGTGTGACAAGTTTTCCGCCAAAGTTCAAAATGACGAGATTTGGCTAATTTTGTTTAACATTAATCGACGCAAAAAGGCTTTACATGATAAAGAAGAAATAAACAAGAAAAAATAGGGGAATTATGCAGTCAATTAGTCTCCTACGCAGCCGTTCTTGGAGTTGTAACGCAACACTCCTCCCCACTAAACTTAGTGGCTGGAGGGGGATGGAGGATGTACTTCTAGAGGATGTACTCCTGGAAAATAAACTTCTGAAGGATGTTCTCCTGGAGGATGTACTTCTAAGCGGTGTACTCCTAAAGGATGTACTTGTGGAGGACGTACTTCCGAAGAATGTACTCCTGCAGGATGTACATCTAACGGATGTTATCCTAAAGGATGTACTTCTGGAGGATGTTCTTCTAAAGGATGTATTCCTGGAGGATATACCTCTAAGGGACGTACTCCTAAAGGATATCCTTCTTGAGGATTACTTCTGGTGGATGTTCTTCTGGAGGATGTACTTCTAAGGGATGTACTCATAAAGGATGTACTTCTAAAGGATGTGATCCTGGAGGATGTACGTCTGGAGAATGTTTCCTGGAGAATGTACTTCTAAGGGACGACTCCTAAAGGGTGTGCTTCTGGAAGATGTACTTCAGGAAGGTGTACTTCTTAGGGATGTACTTTTAGAGTAATGAACTTCTGGAGGATGTACTTCTGGTGGATGTTCTTCTGAAGGATGTACTACTGGAGGATGTACTTTTAAGGGATGTACTCCTAAAGGTTGCAATTCTTGAGCATGTACGTCTAAAGGAAGTACTTCTGAAGGTGTACTCCTGTAGGATGTTCGTCTAAGGGATGTTCTCCTGGAGGATGTACCTCTAAGGGATGTACTCCTAAAGGATGTACTTCCGGGGAATGTACTTCTGAGGGATGTGTTTCTGGAGAAAATACTTCTAATTCTTTGAGGATTACTTCTGGTGGTGTCTGGAGGATGTACTTCTAAGAAATTTACTCCTAAAGGATGTACTTGTGAAGGATGTGGTCCTGGAGGATGTACGTCTGGAGATGTACTTCTGGAGGATGTACTTCTAAGGGATGTACGACCAAAGGATGTACTTCTCGAGGATGTACTTCTAAAGGATGTACTCCTGCAGGATGTTCTTCTTAGGGATGTACTCCAAAAGGGTGTACTCCTAAAGGATGTACTTCTGGAAGATGTTATTCTAAGGGATGTACTCCGAAAGGCTCTACGTCTGGAGTGATGTACTTCTGGACGATGTAATTCTGGTAGATGTACTTCTGAAGGATGTACTACTGGAGGATGTAATTCTAAGAGATGAACATCAAAGGAATGTACTCCTAGAGGATGTACCCCTAAAGGATGTATTTCTGGAGGATGTACTTCTAATAAGGAATGCACTCCTAAAGGTTGTACTTCTTGAGCATGTACTTCTGGAGGATGTAATTCAGAAGGATTTTACTCCTGGAGGATGTACCTCTAAGGGATGTACGCCTAAGGGATGTACTTTTGAGGGATGTACACCTAAAGGATGTACTTCTAAATGATGTATTTTCGGAAGATGCACTTCTGAAGGATGTACTTCTAAAGGAGGTACTCCTAGAGGATGTCCTTCTAAAGGATGACCATCTGAGGAATGTACTCCTGGAGGATGTACTTTTAAGGGATATACAAAAAGACCCATATCAAGGTGATAATTTCTTTGAAAAGCCGGGCAGGTGTTCATTAAAAATGCATCTTCTATTAGCAAAGAAAAAAGAGCCAAAGACCATAGAGTATTTATTTTTCATTCCAATGTATACTGTTATAGTAATCGGTATCTTCTAATAACTGTTGTGAAACGTAAATAGTACTAATCAATTAAACTTACTACAACGGCACCCTAAAAACCGTAATTTCTCGAAAAGGATGTCATAGAACCTTACCTCCCCTGACTGTGAACAATATAATAGAGTTCTTCTAAGTTTTGACTAATTAGACTTACAGATAACAATCTACTTTTAATTTATATAAAATTCATGTTATTCATGAAATTTTAAATGGAAGTTATAAAGGCGTTGCATATCGACTAAAATCAGTATGTTGGTTTGGTGTGGGGGGATTTTTTTGAGCCGGAGAATAAGGAAGGGAAAAGTGCACATGTGTGGCTATTTTTATCTATGGCATAGCTTTTGACAGACTTATTAATAAGGCTGTCGACTACAGTTTCGAGCTATTTAAATATTTAATCATGTTAATCATTTTCAATAGGCCATGTTAGTAGAGCCAGTATCAGTAGAGACGTTTGTGATCTCACGAATTCTTTATTGAACGGGCAAGTTTATAAACAATTGATTCTTGGATATAGTCTTGCGAAAGCCGATAATTTGGGTTATCTTCGAATTCGCAACAGTGTCAAGAAATCGATCAATGGCGCTTAAGCAATTGTTAGCCTTAATTCTGCTGGTAAATATTTGGCGCAAAGCAGTTTTCGGAGCGGATTCGACATCTCAGCAGTTTCTGACGAGTTCTGTGCCTCTCTCTATAACGTACCACAATAAGTATTTCCCCGGCCACGTTATGCAAAGACTTCATCTAGATGATTGGTTACAATGTCTTTCTGCTTGTACAAGCACGGAAGATTGCATTTCTTACAACTTCGACAAGAAATTGGGAACATGCGAACTTAACAGCCACGGAATAGCTGGACTAGGATGGAATTGCCAGGAGGAAAAATCGCTACTGTTCTCTCAAGGTTTGGTTTTTCATCAAATAAGAGGTGAGCAAGAAATTTCTTTTGGTTAAAGTGGTACTACAAACACAAAAAAATTCATTTTTTAACTTCCTTCGGATTTCGAAGCTATGTTTACTAAACACCCCCCAAGCGAAATTTTACGCCTTAATTTTGAGCAGAAGACCGTTGATTTAAACTGCAATTTTCCGTTTTAATGCTCCGCCATTATTACAGCAGAAAGGATACAATCATATGACGTCATTCACTCAAGAGCTGTAGAATGCAGTGTGTGAACACAGCTTACAAATTACTGAAAAAACGAATCTGAGAGTCTGAAAGCTCAAAACTCCCGTGCTGCATACTAAATAAGGCACTTTCACACGCGTTGCATTCTAAGGATTTTGAGTGAATGACGTCATTATGTTCTTTCTGGTGTAATAATGGCGGACTATTAAATCGGAAAATTGCAGTTTAAATAAACAGTCTGCTTCTCGAAATTAAGGCTTAAAAATTCGCTTGGGGGTGTTTAGTAAACAAAGTTTCGAAATCCGAAGAAAAATAGAAGTGATTTGTTGATCGTAGTACCACCTTTAAGAGCTGAACAACAATATAACCACATCTTGCATCTGATTTTCGAACGGCAAAAAAATTGTTCCGCAATATTGTTTTGCAGGCACGATTACAAAAATAGGACAGGAAGTTAGTTTCTGCGAAGTCTTAAATTATTGACGTAAAGAAACGGGAAGTCGAAAACCGTGGACTGTAAAATAAAACACATTGCGTGCAGGCCAAACAACACTTCAATGACCGTCAGTTAACTAAACAAATAAGTGGAGTTTTGTCTTCCGGAGACTCACTTAATGTTGATATTTGTTATGCCAAAATTGATATTTCTAACAAGGCACCTCGAAGAATTTGAATCTCGCAGGTGCATAAATAATTGGAAAATCAAAAACTGATGAAGTTTGTTTTTAGGAAAACTGAAATAACAAGGGTGTTGGATTACGTTGTGGTTTACGATTTTACAGTTTTTGAGTAGCAAATTTTGAAACTCGTGTCTTTATAGAAAAAAATAACACGGTTAAGTTCCGTGGGGCATGATGGTGTAATTTCGCCAGCCTTTGAAAAAATTGCAAGACAAATTATTCCGAATCATGTGATTGCTGGTACTACTTTTGTGCTTTTGTTGCGTTTGCCCGAGCTTGGTTTGCATATTCAGCTTTTGTAACTGTCAATCATATTTAATTCCACTGTTTTGTCCTGCTAATTTGACCCCACCTGGACTGCCAATTTCAATTTTTGCCTCATCATTTTGACGTTATTGTACTGTTTGCTATTAGCCTTAACCTCAGCCGGTAAGTGAGTGCTACAAATTTTGGAATCTTTCCGCCGAGTCTTAAAGAAATCCTCAATAAAATGTAAATGTTTAAAATTAGAACCGTCCTAAAGTTTTAGCGTATTTTATCAAATTAACATATCATTCGTCCTTCCTAATTTTTTAGATCCCTCAGGTCTGCATACAAATGACTGAATGAATAGGATTGCGTTGAGGTTTCCGAGTTTTTTTGAACAAATTGAAAAATTCTGTACCAAAACCTCGGGTATAGAAACTCAAAGAAAGCAATATTGTTGATGATAGCGCTGTCAGAAACAAATAATATTAAAATTAAAACGCTTTGTTTTCTTTTAGTTAAACGGTATCAAAAAAACTAGCTTTTGCACTTTTTAGGTCACCCTTTTTTTGTATTTGTCCATTACACTTCGTTTACATAAATTGATATATTTCTCATAGATTTGCGCAAATATAACAACCAATTAGTGTTTGAATTATCCAAAAAAAACGCTATTATAATGAGTCAAGTCATATTACTGGAGACGGCTGCTGGATGAGAGAAATCGACACTCTTAATGGTTTCCCACTCTAATCTATCAGCTCATAATCCTGATCATGATTAGCTACAGTGTTATGTTGTGCCACGCCCGATGCAAAAAAAAACAAACAAACAAACAAACTCTTTGTACCATGAGACAGAGGAACCAAATAAATGAATAAATAAATAAATAACCTTGTCAAAATTAAAAAATAAAAAGGTCGGTGAATAAACATTGTATGTCGCTGAGCCCTTTTATCCTGCCTTTTGATATATTTCTTTTTTTAATAGTTCCCTCTCACGTCACTCAGGCGTAAGAAATTACATCTTCAGAAGCGATTTTAGCGAACCTAGCAATAATTCATTTCCCTCACACTTATGAAATGTTTGGTTCATGACGTCACGACTGACGTCACCGAATGACACGCAACTCTTTCTCGGGGGCCCTTACGAGCGCTTTGCTCATGGGTGGGAGATTGGAGAGGAACGAATGTCTAGACAATAGGCTTCTTTCTTACAAGTCCTCTTACTTGCGATTTTTGTAACAGAAACAGTTGCAAGCTACTGGTCGCAGTGGCAATCGTGGAGCCCCTGCTCAACAGCAAGTGGCAACAGAGTAAAAAGACGCAAGCGTGTTTGTATTGGTTCTAACTATGGTGGATGCAGCGGGCCAGAGATGGAAGAAGTGGAGTGTGGCAAAGGAGGCGTCGGTTAAGTTCAAGAAAAGGACAAGCAGGTTTAAAGCAGGTTTAAGCTTGCTCATGCAAGATTAACGGCTATTTACACCCGCATTTTGTCAGTAGCTGATAAACGCATATTTTTGAAATGATTTTGTCCTAAATTTTGTTCGTGGCTTTTAAATTATAATTTAACTGTCTGTACCTTGATATCGAGACCGAAAGTTTTAGATAAATAGAGATCTGTAATAACCTGTGAGAACCTTTAATCCTGGATTAAAATATTGAAAACACAATAAGCACTTCAAGAAGGCGTTGCTGTACATTTTCTTCTCCTAATTTAACACTTTAGGAGTTGATCTGAGGACTCAAAAGTTAGAAACACCCTGCGTAGCAAGGTAACAAGTACCGCAGGAATGTACTACTCGGTAGCTTTTATTTGACCGGTAGTGATACCTGAGGATTGAACTGACAACAGACCTGCGCAGTACATAATAGGCATCACCAGAGCCAAGTACTACCCAGTTGCAATGTAATTATTCTAGGTAAATATATAATTTACCAAAGCCGCTCTTTAAACATAAAACCCACTCTAACACTGTTGAAAGCATAACTGTAAAGCCAAACTAAAGCCAAATTATTCACGCTTCAAGTGACGTCGTTCGAACTCATGCATCTCCGGCCAACGAGATCCTCCAACAAATACTCGGTCTAACTAGGACGGTTGCTTTACACTTCCGAACATCTCTATGCGGACACCTTCCGATAAAATTAACAAGTACTTCTTCGTGATACGACAATTCCTAATATATAAATTTAGCCAACGCTAAAAGCGGAGCTCCCAAGGAATAAGCTGGTATTCGTTTCCCAAAAATAGCCCTGAAACTTTTCGGTCCCAAATATATTTCGGGGCTTTTCCTGGCTCGTTCTCGAACCAAAATTGTTTCATTAAAAGCGCAGAAGTGTTCTGAATTGTCCTGCAATATTTTGGGGATCTGTTCTGTGAAGCCGAGCTCGAAAGGTCATTCTAGAGGCTGAGCACCGCTTGATTTGATGTTTTTCGGCCATCAAACTAAATTAACACATATCTTATTACATGAAATTTTCGCGACACCTTTATTTCGCGACTTTGAGGTGCACATGTTTCGCGACACGTTAATTTCGCGATTTTGCCAAAATTTTGTGTTTTGAATCACTTTAATTTCGCTTTTTTGAGTAAGACACAAGTTTTTTTCCTTGGCAATGTTCTAACATGTTCTTGAATTAAACAAAACGACTTTATCAAAGGCACAATAACATCAAATTTAACAAAAACGCAACGGCGGGACTATTTGTCAACAGTAACAAAAAAGCAGTTCTCACAATGTCCACAAGCAGTTCATGATTCTACGTGAATTATTGGTCTGGAGTCAAATGACCGCAACATCCGTTTACATTGAAAATTCCTTCCCACGGAAAAAATGACGCCGCTCAGTAACATAATGCAGTTTAGAAACATATATACAAGTGTCACGAGTCATTCGTGTAAATGTCTTGATATTAGGATCAACAGGCGGTAATACTTCTCTTCCAGTTAGTACACCCTTTATTCCCGCTTTCACCCATCCTTTTAAGACATGGACCCTCCCCTGTGCGCTGGTGAAAAAGTTATTCATTTCCACCAACCAAGTTTGCATGAATTGGTTTCAAAACCGATAGCTTACGTTCGACATTCACATCTTCAAAGTTAACTCTATTATCCACTTGCTTTTGGACGTCTGCCGAATACCACGTTGTTCTTGCAAAAGTTCTTGCAATAAACGCATTCTTTCTTGTTTACTGATATAATATCAGTCAGTTAATTTTCAGTTTATGTTATGTTCGCGAAACTTATTGTTCGCGTCACTTTAATTTCGCGTTTTTTTTTAAACCGTGAAATTCGCGAAATTAACGGGTCGCGAAAATTTCATGCAATAAGGTATTTTACTCGCGAGCCGTCTTTCTTGGTGTTTGCAATGTTTCCATATCCTTTCATTTTAATGTCAATGCTTGTCTGACAAATCTCCTTAGATTACTGGCTGTTCGTTTGAATGAACTTGAAACGGCGCTCATTTGCAACAACAAAGTATAACTTACTTTGAAGTAAATGGGTCATCTTTTTGGGTTTTCACCGTGTTCGGATGTTAACAAATAACACGAACTGGCAATATTAGACAAGTCTA
>Ga0126336_10000980_pt1:0-12500 | contig 13732 bp, 8 predicted proteins | sample SidCmetagenome_FD_92530 | JGI IMG/M metagenome (GOLD analysis project Ga0126336, IMG submission 92530) | Coral microbial communities from El Islote,Puerto Morelos, Mexico - Siderastrea C C metagenome | ecosystem: Host-associated > Invertebrates > Cnidaria > Coral | place: El...
AAAATACAGAAAAAAAAAGAAATAAAAAGATTGGGGAAGGGGGGGGGGGGGGGGGGCGAACACAGGCCTGGAACAAACGAGAATGTTGGCTCCGCGGTTAAACAACATGCCGAAATCACCGGGCACGATATACACCCTAATTATGCGGAAATTCTGGAAACAGGCGTGAATAACAAGAACAAAAGGTTATTTCTAGAGTCGTTGCACTCATTCCTGGACAAAAACTCTGTCAATGAAAGAGTACCCTTCCCAAGGGTTTATGCGTCACTGATTGCCTCCCTAGGGGACAGCGAACAATAGTCATATATTTGCATTCTGTTACCGTTTGCAGAGTCAACTGTAAAGAAGACCGCAGAAGGCGGTCGAAAGTTTAGTTGTTGTTGTTGTTTTTTTTTTTTACTTTTAGATCTGTTTTAAGCGTTTTTATATTAAAATCAGTTCTACATTTATGCACCTCAACCTCCCGTGCTAGAATGCAGGAAAAGTAATCACCCCTCGGCGTGAGTTGTAGGTATGCAAATAACAATGTTCGAACACTCAAAAACAGCTAAAAAAAGGTACGTGTATTAGCTTACGTTAAACACCTCTTCAAAAACATCAAGTCCAGAACATTAAAATCGTTTTCATTACGGAAATTGCGATGTGACTAACTAGTTTGTACTTATTGTTTTTGCTAAGAGGGGGACCTCGGCCCTTTTTTTCACAAATAATACATACATACATATATACATGCATGTACTGCTTCGTTACACAGAAGACGGTTGTTGTTAGTCCCAGTTTCTTGTTGGTGGAGTTTTTGGTTACAGCACTAGACGAATCGAAACCGTGAAAAGGAAATTGTTCCGTTACCTTCATGCACCAAGAATAGGATAAGTCAGAAGTCAGCGTAGCTTCAGCCGAGCGACAGTTTTTTTCTAACTTACAGCAAACGCTTGAGTACAATGACGATTTTCCCAACCATCGTACAAAACTTGGAATAGTAACGACCAGAGGCTGCAGCACAAGGGGCAGGGTACTGGGCCAAGATAAGGAAAACGAGAGTGGCCAAAAAGTGAAGGAGGACTGGGAAAAAAGGGATCTGAAGTTATCTTACGCGAGACTGGTTCGTTTGTAAGAGTTGGATCGGATGACTTTTATATTCGGTTATGGTCTATCCGAATATTAGCCAGGTTATCGATGGAAGCCTCACTGCTTCTCTTCGTCATCATTCAGGTGTATGTAGAAGTAAAAGAGATATTAGATGTTAAAGTGCAAGATCCTCCGGTTTTAGAGGTGAGCTTTGGTTCCAATATCAGTGATTAAATGGGCAAAATGACGTTGGTGAGTATTAACCACAATGCTTCCCTATTCGCGACGACTTTGAAAGTAAAGATGGCTTCTCGTTAGTTGATTGATTGATCAGTTTTCGTTTTGGATTTTTTGAAGAGCAATGGCACATCACGTGGGAGGCAACAAAAATATAAGATACACATTTAGCAGATAGATCACTGCGAATGAGTAAAGGACTTGGTACGAGTTTCAAACTTACTTAAAGGACTTGGCTGACCGAAAGCCAGAAACAGTATCTCCCTAAAGTCTTTCAAACCGGCGAACAGACTGGACAGAAAGGTGATCCCGCCAGTGTCTCTAAGTTAACCACATAGGTCAGAAACGGAGATGGCCAATTTAATTCGATGCTTCAAGCCATCTCACTTCACAGCAAGATGCGGGCTTCTTTTTCGCGCCTTGCCGCAAAGAATGTTGTTCTGGTTGAGTGTGTGGAGGGTGACGGATGAACAAAATGTCCACTCAATATCCAATCATGTATGATACGTATGAGTACTTTTGCGCATTAGTTACTTGCGCTTAACTTTCAAAGTCTTCTCTACAGGTGCTACAGGACATGTGCAATTTTTATCACCTTGGTCAATAAACATTACACGGAAAAAGCTCTTCGTAGATCTTTTGACGAATTTAGTTGAAAGCTGCAGCTCTAACACTCCACTAAAATGCATGCAACGTGAATAACAGAAAAATGGCAGTGGTAAAGGCTAAGAATGCTTAATGCCTTCAGGAGCAAGATATCTTTAAGAGCATGTTATGTTGTGATAACCACAGGAAATGCAAAGGTAATGGTGTTAATTTAAATATGATGCCAGTGGTGAGAATAATCACTTAAGGCAAGAAGCTTGACTTATTTCTGTTATGATACCCACATATCCCTTATGATAAGTAGCCGGCTGCTGTGAGAGATCTCACTCACTGGGAACCTGTCCCTGTAAGATTCGTAAACAGAAATTCAGGAAAAGAACTTCGTTTTTTTGTCACCTTGGTAACGTGCACACAATCCATTTGTCATGAGAGAACCCTGCCTTTTCAAAACTCCATCGCTAAACTCCATCCAACACCGAGCTGACTTCCACTCCCGATATAATTGTGCCTTGTGCCTGTGCCAACTGTGAACCAACAGAGCACACCAATGATCATAGTTAGAATCCCCGCTCTTCAGTTAATAAAAGGGAGCCCCTTTAAGTTATAGCTTTTCTCTGTTAGTTGGGTCTGTTTAATAATCGCGCCACTTCTGTTGCACCTCTCAGCTGTAAGCATGTACTGACAGTTGCAATTGAGTTTCAGACTACTAGGGTAGTAAACACAGTTTTCAATGGTTGTAACAACACTGGTATTAAGTAAGAAAGACACGCAACGCCATTAAGACCACGAATAGTCTCTGCAATTAACACTGAATGTTATTGTATTTCACCTCAAAGGTTTTGTCCTTCCCCTACCCCCTAAAATGCCTTTAATACGCATTGCGTGACAAACCAAGTACGCACGCGGCGCCATCCACGTTGGGTCCCAATTTAGCAGTCAAATCTGATAATGCTTTTGTGCTCTGGAAACTGAGCAACGCTCTTATTAAATCAACTGAACCTTTGAGTAAGATGCCATACTGCAGAAAGATGTCGAACACTTTACAAGAATGGTTGGTGTCATTGAGCTGTTGGACCGTTTACAATACATTGACCGAGTTGGCGGTGTTCATTGGTCATCATCAGCAAGACCAAAATACGACGAACGGCAAGAGAATCACACGAAAATGGCCTCTGGACCTGTCCTCTGTAGCAATTAACTGAGGTTAGAACATTTCGAACTGTTTTTTTTCTGTTTGACGTTTTCGACCTCATATAGGTCGAAACATATTAAAATATGTGCGTGACTCGCGAATCGAATGTTGCCAGGAAGGGTCAAATAACCTGCATTTTAACGAACTTTGTAAAGCTCTAGCGTCGCTCTCAATTGTTAGCCCAGAGAAATTTTTGCAGTAATCCTGAGAACATCTTTTCTTGATTCAACGGCCAGAAGCTGAATTGATTTGAAGGTTTAGTACATGGTGAAAAATAATTTAATTCACGAAGTACTTTTTCTGATGAGAAATGTATACTTTCAAAATTAAATTATTTGAAACACAAGGAACAATACAGTTTTTACCAAAATCATTTTTGCAGCTCTTAAGAGATTGCAAAAGTAGATTTGAGTGTTTTAAGGACGACAGAGGGATTTGTTTTTGCACGCGAAGGCCTCAAACTGATGTAATAATTTACTGCTTCAAATGGCGATTTTAACAGAATTTCGTTACTTGCATTTTTCTCTCAAATAAAAGGATATTTTGCCAAAAACGTATCCAGTGATTTTAGTTATACCCTAACCTATCTAACATTAAAATATGAAAGAAATGGAGTTTTCCACCCTTGCCGCGTCATGTTTGATTTTTACAGACGAGCGCTCTTAAGGTCTGTAGTGAGTTACGTTAATATATGGACTTAGCTAAGCCTAAAAGCGGAGCTCCACATTCTTGTTTTTTGCCGCTAGTACTTATTAATCTCTGAAAATACGCTCATTGAAGTCGTTAATTACGCAATTCCTCACGACAAAATTCCATAGGGGGAACAAATCGTCAACTCCAATTGCAAAAATGCTGTTTCCAGTTAACCTTATACTTGTCTGACCTTATCGAAAGTCGAAATTTCGCGTTATGTTTTCCGTTTGTTCTTTTCCGTTTGGCTAGATTGCTCAGTGGCATTTATGTCAAAATCGGCTATTTGTCTGCTTCAATGTTTGGTCGACCCAGATTTAAATCCATCAGTTGCTGCAGTATATAACCGACAGCTGCTGACAATTTCCCAGACCGAGAGGAAGTAGATTTTCTTTTAAGGTATTATAGACCATCGGCGGGGTTATTAGATGCCGTTTTTGTTTTTGTTTTTTCTTCCACGAAGTTGCTTCACAGTTTGTTTACTTTTTCTAATATCTGAAGGGTAAAATAATTACAAAGGGAAAGGTTTTTCATTAGATGTAAGCCTTAGATACGTCTCTCTTCCCTCTAAAAGAAAATACTACATTTGGAAAGGACACCATGCACCTTAAAAATAGGAGTGATTACTTTATTCTACTGCAAAAGATCAGAATGCAATACAGCTCGCGATTGTCTGACTGAGGTTTCACGTTAGGTGAGTCATTGGTTAAATCTAAAACAGGAAGTTTGTCTGAACGTTGTGCTCTATACAGTGTCTATATGTATTAAAAATCTAAAAACACTCGAATGACGCTCGTTTTAAAATCTTTCAAAAAGAGAGAGAAAGGTCGTGTTATCATAAAATTTCTACTCGTGAATTGTTCTGCCTTTTTATCCTGGTCCTCTTAACACTCTTAAATTTGAAGAAATTTGAGTGCAATTGATGGATTGTAAAGACGAAATTGAAACCTCTCTTTTGTACTTATTGGCCCGTAAAATACAGTACATTTTAGTTGTGCAGTTATTCCCCAAAAGGTGAAAATCAGTAAGGGAAAACATGCGAACCGCTGAGGAAACAGTAAGTTGGCTTATATTTCTTCAAAGGGAAGACTTCAGCACGACTTTCACCAACAGCTCTTTCCAAAGCTTATTAAGTTCAAGAAGAGTACTTGTGAAGCTACAAGTGCTCTAATGAACCCACTTAAGTTGCTCCCGGTAGCGACTTGACAGCTAAGACTTTTCAGTGCAAATACGCATTTCTCGCTAATTCCTATGCATCCCTCTGGCATTTTAGTTCTGTCAATCATAAAATATTTTTGCTTAAATAAATAGCATTTCCCCGCATCAACCAGTCTACTGACAAAAATTACCCAAAAATTTTTTTCGGAAATTTTCAAGCACACGTAAAATTATCGAGAGAAAATGGCACAAGGTTTTCGCAGGTAAAGTATTATTCGGGTGCTTTCATGAACACACCCAGAACTAATTTTAGGAAGCTTCTAGAGTCTCTTTTAAGACAAAATAGATTTAAACCGAGAAATGCTTCGCTTATAGTTACTTTTTTCATTTCGATCTTTAACTAGAGACACGCTAAATGGCTTAGAGGGTAAAAAGAAAACACCAAAAACATGCCGCACTAAACTCACTCACTGAAACGGCGATTCTAAGTTTAGTCGCTAAATTGGGACAGAAATGTCATTCACTTCAAATAGAGAATATAAAATATAAAATAAAATATAACAATATAAGGAAGATAAAATATTCCAAAATTGAAAAAAAAAAACATGTAGAGCCTTACACTAAGATTGTTAACTTAATATTGACGACAGAGCGACTCTTCGTTTGTTGGAGAATAAATTAGGAATCTGTCAAAACAACCCAACTTGCAGTGCCGAAGAACAACCTAGATTGAAAAAACAACACAGACTCAGTCTAGAATAGACACGGTTTCTACTTTTCGAATAAAATACACCAAATGCGAAAAAAGAATTGCTTCAAGAAAAATATTGAAAATTACGCGCTAAACTTCAAAAGGAGATTACGTTTAACCCTATTTTGCTTTTTTGAGTTTCTGAGCCGGGATGGCACAAAGTGCCCCCCTATAGATCTCGAAAAGAATTAACGCTCTTGTAATGAAACTTCGCACGTTTTTAGCACATCATTAGCTTAACAGATTGGGCTTATGAGGTGTCAATTATCACGTGTCATGACGTCACAATGACGTCACAAACCAGCCATTTTGAATTTTGAGGCCGCGATCTTGAGTCCTGAGCCTGCAGTCATACAGCTGACAATGACGTCATCGAAAAATACATGAATTTGGTCTAAGAAATATACTTAATCAAAACAAGCCACAAAAGTAAAGGATTATTTTCTTACAAACTAAGGGTAAAAAAAACTGAAAAAAAAAAGCTGAAAAAAGAGAAAAACAAAACAAAATACACTCCCGAGTAGACGATTGCTATGTAAACGTCAATCACCATAGACACATCATTGACACAGGAAAATTTTCTCTGTCAAATTTTAGGAAAAGTCGAAAGTTGTAATTTGTTATAGTTAGCGCGGGCGCAACGTGCCCCCTCCTCCCCCCGCCAAGCTAAATAGGGTTAAGCCTACACATCTGATTGCGCATTAATGAAAATTCCTTGAATGAATAAACACAGAAAAGGGACAAGAAACCTTCATAAACATGAAATTTCATTTACTTAAGCCCTTGTTTGCCCGGGAAAGCAAAATGCATTCAATTAGTTTTCCCATCGAGTGACGTTACTCGCAAGCAATTCGATTCCTTTCGATGCGGGAACTGCAAACATTTCAAACATTTCAGGAAAATTACCGTAAACATGTAAAGCAGCTCAATTTAACAATTCTCACAATGTAAATCCACAATCAGATATATCGTTTACTTTACCGTTGAAGTGAAAGAAGTACTTGAAAACCTACACGAGCCTTCAAGCCTTCAAGCTCTCCAATTTCGTCAATATGCGCCATCGAGTTTAAAGCAATCTCTTCAGGTCTTTTTTTTTTTCATGATGAGTTGTTAAGGTCTTCATTCCAAGAATGTATTGAAAATCGAACGTACGAGGAACCAGCAGCCATGTTGATGATTTCAGATCAGAAAAGATGGCATTCTCCATCCCCGTCGGGTTACCTTGGGACTCCCCTCCCCCTCCCCCAGAGCCTGTACGGACGGACGCACGGGCGACTACGCTGACTTCACAACCAAAATTTCTCGCATCGAAAGGTTACCAGATTTGCTTACCAATGGTGCTCCGCCCCTGAGGCCTTCGGCTGCAAAGCAGCTCCTCTATAATTATGTTGAGAGAACCTCCAGTAAGTGTGGAATTCGATCTGACAATGGCTTCTTCTAAACTAACACCCGAGGGAATCTGTTTTTGGTTGAAGATAGCTGTAGAGTGGAGGTAGTAGGACACTGCACTGCTTTTACACATGCTCAAAGCATTCATTATATGCTCTTGTTTATTTTCTTTCATCAAGAGATCTCACACGTGGTTTTGCTCAGGTGTAATTTTAATTTTGCTTTCAAGAGATTTTTTTATGTCGTTAGCTCATGGCCCACCAGTGTACAAATTTTCTTTTGATCATTTTTAGATATTACATGCAGCTCGTGGCAGTTTACGTGTGACAATGGCCATTGTATATCAGCCTCAGATAGGTGTAACGTTAGGTTTGACTGTGATGATCATTCTGACGAGAAAAATTGCAGTAAGTACAAGGGTCCATGACTTTTTTAAACAAGCGCGATCATACTATGAAAGTCCACATAACGTAAACAACAACAACAACAACAACAACAACAACAATAACAACAACACGATAAGAAAATATGCCTGCACAGAGTTGGGTATTGACTTAGCTGTTTATTATAACATTCACTTAAGATTAACCGAAACCGTTGGAGATAATTGCCAGGAAAAGATAACAAAATTCTACACGAACGTCCTAACATCTAAAATTTTGATTTTAAATAGAAAGAAATGACAACAACCGAACAAACAAACTAAAATCAAACAAAGAAAGCCTTATTTTTTGTCATAGATAACAACACTTGCAACCCATCGCAGTTCAGATGTAATACTGGCCAATGTGTCAGAGCTTCAGGAAGGTGTGACCGCGTCAGTGATTGTTACGATGTCTCTGATGAGGAGAACTGCAGTATGTATGAAATCATTGACTTTTTGTCGCACTTTTCGTTAGCGCATAGCCAGGGTTTATTTGGGGAACATGTTGTCGTCGTCATTGTCGTTACTTAAGAGGCTGTCTCAGTAGTTAAAAAAACCACCCACTCAATTTCGCGTCAAAATTAAATTTGCCTGAAACTCTGGCAACTGAAAGACGTCACCGAGGCTAGAACTAAAACAGGTTGTGTTTGGTTCAAAATTATTTTCTGGCCGCGCTGGGAGCTATTAAATCTTTTGTCCCACCTGGGCCCGTTTCAACGTCCAAAACTTATAAATTAGGCATTTCTGGTGGCGTTGTAAAATAGTTGATTCGCGTCATCTAGCAATGAATTTTAAAACAATTTGCTCATAAGCCTTTCTAGTTTTCTAAATGAGTAACAATTTTCCTCTCGATTTAACTTGAAAGGCGAAATTAATCGTGTTATGAGCCCTACCAATCGCTATGCAAACGAAGACTGAAAACGCCCTTGATTTGGAAGCTTATTTTTATAATCTGGGACTTAGTTGATAGCTCTAGCCTACATAGTGGAAAAGTGCAGTCCTTCATCGACCGTTGACCGTTTTTTCTCAGCACATTTACCCGCATTAGCGATTTTTCCGCCTAGTTCGCGGCTCTAGCTTATTTCCAACCTCAACCATTTTCCAGTTCCTGATATGGCTCAATTCCAAATAGATCCATTAAATTGGTGAGTATTACCTTCGATGATTGAGCACGGCCTCTGCCGTGTCGCTTGTTAGCGAACCAAAACTCGAAACCATTGCCACGTTTCCCACTAGAAATTGAAACATCGATTCGGAACTGAATTTCTTCGAGAATCAGACAATAAACATTCCACATTTGGTATTTAGAAAGATAATCGAAAACTGAGGGCTTAAATTTCAAAGAAATCTTTCCGTTAAATCATCGAAAGCTGATTAAACATCGTCCACTTGTGTTGTGATGCTGCTTTCGCAGAGGACCGCATAAATGGGGAAACCGCTTATTTAATCGGCTTTTTTTCTTTTGCAAAAATGAAAACCGCAAAATTTCATACCAAACCGTAGTTTATACTAGAATTAAACCTAGGAATTGTCCTACAACCTACTATTTTCAGTATTTTGCAATACAGTGGAACCTCGATTTAACGAACCTCTATATAACGAAGTCCTCGGTATAACGAAGGATATTTTTCAGCGCGGTAATAGTGTAATGTATGGAAAAAGAACCTCGATATAACGAAAACTCGATATAACGAGCCAATTTCCCCAGTCCCTTGGCATTTCGTTAAATCGAGGTTACACTGCACAGTAATAAATAGCACGCGTTTTATAAAATTGCGTTATCTGTATATTTGCGTGTCTAGATGTTGAAAGGTGATACTCCAGGTAAACGCCCGAGGTAAAAGCTTATCTTGAAAAAGAAATATTTTGTATTTTGTATGTCTTTTTTGCGTTTTTATGCAAAATGTTTTGATTCGACAAAGTTAACGCAGTGGTTGGGTTCTCTCTTTAAATCACCTATTATCTTGGTCACAAGTGTGGGGACACTTAGCCTTCTACACCAGAAATTATATTTTTATTCGTAGCTTCCCCCTCTCCACCCCCAACACAAGGTTGGTTTTTACGCATAGAACCAAGGCACAATATCTCAACTTTGTATTGGGGGGAAGGAAGGGCCAGGAAATGGAAGGATAATCAAACTATCTGAAACACTTAATCGTTTGTTGGTCTTTTCGTAGGTGTCCCAAGGTATTCTGTCTACGATTGTAGATTTCAAATGCGTTAATTGGCATATGATGTTTGAATTCAATGACAGATGACAGTAGTAGGCTTGGATAAAATCTGCTCGTAAAATGGCTTATTCTGCCTGCCAGCAGTGCTCGTAAAAATCGTTTATTCTGCTCGAAATTCTGCTCGGACACCCTTATTCTGCTCGAATTCTGCTTGGTACCCGAAAAATTTTCGGCCCTTCGGGCTTTATGCATTTTCGCAAATATGGAAGAGAGCCTGGGCCTAACTCCTAAACACTAATTAGATATTCATTATGCGTAGCAAAATTGTAATTCATCTTACTTTTAACACTAATATTAGACTATAGACTATGCCGTGGGCCCTTTTATTTAATGCCGCTGACTTTAAAGTTGGTGATGAAATCATGTGAGTGCGTTTTAGCTAATAATCACATTAATCGCAAAGTATTTTCCATTTGTTTTGTATTAAGTTTTCATTCTTTCTTACAACTGTTAAGCATATCATTAGTGTCACTGATTCTCGAACATTAGTGCAATGAGACCTGATTTGCTAAACGCTTCATCGAAATTCAATCATACCCACGGCTTTCTGGCATTTTAATGCGGCACCACAAACAGCATAAAAATAAGCGCATCCTTTGAACAAAGGACAGGGAAGACAGAATGTCGGAAACTGAAAAAAATGAGGCCATGGGCCATGGAGGTCGTACATGAAACTTTTTGAAGGCTTTTCTGAATAAAAACAGGACGCAGATTACACATGTAAATATGAATTTATTTTGTTATGATCGTGCAATTGTCATCTGTCATTGAATTCAAACATCATATGCCATTTCACGCAATCGAAATCTAGGACATTTAAGGAGAGAACATAAACACTAGAATCGGCACTGCGTTGACTTTGTCGAATCAAAACACTTTGTTTAAAAACACATACACACAAAAAAGACTAAAACAAAATGCAAAATAGTTTCTTTTTCAAGAGAAGTATCACCTTTCAACAAGTAGTCACGCAAATATACAGGTAACGCAATTTTGCAAAACGCGTGCTATTTATTACTGTATTGCAAAATACTGAAAATACTAGGGTTGTAAGACAATTCCAAGGTTAAATTCTACTATAAACTACGGTTTGGTATGAAATTTTTACGGTTTTCATTTTTGCAAAAGAAAAAAAGCCGATTATATCAGCGGTTTCCCCATTTATGCGAACCTCTGCGAAAGCAACATAGCAACACAAGTCGACCATGTTTCATCAGCTTTCGGCGATTTAACGGAAAGATTTCTTTGAAATTTAAGCCCTCAGTTTTCGATGATCTTTCTTAATACCAAAATTGGATAGTTTATTGTCTGATTCTCGAAGAAATTCAGCTCCGAATCGACGTTTCAATAGCCTATTTCTAGTGGGAAACGTGGCCATGGTTTCGAGGTTTGGTTCGCTAACAAAGCGACACGGCAGAGGTCGTGCTCTATCTTCGCAGGCAGTACCCACTTATTTAGTGGATCTATTATTGAATTGAGTCATTTCAGGAACTGAAAAATGGCTGAAGTTGGAAATTAAAGCCCGAGCTGCGAAGCAGGTAAGCTGTATCAATGACAAAATCTGATCGATAAGTGTCGATTTTGCAATAGCGGAAAAATCGCTAATGCAGGCAAATGTGCTGATACAAACGGTCATAACTTTTAAAATACTGAGATCGTACAGGGGTTTTTGCATATTTGTGCCGATAAAAGACTGCACTTTTCCACTGCGTAGGCTAGAACTATCGAATAAGTCCCAGATTATTAAAATAAGCTTCCAAATCAAGGGCATTTTCAGCCTTCGTTCGGGTAGCGATTGTTACTCATTTAGAAACCTAGAAAAGCTTATAAGCAAATTGATATAAAATTCATTGCTAGATGACGCGAATCAAATATTTTACAACGTCACAAAAAAGTGCCTAATTTTTGGTTTTCGAGACGTTGAAACAGGCTCAGATGGGACAAAATATTTAACAGCTCCCAGCGGGGCCAGAAAATCATTTTGTACCAAACCAAATCTGTTTTAGTTCTAGCCTCGGTAAAGTCTTTCAGTTGCCTTGTCTTTGTTGTCTTTCAGAGTTTCAGGCAAACTCATTTTTGACGCGAAATTGAGTGGGTGGGTTTAACTGAGACAGCCTCTTAACTGTGGTAACCGTTATAATTCTGATGAGAGTAACTGCAGTAAGTATGGAATTCAATCTCACAATGGCTTTTTTTGAACTAGCATCCAAGGGAAACAGTTTTACAATTGAAGATGAGCTGTAGCCTGGAGATAGAAGAATACTAATCTGTCTTTAGAAATGTTCAAAACGCGACATGCTCTTCTTCGTTTTCTTTCTTTTTTTAAGCGATCGTTCGTTCATGTGCATATTTAATTTTTGCTTTCAAGAGAGTGTTTTTCAGTGTCGTTTGTTCAAGACCTACCTGTGAGCAAATTTGCTTTTGATTGTTTTCTTAGATTTTACATGCAGCCCATCGCAGTTCACATGTGACAGTGGCCTTTGTATACCAGCCTCATATAGGTGTGACGATAGGTTTAACTGTGATGACTATTCTGACGAGAAAAATTGCAGTAAGTACGAGGGTCGATGATTTTCTTTTAACAAAGCGTGATCTTACTACATTTGTATTAGTCCAGACAAAGTGGACAACAAAAACAACAACAACAACAAGATAAAACAAATATCCGCATAGAGTTAAGTACTGTCTCTTAGATTTATTGCAAGGATCAATGCAAATTAACACTATCCGTTAGGCAGAGTTTAGCAAGATATT
>Ga0126336_10000981_pt1 | contig 13725 bp, 3 predicted proteins | sample SidCmetagenome_FD_92530 | JGI IMG/M metagenome (GOLD analysis project Ga0126336, IMG submission 92530) | Coral microbial communities from El Islote,Puerto Morelos, Mexico - Siderastrea C C metagenome | ecosystem: Host-associated > Invertebrates > Cnidaria > Coral | place: El Islote,Puerto...
ATAGCACAAATGTTTCCATTCGTGTTTCCTGTTTTCTCTTGTTAAAATAATCATTTTTTATTTATCTCTTGCAAAACAATCGCCAGTGGACAGAAGCTGCAAAAAGTGAATTGAATATTCCAACACAGAATTTCCAGTCACATCAGCAAAATCAAACTTGAAAAATCAAAATTGGAAATCGACGGTTTTTATCGACTGTGTATTGCTTCATAATCAACACAAGTATAATCACGATAATCTCCTGACAAAAATATCCTGAGAACACATCACTGTTCACTGTGATCTAACGCTATCTCTTAAATTTTACTGTTTACTGCAACATATTGAATACTACTGATAACAATAAAGCACAGGAATGCACCAAAGTGGTCACATAATCTCTTGGTTTCTATTGCAACCACGAGCTAAAAGCCGTTGCTGTAAGAGCTCAATGTTCAGCTAATTCCCTCTTTTGTGCATTTATCTACTTACCTAATAGCTAGTTATTCTCCCAAAACAGCAGGGCTGTAAAAAACATCCGAACTTAGAACACAACGAAGCACTACTCATCCGTTAAGGGAACCACCATGTTGGATTATACGGTCATGCGGATTTCCCATTTTTTTATTTTTTCATTGTCGTAACATTCCTTCAAAAATAGCCTTTTTTAATCAAATCCGATAAAAGAATATACAATAGTTTTCCTTTTTACCATCAAAATTGCCGAAAAACTACATTCGTCCCATATTTATAGGAGTCTTATGCACAGCCTCGTTTCCATGCTCAATGGGTATTCTGAGAAATTTCAAATTTAAAAAACTACATAAAAGCTACTTTTCTAGGAAGGTTATCATACCAATTTCAAAACACCTCAGGAAGGACTATCAATTGATAGCACTCACGTTTTGTCCCTCGATTTGGTACCGAAATCTGGTCTGGCCCATGGACTATAACTAGGACGGGGAGTGCAGCGAACAATTACTTCACAACAATTTTGACTTGATTTTGGTAATCGTTTAGTCTTTGTCCTTAACGTAATCCAATGAATTGTACAAAAAGGGGTAGGGTAGGGTATTATCTATTAAATTGCGGGGAGATGCAAATGAAGTTATATTTCAAAATACCCTTAAAAATATATCTGGGCCAGATGTAAACATTGCCTTTTTTTAATGAGCGAAATTTTAAATTCAAATCCTAGCGGAAGGGAGATGTCAACTTCGCCACAAGATTGTTAGTGTATGATTTGAAGAAGAAATAGTGAGGGCATTAACATAATCCAAATTACGTATACAATGATAAGTCCTTTGAAGAAGTTTAAATGCTCTTTAATTGTGCGTGATTTTGGTCCTCACAGGGGGTTCGAAAACTTATACTACGGACGTTTTTGCGCAACTAAAACTGATGACATTCACGATGTTTCTAAAGCAAATCATAGGACGTCAGTGCAAACTGATTGCTTATAATCACTATGTAATAATCAACCACTTTGCAAACTAAATACAAGAGAGGATAATGGACGTCAGAGCAGTACTTTGCATGGACCTACATCTTCATGCTATAAACCAGAATTGAAGATTGAATGATATCGTGAGTTTGTAAACCGCCTCTGAACAACTATTAGTGCAAACATGCCAAAAATGCAAAAAAAAAAACATCGTTCTCGAACCTGAGTCGCTGTCAGGAAGAATATTCGCACTTAAATAGTTTTCGGGCCCGGTAAGTTCGCGGGAGTTTCGAGAAACGCACCCCAGAGCTCCACATGCTAATCACATTACAGATTATCCTCTCGAGCATTTTTTTTTTCAATTTCATTTTCCTGTTCAGGCTACAACAGCAAACAAACAAACAAACGAAAAAAAAAAAGAAGAATAATCCTTATATTTTTCCGACCGGTACTTAAGGCGAAATATGCAATACTATAAACTTGTAGATAACCATATGAACGCATATTTCAAAGCGAAATGGTACTGGTTTGACATGCTGTTTTATATTTCCCGCGCAATGAGTTTTACGGCATTTTTCAAACTGGTCTTTTTTGTTTGTTTGTTCCTTTCTTTTTCATTTTTTCTGTACCCTTGGAATTAGTTCTTACCCGTCAATTTGAGAAATGTGAGCGGTTCTAAAATAGCGTCCTACTCATAGCTTATGAACATTCTATTATCATCGGTCCCGTTACTGTCGTTGCCTAATTCCTTTAGTCCAAAATTTCTCCCTATTCAAATTAAAGCAATTTGCAGCATATCAAGATTGACTGATCAGTTAACCACAATGGCCAGTTACTTCAAGATCGGCGGTCGGAAGCCGGCGTCTGGCGGCTGGCGCGGTGCATGGGCTAAAGGGAAAATAAAGAAGAAAAAATGCGGCGCGTAACAACAAATGTTCATCCACACAGAAAACCTCACTTGAAAAAGTCGTTTCTGAGTCTAGATCTTCTCGCTCCAATGCAGAAAGAACGCAGCAGTTAAACTGACCCTATTCCTTATTTTTACCAGTTCGGCCGAAATTAAAGTTCAAAACCCAATATTTGTTTTAGTTGCATATATTACTACCTAGATTACTTAGGTTTACAGTAGTTTTATGATTATTTATGTTCTATGGTAGTATCATAGTACTGTTTGGTATTTTAGGGTCGTGGTCATGCAGTAATTGTCCCACTTCGACTTACTTTTAAAGGGTTTTGCAACAAAATTTCGCATTTGTAGCTCGTTCTTATTATTTGATTTGTTCTTAATGCGTTATAGCAAAATTTGCGTTAAGTTATGACTTTGAAGCCACAGGTATCAATGCTTTACACAACAAGTACCTTAAAGTTCAGTTTATCTCTATAAACTACTGCGATGCGTCCATCCATAGTTACAGTGATTCCTCGTAAATAGACGATATCTTCTTCTTCGTGCTCGATGCTTCGCACAAACTTACCTTCCTTGGTGAAAATTATGATTTCCAGGAAGTGCTCTCTCCCCTGTTCTACGTGAATCCCAGCAGCCACGACATGTTCACTTGCTTGGTGAAAAGTAGTCTGAGGGTAATGAAACGATCTCTCTACTTTAAATTGGCGTAGACGTTTTCCTTTTTTGCTGAACGTGTTAACAAAGTACGAGTCATGACTGCTGGACGATACGATGACGCAGCTATCATTAGCATCGGCAATAGCTGAAGCCACCTCAAATTTTCCTACTTCAAAGCGGCGGACAAGCAGACCATCAGTGTTATAAATATCAACGACATGCTGTCCCCCAACCAGTCCACCACGAACTAGCACTTCGTTGTTTTCGGTAACCGCCAATGACGACCATGTCCATGACCACGATTTGAAGCCTTCCTTGAGAGAAATCGTGGTATTAAGAGTCTTCATGTACACGTTAGACTCTTCTTCGTCACTTTCTGGATTCTTAATTGTGACCAGAACATAGATGTTGTCATTTTCGTCGGTGGCTACATCATGAACAGACACAACGGTTGTTTCTTCGTCAGTAACGGGACGAAACAAATACAAAAACCTGCCATAATTGTCAAAAACCTTTACGTTAGCATCCTTGTAGTCTGCAACTATGAAGTGTCCCTGCGTGGTTGTCGTGATGCCCCATGGTTCCTTCAGCTTGTGCTCCTCTTCGCCCTCTTGACCGAATGACCACTGAAGAGAGCAGTGCTTGATACCAAGCTTGTGAAGAGTCTTAGCTACTTTTGATTCAAGCAAGGGATTAATTTTCGCTTTTCCGTGATCAATTTCAACCGATGGCCACATCTGGAGGATACCAGATACCTCTTTGTTGCCAAACCCACAAGTCATGAACATAACGTCATAGACCACGCGGTTCAAACGACAAACAGCTGAAATGATTTCCCGGCGTTCATCTTTGCTGAACCGACCACGAAAGCTTCCCTTAAGCTCGACATGGAAACAATTTTGAACAACTGGTAAGGAATGCAATCTTTCGATGCACATTCTGCACGACGCTATTGCTGCCGACGGATTGTCCACCGCTTCTAGTATTGTCGCCATCACGCGATATCCCATAGCTAGGACGCGGTCAGAAGGTTTCAAGGCTTCGTCATTGAACGCTTCTGTTGCTTTCTTCCGAGCATCTCCAAACCTCTTCTTAGCACTAGAGAGGGCAGTTGCCTTTGATTCGTCTAAGTCGGACAAAGTCAAGTTTCTGATTGTCTTAGCAAGAGAATTTTTTCTTGAGTTTGACGATGGTAATATTTTCGATTGGACTACATCATGGAGCAAAACAATGCCTTCCTCAAAGAAGTCTATCGCCGCCAGAAGATCCTTTCTAGCCAGTCCGTCCAGCTTTGATTTAACATCATCGATTTCGCGTACAATCATGTCACGAAGCTTGTGATCTGTTATATCCCCTTCCTTGAGCTTTTCGGCCGCTGTATCACGGCCTTTCTTCACGACGAAGCCAATGGTGGCTTTAAAGACGGCTGTCACAAGTGAAGACATGATGCGGCAATTTAGAGTCTTGAAGAATGACTAGCCTTTTGTATTCTTCAAGCTGAGGTTAGAATGTGGTAAGTATTCAGATTTTCACATTTTTAAACTTCCTTTTGGGGTGTCAATTTGCAAAATCAGTAGGTTGGTATTGGTCATCTAAAAAACGGCTTTTGATTGGATTATCATTTGCGCGGCACTTTTGGTTTCCTGACAAATAAAGCTAAAATAAGAATTTGTTTCTTCTACACCGCCTTGAAATATTGACCACATAAGTTTTCATTAGTCAGGTAAGCGAACGCTACTTTCCGCGTTACAATCCATAGAAAATTAGGTTTCAGGTGAGGTGAGTTTTAAATTAATCCCGAAATTATAGCCTTTTCCTTGAAAAATTAAAAAGGCTCTTTATTGGAACGGAAACAATTGGCGTCATCGTGTTTTTTTCATGTCGAGACAAAGGTCACACCAATCGGATTTAAGGCCACCTTTTCAACAGTTTGTTTATGACGACGTTTGCTGCACGCGAGCTTATCATGCAATCATGTTTTTGAAATTATTATGGAGAGAAACGTTTGTGTTTATATTCATAATATACTGCAGGGGAAATAAGTATTTCTACAACTTTTGAACAAAATTTGATTAAGCGTCCAAGAATCGTGCTGACCCTTCGCGAATAATTTAATTCGACATCGTAATCAGTGCAAGTTATCTTCAGTTTGTTTTTGCAGATTTTGTTTTCGCAGTTTTGTTTTAATATTATATAATTGCGGTTCGCACAAATGACGCCATATAGCATCTCAGCCACGAGACGCTCGGAGCGGTATTCACATCGGTTCAAGCTCTTAAGGCGTTGAAGTCACGTTGGTTTATACCCTGTTTCACTGTTTGTTTTCGTACAGAACACGTCGCTGTTTTATTGGCCTTTGTGGTAAAGACTTATTCTGTCTTGATTTAAAATGAAGTTATCCTTTGTTAGCAACTGCGGACAGTGTTATTTGAAATGGGAAACCCTACATTTTTCCAATAGATATTACTCCAGGAGGTCAACAAAAGTTATTTTTACGAACCACGTTTAACCAATATTTAATGTACCCTGTACTTGCTATTACCCAGTGCAAATTTTATTGCAAAATTGGTTCACCACCGTCTGATAAATTCGCAACATGGAGACAAGCTGACTACATAAATAGATTATTATGATATACACTCCATAACAAGAATGCAGAAACAGCACTAAGAACGCACGAGACTCCATCTTAAGTGGGTGACAAGAGCCGCATGAGCAGTAACAGCCGATTAGAATGCTTTGACCTTGAGCGCTGCTCTTGGGAGGAATGGCAAAAACAAAAAATCGAACGAGCCCAGTTTATTTTTGTTGGTAGCCTTCAAAAAATATCAATATCGAGACAAAGAGGCTAACAAATGCACACTTAGTTGAGTCGATGACCTGCAGTACATAAAATGCACAAATATACATTTATATTTTTTTCAGGTAAAATATATAGGGACTGACTTCAACTGCCAAAAGTTTAGTTTCTAAAAAATTGCGCAAACTCCTCTGCAGTCTTATCTGGTGGAACTATAAATAAATTGGTCAATTAAGCGATCCAATATAGACAAAGACCAAGATTGTTCATACCATAAGGTCCATGTGTTTTTCCTCTGAAAATACAAAGCAGCAAAAAGATCAGTGGGTACAATTTGCTGCGTTTTGTCCAAGTGGTCTTTACAGGGTTCAAGAAGTCACAGAATTTATTATGATTTCTTTCCAAGAACTTCGTTGTAATGTCTATTGCTTCAAATTGAGTTATTATATCAAAAATAAGTTATTGTCTTCTGCCTTATTCGTACTTACTTTCGCACGTCTTAACTGATTTTCGCGATTTTTGCAACCTGAAAAAAATTAGAAACTGACATCATCAAAAAAATTAAATCAATGCATTTTATTAACATATTAGCACCTTATTCAATAGATGTAGAGAGAAAGTTCCATTTCTATTTTGTCTATCTTCTTCTGATCAACTATCGGACGACCAAATGACTGATAATCTTTATGTACGTAAATTCCTGATATAAATAATACCTTCGTACTGTCAATGGTGATAATTCATGTAAATTTTCATGAAAATAAAATTTTGTTGACCCATTTTCGCAAAATTAAAATCGCGACATTAAAGCTCCGTGAAATGTTACCTTGCCAAAATGGCGAAATTAAACCTCGGAAGTACAAGTGGGTGTTTTATGTTTTTTGATGAAATTTTCCAAGACGATTTTTCAGCTGCAGTTGTCGTTTCAGTAGCTGTGCGCATATCCCTTAGACAAATTTTTACCTACGCTTGGTGAGAATCGGTTATAATGATTACAAGATATGACGTCATAAGTAGCAGGTGGTCAAACTTTTGAAAATGCGAGTTGTTTACCCTTTTTTAAGGTGAAAAAAAGTACAACAGTTTTGACAAAAGTAGCAAAGTGTTTAATTCGATTTTGAGACGGCAGTACACCTCGATATTGACGGATATTTGGGAAAAAACGTATCGGGGAAGCCCAATAGGGAATACATTTTCTCCCAACGCTGTCATTAGTAAAGCCGTAATTTCGTCTCAAAATCGAAAGTTTTTTTTTTATCGCGCTTCATGTTTCTTTCTTGTGAAAAGCAATAAGCCAGGGCAATGATTTATTTTGATTGAAATTATTACCTGTCGTGAAGATTTGAACGCTCGATACATTTAGAACGTTTGAATTCGCTACGTCTTCAACCCAGAATTGCCTAATGATACAAAATTAACTCTGTCATTGCATCAACGTAATTATTTTTAACGACGGGGATCGACAAAATAATAGAACGGTGCGACAATTAATTTCTTTTCCAGGCTTAAACTGGTACACAGAAGTGATAACGCAATACAGCGCACGCATCGCGAAATAAAGGCTGAAAACAACTGTTTTAAAGAAATATAAGCAGCTTGAAAGCTTTTAATTAGTACTCACATTTTCGCCAATCTGTCAAGGTAAGTTGATTCTTGAAATGAATCACATTGCAATAAAGGTTTTTCCAACTATATTACTGACCAAAAATTAAAATTTGCCCGGCGATTCGGTGAAGAAAAGTTTTAAGTTTGACCTTGGCCGCGTTTCCATGACAGTTTTTGAACCAATAACAAACCAGCATTTGAGACGAAATTATCGCCAAATAATGTCGTCTCAAACGAAGGCAAGAGAGACCACTGGATCGCGATAAACATGTCTAGCATCAAAAATTCTGAATTCCGTCGTTTTTCGATAATTTCTAATTTTGGGTCAAATCTCCCATGGTGGCCATCTTGGATGAGGTCACAGGTCCCCAGCAGCGCTGCAACTCATAATAGACCGAGAAACAGGATTGCAACCCTGCTCTATCGAAGTTCTATTAGTGTCGTGTTGATGTCTTGCAAAGTCAAATATTGCTACGTAGTCAGATCGGCCTTGCTGCTATGTTTGTCATAATATATATCTCACCTTGTAGAGCGCAACACAGTCTTTCTTCTATTGACTTTTCGAAATAATGTAACACTGCAAAACCCCAAGGGAGGGGTACATGAAGTTCCATCAACCCCCTCCCCCCTTGTACCGAGGTAGGGAGTGTGACTTTGCTTCTACGTCCGAGGGTTAAGTACGCAAGAAGTTAAGTACGAATAAGGTACTCATTCCTCATTATGGACCGGAGGGGCATCGTGATTTTCTATGAAGAAAGAGTACTAGTTAAGATCAAAATAAAAGAAGGTTAATTGCTCATTCATTCATTCATTCATTCATTCATTCATTCATTCATTCATTCATTCATTCATTCATTCATTCATTCATTCATTCATTCATTCATTCATTCATTCATTCCCTTTTTCATCCGTCCATTCATGCATTCATTCATTTATTCATTCATTCAGACAGTCAGTCAGTCAGTAAGCCATTTATTGATTCTTTTTTTTTTATTCATTAATCTATCCATTCAATTATACTCATTCTAAATATCACTTTTTCCCATCAACGTTGTAAACAATTTTCATGCATCCCTCTTTCTTCTCTTTATGTTTCTATTGCATGTGTACAGGGACCAAATTATGCTAAACACACTTTCTAAAAATAATAATAAAAGGCTACACAGGGATTTGCAGGGACTATGCAGGTAAGTGTTACTTTGAAGAGGTTCAGCTGAATTGCAAATGCGTAATGTATAGTATTTGTGTTTTTTACAATTGACAGCGGTAAATTCATTGAAAGTCATTTCCAGGAAAGTTATGAAGCCTTTAGCATCGCTGGTTCATACAACGAGTACCTTAAAGTTGAGTTTGTCTCTATAAACTACAGCAATGCGTCCATCGATAGTTACCGTGATTCCTCGTAAGTAGACTATATCTTCTTCATTGCACTCAATGTCACGCACGAACTCGCCATCCTTGGTGTAAATCAAGATAGATATGCGGCGGTCTTTTCCTCGTTCAATACCAGCGACGACGACATGTTTACTTGTTTGGTGAAACGTAGTTTGAGGGTAATGATACGATCTTTCCACTTTGAACTTGAAAATCTCTTTCCCCTCTTCACTGAACACGTTAATAAAGTAGGCATCGTTATCGTGGCTTCCTATGATGATGCAGCCATCATCAGCAGCGCCAATAGCTGATGCACCCTTCAATGCTCCTTTCCCAAAACGGCAAATACACTGACCATTGGTCTCGTACATATCAACCACGTGGTGTCCCCCGACAAGTCCCCCACGGACTAGCACTTTGTTATTGTCGTTAACTGCCAGTGACGACCACGTCCAGGACCATGACTTAAAGCCCTCCTTGAGAGGAATCATGCGATTAAGGGTTTTAACGTACACATAAGACCCATCTTCTTCACCTGTGGGCTTCTTCACTGTGACCAGAACATAGATGTTGTCGTTCTTGTCCGTGGCGACATCATGGACAAATACCGCGGTTGCTGAGTCATCTGTAACGGGACAAAACGAATACAGAAAGTTGCCACCGCTGTCAAATACCTTTACATTGCCATCTTTGTAATCTGCCACAATAAAATGCCCCTGCGTGTTTGTCACGATACCCCACGGGTCTTTTAGCGTATGATCTTCTTCGCCCTCCTGACCAAATGACCAATGAAGAGAGCAGTGCTTCATGCCCAGCTTGTGTAGCGCTTTGGCCACTTTTGAGTCAAGCAAAGGATTAACTTTTTCTTTATCAACTTCAATGCAAGGCCACGTTTGGAGGATGTCTAATACGTCTTTGTTGCCAAACCCATAACTCATGAACATGACATCGTAGATGACTCGATTCAAACGACAAATGGCTGATATGATTTCCCTTCGTTCATCTTTGCTGAACCGTCCACGGAGACCTTTCTTGAGCTCAACTGTGAAACAGTTCTGAACCGCTGGTACGGAGTGCAATTTTTCGATGCACAATCTACACGCTGGTATTGCTGCTGATGGATTGTCCACCGTCTCTAGTATCGTCGCCATAACGCGATATCCCATAGCTAGGACGCGGTCAGAGGGTTTCAAAGCTTCGTCATTAAATGCTTCTGTTCCTTTTCTACGAGCATCTTCGAACCTCTTCTTGGCGTTACAAAGTAACGCTGTCGCTGATTCGTCCAACTCAGACAGTTTCAAGTCTCGCATTGCCTTAGCGAGAGAAAATGTTTTTGCTTCAGCATTTGATGACGATGATCTTTTCGATTGAACTAAGTCATAAAACAAAACAAGGCCTTCCTCGAAGTGGTCTATCGCTGCTAGAAGATCCTTTCTAGCCAGTCCGTCCAGCTTTGATTTGACATCATTGATTTCGCGTATGATCATTTCACGAAGCTTCTGATCTGTTATGTCGCCATCCTTGAGCTTTTCGGCGGCCACATCTCGCCCTTTATTTACGAGAAAGCCAATAGTCACTTTAAACACGGCTGTTGCAAGTGAAGACATTGTAGATATGTTAAATGGGCTGGAGAGTAGCACTGAACGCAGTGTATTTTATGAACTATTTAAATCGGGCAATATTCAAAACAGTATAAATTCGCAGGAGACAGCAAGTTGCTCAATATATTGGCCAGTTACGCAAAACGGAAACCGTTTCACGGTTGGCTTGACGTCAGTTGACAACACGAATAGCAACACGTAGCGTCAGAAAACGAAGAACCAAATGTGTACTTCTGTGTAACTAGTTCACCGACTAAATAATTAATACCTAGAATCAAAGAACAACACGCAAATGGTTGATGATCTTGGACGGTCCTGATAATTCAGTCAATTTATGCTTCTCGGTTGTGTGACTTAATCCGTCCAACACAAAACAAATGAAGCGAAAACTATTATATCAACGTAGTCAATATTTTACTAATCGACTACGCAAGAGTCTATCTTTTTGTCGAGGGTAAAGGGTAGAGGGTATCATGTCGAGGGTCGAGGGTAACTTTTTTTCCCATTTTTTTTTAATTAATAGAGAAAAGTTAAACCGAAATTTAACTAAAATAATTTATATAATTAAAGAAAAAAACATTTTTATAAGATACGGATTGCACGTGGACATTAAATCTTTTTATATAGTGGGGGAGAGGTGAGATAGTGAACAGCACGTGGACATCCCAGTTCGTTCTTAAAAACCTGATTAGTTTTCAAAGAATTACAGTTAGAACCCACAGAAAGCTCATATTCGATCATAAATCTGGTTAGATTTCCCGTGTTACTGTAACATCACGAAGCGATGAAATGTGACCAAAAAAGCGAGAAAAAGGCGCGATGTCCAAGCTCCAGACAATAAAATTTCCCGGGCAGAATCGGTCACATTTACTAACTCCTACGTTTTGCTGACGGAAAATATCGGCAAGCAACAGTAGCCACCACAGTTCTATTTCGTAGGTTTCGTGGGTTTTTACGCTAGAAGTGATGGCAGCGGCCCGGGCAAATTGGAAAACAAACCTAGGGGAGTCGCGAGGTTTAAAAAACACAGGAATGGCCGCGATTTCCGGTGTCGGCACAAAATCGATATTTGAAGGCGCTTTCCCATATTGCAAGTATAGCAGTTTTTTGCTCGATACGGGAATATGGATTCCTCTTCGAATCCACGAGTCGAAGAAATGTGACAAAAAAAAACAAAGAAAAGGCGGGATGTTTTTATAACTGGTTTCACAACATGAGGTGTAATCCCAGCTGTAATCCAACTGTCAAGATCCAACTACTACAACGCGACGGAAATTGCTGTGGTTGTAAAGTGGATACATGATATTCAAACATCGATTTTTTTAAGATTCTCTTTCACAGAAACGAAGGAGTTGATCACCGACACCGGAAATGACCAGCTACCGTGTATCATGAAAATTGCGCGGTTTTTGCGTGTACATCGATGCTTAGGAAATTGCCTATGTCATCGCGTGCGTTGTTTTTGGCTATATTTTTTTTTGATACTTTGCTCCATGGCGTAATACAGAAGCGATGACGGTTTCTGGGAAAGCGTGATCACATGCACATTTGTCATGCACGACGAACCACTCACGCAAGAAAAAAGAAATGTGCTAGTGACACAATACGTGACTTGTCAAGCTTTTCCTTGCTGACTTGTTTTTCACAAGTCATACTTCTTACTGGATTTCAAACAATTTTATAAGTTTCAAAATATATATCAGTAGAATCGTGATGACTCAAACCGTCAGGGAAAACACAGAAATATCGAATTATCGGTGCTACGTTTGAGTAAGCACGGCAACATGACGTCCCGTCACGCTGGTGACGTATCGAAATGTTTTGGTGAGAACTGAACTGTGAAAACCATGTTAACAATCGTATTTTGTAACTTTTAAATAGCAAATACCTATAATATTATTAGAGCTTACAATCTTCAGTATCCCAAAACTCCCGCAGGGAGTCTTGTAGACCTTGTATTAAAGTGAATTTCAGGCCCCCTTTGAAACGCCGTGCCGCAGCCCTGCCAAGCTGACTCAATTGTAGGACGGCTGTGGCACGACTTGGTTTCAGCATTCGAATTTAATAGCAAAACCAAAGCAAGACGCTGACCAACAAACTTTTAAAAGGTATTTGTTAACTCATTTGGGCACGGCTAAAGCATGATATATTAAAGCAAGTCGTGCTTCTGTTAAGCACAACTGACTTTGGGCGACCGGAGCTACACAACGTGTTAACTGGCACCGGCTGAGGAAAGGAACCATAAAGGAAGGGGATGGGAAGAGTTAAAATCCTCGGCAATTTTCGTGGGGTAGTAGTCAAAACCCTTTGTAAACGTTTTTTTAGGGAAAATGTATGATTTCTCCTTTTTTTCTGGTTCAATGTATCCTACTTTAGAGCGAAGGGATTAAAGAACGCATCTTTTTGGTACACCGGGCCAAGTATCCAGATAATAAGAGTTATGAAGTATTGAGTTGTGGGCAGTGGGTAAAATTTCGGAGCTGGTAAAATGTACAGGGTAAAATGGGGGTGAATTAAAAGAAAAAAACCGTTAAGTGTCCGCAATAAAATGTGGGCATTGGATAAACTGGTTAAAATCTGTGTTAATTCCTGATTGTATGACTGTAACTGGCTATCGAATAAGGTGTGTCTTTTTTTATTTTTTTTTTCTGTGATTTAGCTCAAACAACGGTCGAAACGGGATACTATAGTATAATCAGGGACGATACATACATATATATATATATATATATATATATATTGTGCTTCTATTCTCACAACGTATAAGGATGCATTAATGTAATTACAACCGTGATTAGATAAAAGCGATGGTCTTGAAATCTCATTAAACAAAGTCTGAAAATTACATGCTTGTACAAGTATGGCTAAATAACAATCAGTTGAATAGTCTTATGTTATTTTGAGATGTCGTAGAACAAAGCAATGTAAAAAACACTTGAAGATTATATTAAATAAACACTTGAGTTAATTAAAATAGTGGTAAATAGCCGCAAAATGTCGCCGTAAATCTCATTTACGGCAACATTTTTTCTGGGGAAATACACCGGTCCCCCTCTTCGAGAAAAAAAAGACAAGGAGCATTACCCCATTGGATGGTAGTCCAAAGCATAGTTACCACAATCCATAATCATGTGCTGCTGCTATCAAGTTTTTCTTTTTTTTTTTTTGGGTGGGGGGGGGGGGGCCTAACTTTTTTTTTTATTTAAGATTAAAATGAAATTGGAAAAATTTAAATAATTTTTAATTTCAATAAAAACGATTTCTTGTAGAATTTCATAGATATTTATTTTAATTTAAAATAAAAGAAACAATGAACACGCCCCCCCTCCCCCAAAAAAAAAAAAAAGAAAAACTTGAT
>Ga0126336_10000982_pt1 | contig 13725 bp, 19 predicted proteins | sample SidCmetagenome_FD_92530 | JGI IMG/M metagenome (GOLD analysis project Ga0126336, IMG submission 92530) | Coral microbial communities from El Islote,Puerto Morelos, Mexico - Siderastrea C C metagenome | ecosystem: Host-associated > Invertebrates > Cnidaria > Coral | place: El Islote,Puerto...
GCTGCTTCGTTCGCAATAGCATTTTCTTGGTTGAGTTCTCACTATGAAAATTCCAAGTCAACTTCTGGATATCTTTGTGAGCTGAAGCAAATACTTGTTGACTTTTTGAGAGCATTTAATCGTCGAAAGTTTCTTCCAGAGAGTTAAACATTTACGAAGAACACTGCTAAAACTGCCTCGCTTTTCAAAATGGCCGCCAAACAAGCAATGAAAGAAAATCTATAGTGCACTTCCAAATATGGTCATTTACGTATATCGCAGGATATCTGTCAGGTGGGATGACAGATATTGGGGGCTTCCTTACCATATATGGGCATAGTGACAATTTGTTGAATAATAAAGTGCTATATACCGGGTAAAACGCGGCCGTTATCCCATTTCGCTCGGTATATTAATATACCAAGCAAAACACGGCCGTTATCCCAGGACTTAAGGACGGTGCCTCCTAATACAGATGTATTTTTGCAAAGGTTATGACTATGGGGAAAAAGTAGATCTTAGCAAGGGTTATTGGAATCTAAAAAGAAAATTGGGGGTAACCACGCATTTTTCAGAGATAATTAACCAACCATAATTCTAAAAAAGCATTAAAATACAAAGAATGTATGGCAATTTCTTTCCAAATTTAAGCTCGATTATCTCTGGAAAAAGCGAGGTTACCTCTAATTTTTCTTTTGGATTCTGATAGCCCTTGCTAAGATCTTCTTTTTCTGCATAGTCTTAATCCACGCAAAAATATTGTTGTATTAGTGGGCAAATTCCTTAAGAAACCCGAATATCCCGAGATGCGAAGAATGAATGCGTAGAAACAAAAGGAGGCAGTCCGTCCTTAACGGCCTCGTTTCGCTCGGCAGAGAGAGAAACTCCAGACACGGCCGTTATTCCATGAATGAACGGCCTCGTTTCTTTCGTTAAAGAGAATGACCCCAAACGTGGCCGTTATCCCATGACTTAACGCCCTCGTTTCGCTCGGGATAGAGAGAATCTTCAGACACCGCCGTTATCCCATGACTTGACGGCCTCGTCTCGCTCGGTAAAGAGAGAAACTCCAGACACGGCCGTTATGCCATAACTTAACGGCTTCGTTTCGCTCGGTATAACGAGAAACTCCAGAAACGGCCGTTATCCCATGACTAAAAGGCCTCGTTTCTTTCGGTAATTGAGAATGACCCCAAATGCGGCCTTTATACCATGACTTAACAGGTTCTGTTATCCGGCGAACAGAATCAGCCGAACAAAAATATAACGGAATCGCTGGATCACTGAACTTTCGATTTTTTACCCTGGGTATGACTTTACGGCCTCGTTACGATCTTTTAAAATAATCGTTCGTGATGTAATGTTCATTAATCGCTAGTCCAAGTTTGCAGCAGTTCAGAAATACCTATGTAACGGCGAAATCTGTGTATAACGATCTCTGTTAACGTTATGACTCTATTAGGTTCACTTGATGTATCTTTCCTCTGTGGTTCCCTGGTACCCACCTGGCCATACAACTTATAGTTTCGTCCTCATTACTGCCACCTCAGGCGAGATAGGCAGGTGTCGCCTAACAGGGAATTTTAAGTGCTACGTTCTGCGCATGATCTTCGTTGCTAAAGCACGAACGATTTGTTTTATGCTGAATATTTTTAACAAAGTATTTATCAAATCCAGTTGACATATGATAAGTCGCAATATTGCATTTCTTTTTTGTTAGTTAACTTTTTTATGTTTATTCTTTTTTCTAGTTTTCCGGAGGAAGTAGGCGAAAAGTTTATAAATGTTCAAACGTTTCGCGGTTGTTATTTTCCTAATGTTTTCAGTTTTCCAACATGAAGCCAACATCTTTGCTTTCCTTTTTCAGTTCCGGTTAATTTGCTGCAAAAAAAGGGGCGTATCAGCATTTTATATTACAGTATGACACACATACGAGCCAATGTAGACAAGCTGCCAGGCGACACCTTTATAATCTGCCCCAAGCGCGTTGAACTGGAAACAGACAAAACTGTTTCTTGTAGGCTAGGGTATTACCTGAACAGCTCGACCTTCAAGCTATTCAGAGGGTATCAGCGAGTTACCATCTCGACTCATTGTTGCTAGGATTGCGAGCAATAAGGTTCACTGCGTATGAGACCATGCAACACCGTTGGGACAGTTTATTATTATTTTTATTATTTTAATCAATACATTGTAGAAAGAGAAATATAGCTGGTATTTTGTTTAAAATACTCTAATCAAAGTCCCCAGAAAAAACTCATTGATAGAGATCACTGTTGAACTATCAATTGTCTACACGTTTTATGTATGTGCAATTATGTAATTAAAAATGCTTACATTGTTTAATAACACTCGTTGCCTCCTTGTTTTCTGTATCGATAGTACAGATTGAGCAACTATGAAAAGCCATGTGTCATCCCTTTCTTGTTTCTTGTTTCGAAGCGCTCTCGTTCGTTTCTTGAATGCTATGAGGGCTTTTTGATGTGTTGGTTCAATTCAAGAAGGCTTCAATTGCACGTCAGGACTGTTCACTCATGGGAGCCAATCTGTCTAGTCTCCGGTATCCCTTTCTAACGCATCTTTCTGATTTTTAAACTCGACCAAATAACCTTTCCTGCTGTTATAACTTTTTATTGTCCCTAGAAGCTAACCAAGATACACAGCTTTTCTGTTTTCCATTTCTTGATACTCTACCTTTAGGGTACAATTGATAAGTGCTCGGCCACTTTTTCGCCCTTCATTAGCATCTCTGATATGTCTTAACTTGTCTGGGGGGCCGTGTTCGTCTAACTTGTCAGCTATCAGGCTAGATCGTTTCCTTTTGCGGCTTTTCCTTGGGATTGTCGAGGTGTAATCTATATTAACATGATTTGAATGTGCTAGCATTTTTACAGCATTCTGGTGGTCTTCCATGTACATATTTTCTAGTATAACATGTAGATTGTTTTTCGATTTGAAAGACTGTCTGTTGATGGATTCCACTGGATTCGTAGTATTTGATGAGGTATCCTTAAGCTTTCCGCTTCACGAATAGCATAAGCCTTAGTGAACATCTGTAAATGTCTTGTTGATGTCCACCAATTTGTCCAGTGTTTCAGTTTTTTCCAGCTGCTATTCGATATGTCCTTGGTACTGCATTTCTCGGCCATGTTATCCGGTAGATATTCGGAGGCTAATGTAATATCTTTTTTCCCTGAAAGCATGTCAAAAATTTTAAGCACTGCTTCCTCTTCCTGTAACTCTTGAACCGTTTTCCCCAGATATTTGAAGACATTTTCTTCGTCAATCGATGTGCAGACCATATTTGTGAAATATCACTTTCTCTGCAAAATCTTTTCCAAGTACTTTTACTAAACCATTATACTCTGCATTATTCGAAATCTGATACTATTTGTTTCAACTATACGCCTGTCCTTTCTTAAAACTGGGATACAAATCTCTAACTTTAGTAAAAACGTCTGTGAAACTCGTTGCATACGAGTCGCCGTCTTGTTTATCACAGAGGACTCTCGCAACTGCTTGATAGTGCATGGTGGTTGAATTGAAAACAACCATGTTCAGCATGTAGCGGCCGTTAAGTCATGGGACAACGGCCGTGTCTGGAGTGCCTCTCTATACCTCCCTTGGAAACGCCGGCGGGGTACTCAACGATGGAATGGCTGGCGGAACGGCAGTGTCGGGACAGGTGCGGGAAAGGGCAGGAACTTGCGTTGCAGCCAGACGAGTGGTTAAACCGGAAGCAGACGGTTCCCTTTGGTTGTCGGCGGGATGAGTCGGCGGATGGGCACTCGCTCTGGCGGTGGTACGGGCTGAAGGAAGTAAGACAATGTGGCTTAGCCAATCCAGAAAATGTAATTGTCCACAGTTCTAAATCGACCTGGTCCCAGCTCATTGTCAGGTCATTAGCTGCCCTGCGGCGAAACTGCTCATCATAAGTTACCCAAGCCAAGCCCTGAAATTGGGTTTCCGCCCTGCCGATGATCTGCTGGTATTTTAGGAGCTCAATACACCGACGGGGATAAGCAGCAACGAGGACCAACATGTAGGTAGTGTAAGCGTCAAGCCATTTGTGGAATAACAGGCTTGCACTCACGTATCATGGTCAGCGGGGACGATAGGGAGGCTGGGGTCGAGTCTTCCATCCGTAACTGCAATTCAGTGACCTGAGGCCGAGCAAGCGAATCACACGATCTGACTCCACATCCCTCCCAAACCTTAAAACAAACACCAACACCAATAACAAACAGTTAACCCTTTACTTTGTTTTACATAAGTCCAAAATCATACTGTGCTGATATATCAAGCAGTTATTAACCGGTTATTACAATGCACATCAGTCAATAAAACCTGCTTTAATTTGAAGTAATGGAGTGCAGTCCTACTGGACTTCTAGCCAACGTGATCCATAATCTTATGAAGACTGACATCCGCTAGAGCCAAACACCCACGAAGCTTGAGCCCCAGAAGAGACAAGCGAGGAAGTCGACACCGAACCATTATTAGAAATCGAACGAAACAGAATATTATTCAATTCTCCAAAATTCTCCAAATATTACTCAAATATTATTCAATTCTCCAAACCGGACAAACAAGCTTATTAGTTCCCCTCTTAAAGGCCAAAACGTTAGTATCCCCTGAACGCTGCGTCTTAGTCCAGCAATGGTTGAACAAAAATCACGAATCACCTGGCAAACGCAAAATTTCCGCTGTCTTAATAAGCAAGAAATCAGCCGCTCGATCTCCCGCAAAAAAACAGACTACAAGAAAGCTTTATCTCTGGCCAAAACAAATATCTTACCGGACAGTAACCTAGACTGAATGAAACCAGAGATCACCTGAAGATCGGCAACGAGGACAGGCTCAGCTTGGCGAGGAACCACCCTTGCTTTCAGCTGCTCCCCCCGAACGTCAGCCAAATAATCCTTGACAACCTTAGCCACCGCGGGGTTGCCTAAGCCCAAAGCTGAACACCACACTGTACCTCTACCGTCAGCTATAAATATTGCCCTCAACTTCCCTATCAACGAATCAACTGTACCAAAAGCCAAACGCTTGGGACAGCTACAACTTGGAACACGCCGCGTCAAATCTGTAGAAAACGTACAAGCTGGAAGGTGGACCACAGTCCTACCACCCTGGTCTTTCCAAACCAAAAACGCCACAACATCACTTGGCAAAGCCGAACGAACAGTCTTTGGACAAGACAGGGCGGACAAAAATGTCGTAACCTCCCTCTCCAACGCGCTTTTTTGTTTCTCGTAACGAGAAGAACGACGTTTCTCGGTAAGTTCCCCAACGCGCTGTGCTATCTCCGCCTCATCTACCCTATGTCTGAGCTATCCAACAACCACAGTTTCCTCGCAAAGTTCCTTCCGGGTGTAACGGCAACTTTGAGAAAAACGAAAGCACTCGTCGTTAGGGTAACGGCAACGAGGATACGCCACCGACAGTGAGAACAGCTTCGGGACTCTGGGCAAAGGCTAGCAAAAGAGAGAAAATGACAAAACATCGTAAGAAACCCACGTACCAAGAGCACTAAATCCTTGATACCCTGCAAGCCCAAAGAGAAACAGGGGAGGGGACCAAACGTAAACCGGACTTAGACAAAAACTTAAGAACACCCAAATCACCGGAGAGCCCAAAAGCAACCTTGCCGACACAAAACCCATTAACCAAGGCCACCAGGACGGGACCGGATGCAGTTCCGGAACAACAATTGTAAAAGGAACTCGGAAACCACACACCTGTTGTTAGAAACCTAACAACAGGAGCAATCAAGTTGAATGGTGGAAAGACGTAAGGGCTCGACATCGAGAACTTGCTATCCAAAATATCCTGGGAAAACAAATTCACACCACTGGAGCCCGGACTAGGAAAAGGCGTAAAATGAGGAAGCGTTTCGCCATTCCTCCCAACACGTGCATTCCAATCCAAGCCATTAAATCAAACGTGTGACCAGAAGCCCCACCAAACTCATCTTCAACTAATCGCCAACTTTCTGATAACAAAGTAGAATCAAGCGGAGACAAATGACGGGAAGAACCATCAGCCCGATTATCTTCCGATGAGACATGGAACAACTTCAACTGAAGATTACGTTCCATCAAGGTAAAGTAAAGATCCTTAGTAGCCGCAGTCAGCTGTGGAGAGCTTCTGCTTACCTGTCCAGTAACGGTATCAATTACAACCTGGCTGTCTACACTAACATCCACGCTACAGTCCCGAATCTCAGGCGGGGCCACTTTCAGAGCGTTAACCAAAGCCAGCATTTCTTTAGTTCAGATGTTTAAGGCCAACTGTTCCTCAGTCCAATAATCCCCCAAGGAATAGTCACCCACAGACGAGTGGACACCACAACCCCAACCGTAACCTGAAGCGTCCGTGGACAAAGAAAGATGCAAATGCTTTTCATCCCGCCAACGAAGAGAGCCTGGCCACGAGTCAAGGAAACGCCAGTGCAAAATCTCTTCGCGAAGATCCCGAGACAAAGTCACGTGACCATTAGCAGGAGCTGAGGCGATGGCCGAACTCATAGCCCGAATAAATGACTTAGCCCCAGGAACTGCCAAAGAAAAGGAAATACATTTCCCTTGAAACCTTTGCAAAGTTTTAATGTGAACCTCTTTCTTGCGAGCCAGGATCTGCTCCCTCAAAACTGACCACGAGTCAATCTTTTGCTTGGGCAACAAAAAAGCCTGTTTTGTTGAGTCGACGACAAAATCCAGAAACTCCAAAGACCTCACCGGCTGCAAAACAGGCTTTGCAATGGCCCTAGGGTATAGCCCAACCGCACAAGCAAAGACAAGACCACGAAAATAGCTGCCTGTGCGGCTAAAAACCTAAAGGCATCCGACCGGGCCGACGGAGGGGCAGACCAAGGACCAGATGAAGTGAAACCTCACCATTAAGCCGATCATCGATATACAATGAACAAGGAACCCCACGAGAACGCAAATAGCCTGAGGCTGCTAAACCAATAGTGTGGTAGATAAACAGAGATTCCTTCCAACCAAACGGCAAAGTCGTGCAAGCAAACCACCACTACCCTCCCCATTGAAGAGCCACGTACGTTTGGGAAGACTCACGCAACAGCACGTGATCATAGCCTGACTTATCGTCACATTTTCTCATATAGGAATCCTTGTAAACATACCGAGTGACATCAACCAACTAATCGAGAGAAATCTGAGAATCCTTCATCCATAAGTTTAAGAATATAGCATCCAAACAAAGCCGGGGCTTTGAAGGCTCCACCATAAGCGTCAAAACCAGATAAGAAGGATTATCCCTTCCAACTTTACCCCAGACCCTCAGTGCTCTAATAGCAACGCGTTTCTTGATCTCCGCGGAAACAAACACAGAAAACTTCTTACAAGATGCATGATTTGGAAAAATTTTGATGGACAAAAGGAGCAATCATAGAATGCATCCTTAAAAAATCCACGAAAAGGCTGTTCAAACTCCCGAATGTCTACTTTTAAGGTAAGCCAATCAAGTATCCTCTCCGAACATGGATGGCCAACCAAAATGGACTTCCAGGCATCCACATTTCCATGTAGACCTCCCACGCTAAAATAAGAGGCATAACTGAGATAAGGGAGGCGCAGCCCCGGAAATTAAGCACTCATCAATACTGGGAATGGTCGTGGCTTCCCCCTGAACAGGGTCCCCATCAATGTTCACCCAATGGACTTCCCTTATATTCTGAGGAGGAGACATGTCGAACTCGAAATCTTACATGACACACTCTCACTTAGGAATCGGAAATTCGCTCTCAATTCTCCTCCTCTTTACACTACAATTCTAGAAGAAAAGAACCCAAAGGAAAAAAGGCGAGTATGAGCTTAAGAGTACCCAGGATAACAAGGATGGGGTCCCAGATCAGGAGAAAGCAGCTACCCACGCCTGTAAACGAACGTTCACAGACAGCCTAGTAAAAAGAGCTAGCCCATGTGAGTTGCTCACCCTATCCCGAGAAAATAACCAAAATCCTCCCCCAAATAGAAATTACATAAAGGGAAACAACCAACTAAGCACGCGCGATTCAAGAAGCCAATCTTTACTGGATCCTCAAACGCGAAAAAGAAACTCATACATTACTCCAAGAGGCAAGCGCGAAACTTCAATAGAGATGACAAACACACAAACCGAACTGTGAAAGGCAAGCCCCAACGCCAGAACACTACTTTGAAGGAGGGGCAAAACTCTGTCCCCACTTTCCTGTCTTTGCGGGCGGCTCCAGTGATCCGCCACGTCCCCTCACCGGACGGTGACTCTGGTGGTGACCCAGCTCCCGGCAATAATAACAACGGATATCAGCAAAGCGACTTCTCCGATTAGGAACAAGTCCCGGCGCAGCCGATGCTCGACCAGAAGATGACGGCTCCTTAAACATCTTATCAACCTTTGAAATAGCCTGGAGGACCTTTTCTTGATCCTTGTCACCCAACAACACCTGGATGTATTTACGGAAACGCTCATCGCTCGCGATTGTCTTCTCTTTTACAGCTTCGAAAACAGCAGAATAGAAACCCGCCTTGGGATGCTTAGTCTCCTTTGCCACCATCTTGAGGTTCAAGAGATACTCCAACGCTAGATCTTTGATAAAAAACGGAGACTTGGAGGCCAACATGCGATGAATGTCGTCCAAAGTACTATCAACGGACACATTCTGTAGCTTTTCCAGTTTCTCCAGTCGTTCAGTTACATCAATCAACTTAATCAAAAGGAAATAAAACAACACAATCAATCGGTAAGACAAAGGAAAAAAACAGCATTCCACAGAAACAAACTTTTCCCAAGACAGGAAACACAGCTTTTAAGCTTTAAACTAATACCCTAGAAGAACCAAACTACCATTTAAACAGAAAACACCGAAACAGAACTGACTCTTAAATTCCTCCGTGGCAAACTCTCAACACCACGCAGGCAATTAACTCTCAAACCTCGAAAAACAAGCTCTAAACGGCCACCCATGCAAACACCTCACAATCACGCCTCGACCGATGCTGACGTTTTCATTCCCTTCCTAGTTTGTCGAAGACAACGGCAACAAAACACCCAAACGAAAAACGACAAAAACCCACACCGAACAACCGACCCTATAACAGCCGAAACCAAAAACACAACCAAACAGCCCAAAACGTCTTGGCCACGCAGGCGGCGAATAGCAAGAAATCTCAAAACTACACAGGTAATCAACTCTCAAACCTCGCAAACAAGCTCTAAACAGCCACACAGGCAAACACCTCACAATCGCAACCGACACAATCTACACAATCAAACACCGAACCGCACCGACTGAAATTTTCTTCCCCGCTCCCTTCCCCAATGTGCCGAAGACAACGGCAACAAAACGCCCATACGTAAAACGTCAACCACCCTCCCCCCCCGCAAAACTGACCCCAAGACAGTGAAGGGAACTAAGAACGCGACCCACGAAAACACTACTGGGATTGAAAGGCAAGATTTACCTCTTGCGGACGTTCAACCGGTTGCACCGGATCTGCTTGAGGAGCCCGCGCCACCATTCGCCCTTCGTTCGCCGCCGGTCGAATTATCTCACGAATCTGTTCACGTTTCCCAACAGGAGTAATTGGAACCTGGTCAAAGTCCTCTTCCAAAGCCAAAGGATCGACAACAGCGGGGAAGGTGTCCGCGGGCTCCTCGTCAAAATCCTCACCAGATAGCGCGGCGTCAAGTTCGTCGATTTGCTGGAGATCGGTATCCGGTGTTTGCGGTGCCGGTTGCGGATTTGTGGCTCCCGTTTTAGGACGTTTGAGGCCAGGTATAGCTCTTCTTGTAGCCGGAGCTTTCGTGGTTGAGTGGCGGGATGAAACACGGTTCCCTGGATGGATTGTAGCTTTCAAGCGCTGCACTAAAGCCACTTTGCTCCCCGTGATGAGGAGATTTAAAGCTTGGAGGCGAAGGCGAAGGACCTCGTTGCAAGGATAGCGACACAAGGTTCTCAGGACGGGGCTGGCGAGTTTTGGTGGCTTTCGAGGCAGCACCAGGACGAGCCATGGCCAAAGAACAAATTTGTTTTACCGATGGGCTCCTGGTTTTACAAAATATGGTTCCTCTGTAAATCTTTAAAAAAAATGAAAAAATTACAATACACAAATTAAATCACTAGAGAAAGAAAGAAAGAAACTTTCATTTGAAAGAAAGTAAAATTACTGACCTGCACCGTAGTGATAGCATGAACTTGACAAGGAAACCAGAGATACCTTATTGGTACATAATTTCGCGGGTCTTTAATTTCGCGTTTTCGCGATTGTAAAAAAATCGCGAAATTAAAGACCCGCGAATAAAAATCCTCGCGAAATCTAAACACGCGAAATTTAATACCCATATAGAAAATTCAAATCACAGAAAAAATGATTAACATGTAATAACAACAACATATACAGGATATGTATCGACAATACGCAAATTATTAACTGGTTTTACTGGTAAGTTCCATTTGGTATCTTCTTTTGTGAAATAACGTTTATTTGCAAAGATTTCACATATGGAGTAGAGAATCTAGCTATCATCTTCATCTGAATCCCTAGATTCGTACAAATCCCTTAAAATATCTTTCGTGCAGTCGTCAAACGTTTTGAAAAATAAAATGAAGCTGAGAACGCTTGAACCGCGAAACTTAATGCCCTTTTTTCATATTTACCTATTGAAATCGCGAAAATAAAACCCCGCGAAATACGGTCTCGCCAAAATCGCGAAATTAACTACCCGCGAAATTAAGTGCCCATAAGGTATTTCACAAGCTTGCAGTTGTTGCCAACAAGCTTCATCAATCAAAGACTTGCCATGTGTTGAGATGCGAGATCATGAAGGTCTGCGCAAGTCACGGAGGAGTCAAGACGCGTCCTGAAACGCTCCGCAGACGTTTTTTTAGAAAATTTCTTCACTGCCTATGAGTAAGCTGATTTCCACGGTTAAAAGAAGGACAAGAACACGAGGGTCTTCTGACGATTCTGTGAGCTCACCCGATGATAAGAAACAGAGAGAAAGTTCAACTTCAGACGACACTATCATCGAAGCGTTCAATATGGCGGAAGGCTTAGCCGAAAAGGTCGACCTTTTTCTTGCTAAACTGTCGAAACTCGACAAACTTGACGAGATAAAACAACGTCTTGATAGCCTCGCCTCTTCCGTCTCAAGTATTGAAGAGTCCGTGAGTAAACTCGAGAGAGATGTCTCTGACCTCGAGTCCAAAGCCAAGACCAACGATCGTTCGGTAAGTGAACAGAGAGAGAGTTTGAACTTTTGCGAAAAGGGGATTTCAGATATGAAAAAGAACGCTTGCGATCTTAAGGAGAGCTGTTCGTCCAACACGGAGGATTTGCGAAAGCAGATTTTGTATTTCGAAACCTACAGTAGAAGGGAGAACCTAAAATTTGTCGGTATTCCAGAAAGAATTTTAATTCTTTCTGGAGTACTGACAAACCACTTCCGACGACAATGATGAATCGAGTGAAAATAGGGTGGCAGTTATTTACAAGTTCATGGAAGACGAGATATCGATGAAGGATCCACATAAGGAGACTGAATTTCAGCGCGTTCATCACCTGGGAAAACAGAGCAAGAATGGCCCACGTCCAACTCTGGCCAGATTTCTCCGCTATTCCGACCGCGAAGCTAGCACAAAGTAAACTTAAAGATACGGACTTTGCTGTTTATGAAGATATTCCTAAAGAGCTCTACGACATGAGAAAAGCTCAGTTGAAGAAGTTCAAAGCGGCTAAGAAAGCTTTCTTCAGTAAGGCTCAACCCGATCGTCTATTTATCAATGGTAAATTTATCCCAATAAATCAGCCATTTTCCTGACGCTCGCTATCTTCTTGTTGTTGTTGACACTCTTGCAAACTCTTTTCAAAAGAGGCGTTTGGAAGAAGCTATCGACCTAACTCAAAGTTCTTACTCTTTTCTCGAGAAAGCATCTTTGAAGGTACAGCAGATAAAGGGGCCCACTGCTAAAACGCAAAGACCAGATGAAACTCTGTCCTCGGCAACTTTAAATTCGGTTGAAATGATCCTTTTAGGTCTCAACTGCCTCAAAGAAGACGTAATCCACCTAAATCCAGAGTACTTGAAGGACATCAAAGTTCGAAGTTTATTGACACTTTTTGTAGAGAACTTCTTTTCAAGTATGAGGGGTGGAAATATGGTCACGCCCACACTGCTAGATTTCTACCAGCTTTTCCCAAGATGCACAAATGAACTGCTTAAACGAGTAACGAAGAATCCATTCAACTACTTCACTAATCCAAAGGCTTCCTACTATCTGCAGCCCACGATGAAAGATGTTCTCATCCAGTTTTCATAATTAGCGAAACTTCCAAAGCCCGGCAAGGTTTTGTCTATCACCAAAGCAGATAGCTGAGCTTCGACAGTGGGCATCAGTCCATGGATAAAGAGTCCGTCAAAACACGACAAGAAATTTTTCAACCAAGGACAAGCCTGGAACGCTACCCTTAAACGTTTAAGAAGCCTTGCCTCCCAAGGAAAAGACGGTAGACTTCACTGCGCTGCTCCAAGATGCCAGCACCAATCAAAACAAGGAGAGGGAAAATTCTCGCAAAGAGAGAAACGTTCTTTATCCCCAAGGAACATATGTGTTGTATTCGCAGAGCTGTACACCAAGATCCTTGCAAACAAGCTCCTTTTACATCGTGAAACTTCTTGAAGACCTGCCAGATAATGACCATATTGCCCTTGTTCGAAAAGAGTGGTACAGCCAGGACCTTGCGGACCCCCTTCTGTTTACAACCACCGGGAAAGAACACATAGTTTCCAAAGATGGCATAAAAAGAACTGTAAATGTTAAGTGGATTGCGGATGACACTATCGAGATTGACGAAAATGATTATTACATTTGCTTGGTGTTGAACATTACACGCATCAGAAGACAAAGTTCTCTCTTTTGAAGAACCGGAACTTACCGTTGATGATGATTTGATTGAAAGAGAGGACGAAACCGACATGCCACACAGCAGACCCAAAAGAAGCAGGAGAATGGCAGCAACGGCAGGTTACTTTCTGTTTTATTAAGCTATTTAACGCAAAATCGCACTTGAACCTATTTTTTTGTTATTAGAGAACAATAAAACGTTTGTGCGTCTAAAACAACGAATGACGAAATTTCTAGGAACATTTTCTAACGGTTGATCAGAATGAACGAGATGGCGTGGTTTACAGGATTTCCTGTGAGTGTGGCAAAGTCTAAATCGCTGACTTGGGAAACAGGAAGATCTATGCATGAAAGATTCAAAGATACGACTCGCCCGTACCCAGACCGCCGCCGTTTTTTAGCACGCCCACGAGACCGGCCATTATCCGCTTCGGGAGGAGCTAAAGTTTATTGATCGAGACTCTCGCTGTGAACAACAACAACTTCTGTCATGACATTTTCCAATGGTTCAATGGTCCTCTCAACAAATGCCGGTGTACCCTTACTATGAGTATTAAAATTCATGAACCATAGCCAACCATCTTCCTATTCAATCTGACACGTGACCATTCCTTGTGATCGTGTGATCGGTTATCGTGAGAAAGTAATGACAGTCCGGCCCCAGTGTGGTTTGACTGATTGCCAGTTCTCAATTAAATGGATAACGAATGATGCATGTCTGTTCCTTGTTGGTGGAGTGCTACTACAAATTTCGCCTATACAGCATACAACGCTTCGATCAATTTTGGGTATATTGGGAGGAATTTTGGGTATTTTGGGGTATTTTGGCA
>Ga0126336_10000983_pt1 | contig 13715 bp, 6 predicted proteins | sample SidCmetagenome_FD_92530 | JGI IMG/M metagenome (GOLD analysis project Ga0126336, IMG submission 92530) | Coral microbial communities from El Islote,Puerto Morelos, Mexico - Siderastrea C C metagenome | ecosystem: Host-associated > Invertebrates > Cnidaria > Coral | place: El Islote,Puerto...
CAAGGGTTAATTTCACCAATTTTAGAGTTGATTGTACCCAAAAATGCAAAGTTTCGCTGCTAAGCTTTTATGAGTGGCTAATTAGCATAAAAACATGGCGCTCATCAACCTGTTGATATTTTTTGGTATTTCGCCTGGGTTGATTTTTGTTGACTTTTAGTATGTTAATGTGAGTGCCTCAAAAGTAAGTACTGTGAAAAGAAAAATTCTGTTGCAAGCATTTTGACCTCCTGGCGTGACCTTACTGGACTACGAGCGGAAAAAGAGAGTGCCTGCAGCCTAAGGTGTTGAAATTTGACGGACATTGATCACGCAGATAAAGAATCGTTTTTTCCATAAAAGCATTTAAACAAATACGCGAGCATTCTCGCACAAGCATATTTGTGGCGCTCGTTACAATGGGCTGAATCCGCCCTTTTTTTAATCCATATTGGGCCTCTGGGGCTGAGGATTTTCCCTAGTGGGCAGCCACTTCTGTGGGGATCGAACACCGCGAGTTATTGCAGCGCCACCTAGTCCTAAACAAATACCGATGTCCTGGGCACACTGTTATTTTTAAGTGAGACTCTTCTGTCTCAAAAATGCATGTAATACATACGCCGATTGAATTTTAAATAAATGGCAAAATAAAAAAAAAATCGCTCTAAGATTTGTAATGCCTAACAGTAAACCCCCTACCTGCGCGAGGGAGTAATAGCTGGGATTCACTGTCCACTGCAATGTCGTCGCTGATTTTACAATGCACGAGGCGACTGTAGACATTTTTAGACATTTTTAGCGACGCGATATCAATGTATGAAAGCTTTTTTCCATCAAAAGGTAATTTAAAAAAAAGTATTTCTGTAGAACTTTATGCTTAAACCTCAAGAAAGTAATACCTATAATATGCGATTACATCTGTTGACCTTGCCCATGTGATGCGTCACGCAATCTTGTTCTTGTAACATTCTGGTACTGTTCCGGAATGTTACTTTTGTCAGTTTGTTTGCGTCTAAGTGATGACAAATTTCGGGAAAACAACGCTATCATATGTCCAGCAAGCTACAGCTATTACAGTACCAATCACTACGATGGAGTAGAGGATTATTTTAATCAGACAGATAATGGCGAATTTTAAAAACACGGTAAGATTAATGTTATGCATATGTTGCGGTTTCGATCGACCGAACCGTGTACTAAAACAAGGGATGCGGGTGTTGATCGTAGTTCAAAAACAACACTTAACTTCAGCAAACACTATTTAAAATTATTCTGCAAGCCCCTTAAGTAATTTTGCGAAGGTTTTTTTCGGCATTTCTCTCAATGAAAACAGTTACCGTTTGCTTTGCGTAGGCAGTCGGCGATTTGTGTCATAAATCCAGTCGGCGATTCTTGTCCAACTACCCTTCACATTTTGGTCACTCGACGGGGTAATTTTTCAGTGCCGCCAGAAATATTTTAACACAGTAATCAACAAAGGTTTTTCTTCAAACCTGTTGTTATTCCATGTCCAAAATCGACGTACCAATTAGGTTTCTGTAGTGTGGAAGTTGGGTGAAATTTGCTATTTTTTCAAATACCTGAAACTGGTTTTCTCCGAACGGCCGAAGCATTCTTAATTCAACAGCTTATCCAACGAAAACTACTGTTATAAAGAGCTTAAGTGTGTTTATATTGTGTTTGTATTTCATCAACAGACGACACCACGTTTTAACGTGCAAGCGAGTTAGAAATGTGTAATTTTCCGCTAATCGAAGAAGGCCGATATGCCGTATTTTTAAACTTTGACCGATTTCGAAAAACATAAAAAGCTGTTGAAACTGTTAATGTTATTTTTGAAAATACTTCACTATAGAAGTAACCTGGACAAAATAAAAAGAAATTCGAAATTTCACGACTGACGCCCGATTCTCGATAATTGCAGACATCGGCTCTTAAAAACATGAGTATTATAATATTATTACTTTTTTCCTTTATAATTATTCTTTTTTAGTTTCATGAAATTCTGTAATGAGTTTGTTTATAGGGTGCTGGAATTAAAAACGTACCGCGAGTGACAAGAAGTCACACACAGAAAGTGTACCCTAGGGGAGCGGAGTTGAAACTGAAGCTGATGAAAATGAATGTGTTTATAGAATATTTTAAATCTTACCACTCAGTGCAATAGTAAGCTGTGTTCCCTGCTCGATAGGGATTACACGTACATCAAGGTCTTCAGGTAACAGTGGACCTTGAGACAGTAAAAACGTGGTTATAAGGCAAATGAGGGTATAATCGGAACTGCAAGGAGCGTCATAATATCATACAACATGAGCAGGGCAAAATGATCATTCTGGCCTTGCAGGGGAACTTCTAGGGAAAGATGGTACAATTGTCGTATTTCTTTTCTTCGTTGCAAAATTCCGCAAAGCTGAGTCACGATAGCGCTAGATTATGCAACAAGTAACAAGTTAATCCGCAACCAAGGAAAAGTTGACAACCAGTAAATAATACTTTTCTACAACGTTAAGGGTGTCCAGATATCTCTAAGGTTGACTAAAAAAAAAGGAAGCTAGTTCAGAAGTTGCGAGACTCTGGTGATGTATGCCGGATGGATACATTGTTGATTTAGCAGGATTTACCAATCTTTAAAGAGGAAAACCGAAGAAAATCAAGAACCCAATGAGATGACAGGTACTGGTTGACGCTCTATGCTACCTACAGGGGAAAAAAAATCATGGTGACATGGCCCTTTTTGGAAGCTTAGCCCCAGTCTACCCATCAAACCACTAGCTAGATCATTTGTCAGTCAATGATTCCTTCGTAGTCAATGACATACCAGTAGTTCCAGCCGGCACAATTTCTCTTAAGTGTTTGACCACGTCATGCCTATGAGAATGTTTAATTTGCTCTGCTAAGCAGCGGATAACTTTCTTGGTCTCAGGGCCTGGCTGTTTCAGGGAGGCTTGGTCCAACTGAAGGGACTGTGTCATTTGATTGACCAGCTGTTTGGAATCACTTGATTGGGACAAAAGGGATTTCAGGACATGACTGGGCAGAGCAAGAGCTTTTTCTTCGGTTCCTAGAAATCAAATAGATTACAAAGGAGTGTGAAACATAAAAGCAATGGTTGCAAGTTTTTTTAAGCATACGTCACATTATGCAAAAAAGTAGATAAACAAACAAAGAAACAATACAAATACAAACAAAGAAAGTAAGGCACTAAATCATTGGCTCATGAAGATGCAATATTAAGCATGTCACGGGAAGTGGTACAGGGATAAAATGAAAGTCCACAACCATCGATGGCTTCTGTATTCCGGTCGGATGGATGTACAGTAGGAAACAAAATAAAATTAAAGAAAAAGAAGAATCAAGTCAGCTAACCATCATCAGGGGTAAGATAACTTCCGTCCTGTTCACCAATTGCTAGCTATGATATTAAAACAAAAGCAAATGTGTTAGCACCACATACCATAGTAATAATAATGTTGTTACTGTTGTTGTTGTTGTTGTTGATGATGATGATGATGATGATGATGATGATGATGATGATGATGATGATGATGATTTACACCAATCCAATCACAAATTTATGTGCGAAAAGTGCTCAGCTAAAAAAAATCTAAAATTAAAAAAAAATCTGAAATCTAGAAATCTAAAGAGAACTTACAACATTTGATATTAAGAAAATCTGGCCTCCCAAAAAATCTAATAAGGTAACTTTACACTATTCAAAACAAATAACTGCTTTTCTTAAAGATAACATATTACTTTAAAATGGAGGAAGTTTGTTCGTTAAGGCAGGATTTACTGTTGTGAACACCCTTTCGTCTTAATAAAAGTTCCCCTTGTCCTTGTTCTAGATGGCACCAGGAGAAATTCTGAACTCGATCTCAGTGCAAGCTTAAGTGTTCCTTTACCTTAATTAAAATTATACTCTGTGACAAGTATAGAAGTGAAGTGTAGAACCAATGTCTTTCGCAGTAGCGATGAAGTGCTACTAGCAAGGACCTGAACTTTCCAAAGTCCACTTCCACCAAGGCTGAAGTTTATAGTGTTTATTTTAATTGATAACAATTGCCCTTCTGCATTTGCAATTGATGTCATAATAGGTTCATTTCTTTAAAAAAAGGTGTAGCTAAGTAAATAATGTGGAGGATTTGCAAGTTGGGGAAACGCCATGTGTGCGGCACATATTGAGGTGAAGTTATCATACCTGCTGTCCTGTAGGGACAAACCAAGGGGCAAACTGCATGACTTGAACTCTGGTGTTTCTAGCAGAAGCAGACTTCGTGCAGTTGATTTTCTTCTTGCCACTGCACAACTCGGAGACATACCAGAAGTGTAGGCATTGCTCTTCTTTGCAGTTTCGTGCATTATGAGTGCTACAGTATTTGACTGTACCATGATCACAGCAGACTGGGCAAATGACACTCATTTCATACCTCATGTTCCTCAGATAACAAAACTCATTTCGCATGCACTCAAGCATCAATTCCAGCTGCCTACGCACAACGCGAGCACTATTAGATTCAGCGGAGTTGTAGTTGTAATCTGTTGCCAAAGACATCTTAGAAGATAGATCTTCTACCAAATCAAAACTGTCATTATCTCTGTGAATAACCACCTCAATGGAGGAGGAGTGACATGCAAGGATTACGGAGCAGTCTTCATCTTCGGAGGTGTAGAATCTGGCAAAATCATGGAACAACTGGGGATTTTCTGGGCTCCACAATGTTCCTTTCCCCCACTGAAAGAACTGCAGGACCAATCGAGGAAACAAACCCGGAGGGACTAGACCGTTTTCAAATTTGAGAAAAAGAGAAGGGATTCTAGCGGACTGAAGCAGCTTAATAATATCCTCTGGTGGATGTGTTTTCAACATTGAGGGCACCAGGAAGCTCTTGCTCTCAGCATCATCTGAAGGCCAAGGGCACAGCAAGCTGAACTTTTCCATTATCCCAATGAGACTTTCAGAGGTTTCTCTGTTGTCAAACAAAGGCCCCCAGACATGTGCTAAAAGTTTTTCATCCAAGACTCCTTTCCCCTCAAGCTTGCTCCATAAGTCTTCGAATTTCATTTGTCCACAGTCATGAGGCTTGACTGTTATCACTTTTTTAAACACATCAATTAACCACTGCGGATCCAAGATTACCAATTTATTCAATTCTGGAGAGTCGTCAAAATGAATCAAGCTTCGTAAGTCATGTAAATAGTTCATCAGTGTCTTAAACTCCTTGTCTTCGTTAATGTTGCACACTGTAGATGCCATATGCTTTGCTCTTGTCAGGGAAATGTAATTCTCTCCCTCTTCCTTTAGCGTCTGTAGAGCCATATTAAATTTCAACCACTTAATGGGAATGGCATCGTTTATGTGCGGAAGTTCTTTAGCAACAGCAACAACTTCCTTTCGCAAACGCGTCACCTCTGAACATTCAGACTCAGTACCCGACTTTGTATTATCCACAACGAAAGCGCCACGCAAATGAGAACCATATGGCTTGCGCCTTAAATAACCGAAGATCTTCCGAGTTAGTTTTGTGGAATCACCACCGTAAAGTTTATCGGCATGAGTACACACTAGGAAAACTGGAGGAAGCCTGTTCGTGAGAACATCTGATTTAGAACCTATTTCCCTTAGTTGACCCTCGCTACAAGCCTGGGAAGCTACAGACATCAACCAGAAATCAAGATAATCCAAATTGGTCTTCAGATTAAAGCTTTCTTCAAATTCCTCGAACACTCCTTGCTTCACTAGAGGCTTAGCTTCTTCATCTGGATTTAGACTGAGGTCATACACCAAACAGTAGATTGCTCGTGAAGTCAGAAAGAGTGGATGTGTCACATGATAAACTAACTGCCCAGCGAAATCCCATAAAGTTGAATAAATGTCTTCCCGGTTGTCATCCTGGTCACCTTGCAACACTGTTTCAGCCACAGTCGCTACTTCTTCTGGCACAACTGGAGTGGAACGGTTAATGTTTCTTTGTTTCCGTTCTATTTTATCAGGTAATTTATGGGTCACAGTTTTGCTGACGGTGGAAGCGGCATCGGCTGACGCCTGAATATGTTCTTTGTCTCTTGATAGCTCAGTTGGCCTTGGCTGCCTTCGCATTTCACCGATTTCAGAATCGAATGTACTGCCACTTTCGTCAGTGGCTGTTTCCAACAAAATGCTTTTCTTCCCCTCCTTCAAACTATCCGCAATCCACCATGCCGTGTGATAATCAAAAGAAATCGCTGCATCATAATTTTGGCCTTTGTCAGTTTCTCCTGTTTTCCACGTTTCGGTGGTAACCTTGAAATGAGAAGGATCCACATCTACGCCAACAGTGCTGTCTTCCTTTGGGTCGAAACAGATGCCTTTCAACGACTTTTTTAAACTGGTCTTCCCGGCGCGGTCTTGTCCGATGAGCATTATTGGCACCCTTCTGAGAGACGTTTTTCCATCAACAAGAGCGCTGTTGTATGCTTCCACAGCTAAACGACCACGTGCAAGAATCTCTGGTGGAACTGGAAAAGACAATAAAGATCAGAAAAATCTCTATTGCTTGTCACAGGATACCGAAAGATTCTTACACGGACTGTTTTCACCTTCCATGGACATTTTAGCAGAGGCTAAGATATGTACGGTGCACCTTGACTTTCGAACAACGGTTATTTTACAGCTTATCACGTGACAGAAACAAACGCGAGAAGACCTAAACACACTATACACAGCCTTAACAGTTAATTAATTAATTAGTTAATTGATTACTGTGTTAGTCAATTGGTCAGTTATATTAAGAGACCCTTGGAGTGTTTTATTTAAGTACACTACTGTAAATGGTGACAATTGTCATAAGATTTAGCCAATAGTTCAACTGTTCACGGGATTCAAATAAATTACCAAGGGCTTTTGCTTACTGGTTTTTGCCAATCCGAGATCCTTCATCTCACGAATGACAACACCCTGGACTTTTTTCACAAACCGTAGGAAGTCAGGAATCTTGTCAGCTATTTTTTCAGGTTCCCAGTCCCCACTGCTGAGCAATTCGTCCCACTCTCTACAATGTAGATGAAAGTCATTCTGCCAAATGAAAACAATGAGTCTTAAAAAAAGCGCAAATGAAGAAAATTATAAGCCATATGTTAAGTATAAAAAACATCATCGGCACAATTGGAGGGAAACTACTTCAGTCAAGTTTCGTTAACTTTGTCCCAAACATTTACTATAGGTTATAGTTAAGTAGTCCATAGCATTTACCCTAAGCAAATTGGTTGTAAACAGAGACGTGTTTACTAGCTATAGGACGCGTTTCTTCAAGGTGGCTCCCGAAGATTTGCCCGTTTTCACCGGAACGACACTCAGATTGATACTAATTGAAATGAAATGAATCATAGTGATAAAGGCTTCAGGTCAGAGTCGGAAATGGAATGCATTCTTAAGTCATCGTTCCGTGTGATAACTTGTATGACAAACTTTAAGAAATCCTTGACGCTTTCGCCAGGCAGCCCTTTAAAACAGTTCTGTCATGTTCAGTTTAAGAAGTCAAATATTCAGCTGAAAGATTTATACCGATACTCTGGACTCCGCCGTTGACATGTCACTACGCCACGAGCTTTCCTTTGAAAGAATAATTGTAAATCCTGGGCTGAGTTCATAGAGAGATCGTTTGGATAGTCGTTTTTGGATTAAGTGAAATCCGTCTGGTATATTCCGATCTGGGAGACATAGACCACCCAAGTCATCTTCGTCAGTCAAAGTCAGTTTAGAAACGTATCTTGACAAGGCTTTTCTCACGTCTTCTTTGGGCACACATTCTGTGACAAGAGCGCTTTCTATGGCAAAGATAAAAATAAACGGACACCACCATTATTGCATTACAGTCTGTGATGATAGCGCTTTCTATGACAACACTGAAATAACTCACGGAGAAACAACTTTCAGCTCATTTTGTTTTTGAACGTTCATTGACCATATTTGGTCACAGCAGGGTTATGAGCAGATAACCTATCTCCGATGAGCAAATCAAAATACTAGAATCCAATAACCCTTACTCCAGGTTTTAGCAAGTTCAATTATGTGAACCCCCAAATAACGAAGCTTGTCCTGTACATATAAGTAGACAATCAACCCCATTCAGGACCCCTCTGGGTGGAATGTGCTCGCAGGGAATTTGGACGTTTATGACCTTGTTGCTAAGTGCATCAAAAGCCATCAAACTTAGTGAATTTTTTCTAAACTTTTGCTGGGAACATTTTGGTGTAACTTCCCGTTGATCATGAAATTTGCCGTTACCATGGTAAGCAAGATATGACAAGAAGTGTTTCAGAATATTCAAATTTTCTCTTTCGAATGAGCTAACATTTACATTGTTCGACAGTTTGTGTGTTGTTTTATCATGATCTCTTTTCGTCAATTTTGGTGCTTCTCGGAGGGTTTGGAGCAAACAAGAAATATAAGATGGCGGATCCAAGATAGCCCCCGATTGAGAACATGATGTGATTCGCACATCATGTGACGCCATCATTTTATGACGTGTTCAAAGAAAAAAAAATGATTTTGTTGTCACAGCTCTAATATTTTGAAAGTTAAGGGGAGGAGGTGGGTGGGAGGCGGAATCCACCTCTCCCCTCTTTGATCCCAAAAGACTAACGGAAAGGAAAAAATTCAGATGCGAACAGGATTATGCAACAAGTTTCAATACATCATAAAGTTTCTTTTTTCCCCTTTTTTATTATTCCATAGGCACCATGGGGGAAAGTTTGGTGAGAAAGACGTCGAGATATGTGATTTGACTGCACTAATCAATCATTGGCCTTAAGTCGTTTTGAGAGTCTCTGTTCTTAAACAGAATACTTGTTTCACAAACCGATTTGCACGTGATAAGTATGCCTTCAAAACGTTGCGATAATTGAATCGACAGGCCTAGACCAACACACTTATGCTAGCTGGGCACGGCAGCCGGAACAGTCAAATAACCTAAGGGGGTAGTACCGCGTTCCAGACTAGCGGTACCTCACCTGGTCACTTCTCGCCCTAATGGAAACAATATAGGGTGTTCACCGAAAACTGTTTAAATTGTCAAATGGGCGTGTTATCATTTTCACGCCACCTTTTAAAGCAACAACATACCAGTTCGTCCACGAATAGTCAGTCTACAATCAAACTCGCAACCAGGAAACAAAATGTCTGCCTGTAGGTATCTTCGTGATGGTAGAACCAGCCAACCTCGGCATCGCTTCCTTGTTGATTCATTTTCAAAGTATATCTCATCCAGGATGTTCTTTACATCAGTGAAAGGCACTGGAATATCCTCTAACTTTTTGTTGATGTTCTTCTTAATGACCCATACCTGTGCAATAAGAAGGGTGGACGTTGTTAGCTTACGCGTACTATACACGGCACTTGGAATTAGCAGCGCAACCTTTAGTTTGTTGTAGAGTGATACATAATCGAGACGTTTTCACTTCTTAGCAATCGACATGTATTTAACTACCTTCCAAAACTAAATTGCCCTAAAATATATTGCCTACCAACAAGCAATAACAATAGCATCGTGTCGCATTCCCTCATCGTATCGTCATTCAAACGATTATGCACATCGCAACGGGAAGCTACCTTTCCGCTTTGAAGATGCATGAAATTGCAGATTATGGATATTCGCCTTCCTTTCATTTTATCTTGGTAACTTACTGAGAATTAAACTAAAACTATTGCTTATATTTAACGCAAAAACTGTTTTGCTAAAGGAGTATATTGCACAGACCATCAAGGGGAAGATCCTTAAATAAAAGATCCTTGTCACTCACAGTGAATTGAAATCTGGCTACATCCGCGCCAATACGGCTAGTTGGGCCTTCATTTACCTTCTTGGCCTTAAAAAAATTATTTGCGGTTACATCTGGCTGGTTATTAGTATGTTGTTTGCTATTTTTCTCGCGAAATCTGCGAGAATACGCCAGGACTCTAAGTGGTTCATCGCTCTCCCTCCCGTGGCAGTACCAAAACAGTCAAACTTAACAAATAAGTTATTATTCAAGGATCCTGTTGGTCAAGCAAAACATATCCAGTGAATTGAAGTGCAGGTCAAGCTTATTCGCCGATATTTTACTTCATTACGGAGCACGTTCTTCACGCGCTGAAATGTTTTGGTCTTCAAATATGACGACCAAACTCCCTCTGTAATGCCAGTAGGGAAGCTAAAGCGAAAGCTTCAAGGCCTTCAATGCCTGAGAACCACACTTCGGTTTTCTCCATATACTAATCCACGGAATTGCAGAAAAAAGGAGAAAGAAACACAAGGTTTGCGAACAAAAAAAAATTGTAAATCAGATCTGCTAGTCATGAAGTCCGCTCAGCTACCCTGCAGCACGTTTTGTTTTCATGGCAATTCGTGTATTTTTAAAATTGAAATAAACATCCACCCAGTGTGATGATAACAAAGGAAATAAAAGCTGTTGGTAAAAGAGTTTCTTCTATCTCAAAGGAATGTGGAATGTTCTCGGTTCATCTAACGCTAAATTAAAACTAAATACGAGTCGGGGCGATGATGACAGCCGCGTGATCAATTGAGTTTGGAAACATTTCTGCCTTCGGTGCATTTGCTTTCTGTGTTTTGTGGAGACGGGAAAGTCAAGAATACCCAATTAGACAAGATCCGAAACCTTTATGATCCTTGATTCGCTTGTAAATCATATTCTGCGAGTGCTCGCTGAATATGGTTTGCTTTTGAGTAGCGCGGAGGAGGCTCAGTTGCGAACACAAATATTCGTTGATTTCTTGGTCTAAATGCGCTGAAAATAATTGAAAGCCTTTTTACTGGCACAAACATCGAAAAAATAAAGCGAAGAAATTTCGGCTTCAGGCTACAAGTTACATTTTTAGCAGCTGAACTGTTGACGTTTTGTCACTTTCTGACTTCAGTGTACCCCCGCCTGTACGTCCGTGCAAACTCTGGGGGAGGGTCCCAAGGCAACCCGACGGGGGGAGGAGAATGCCATCTTTTCTTGGCGGGAAATCGCGTGGTACGGTGCTTTTGGGCAACCGGCGTTTTTCTTGGCGAGAAATCGCAAAACCATTGTCGCTTTTGAAAAAGAGGTTTCTTTAAAAGCTTAAAATAAGCTTATTTACCAAAACGATTGTTCGACAGTACTGAAATATTAAACTTGAGGAAAAATTTCTAATATCTATAAAATGAAGGGAAAAAAGTTCAAAAGAATACTCAGTTGTCTTTTTGGTGGAGGGTGAAAAATTCAAGTTACAAAAATTGCCTTCGAGGACTTTACCTTTGTTTTCTTCAAGGCGGAGAAGTCGGAAACACAACCGAGTTAGTGAAGTTCTTAAAGGGTTTAAGGTACATGATTTTGAGAATTACGGTTAAAGAAATGACGTTTTAAAATGAGAATTTAATTTATGTCATTAAAAATGTGTCATTTACTTTCATTTTATGCTGGCGTTGACTTTAAAAAATTATTAGAAAACACGCTCAGACTTGAGACAGTTGTAGTCTTGAACATTTTGCCATGCGCTCAACCGATTTCACTTGCGCAGGCGGACACACGAAGCAGGAAGTGTAAAACATTTAAGCATACGCTTACGGGTTTTCGAAAAAAACTTTTTCAAAATTGATTTCTCTGTTCATTATTTTGTGTTTGTTGATTCATAACAGTAGGTCAAAGCACAGTTTTAAGAAGACAGCAAGCATCACTTCAGTGAGATGTGGGCAATAAGTGTGTTCAATTTTGACAGTCGGGTCCATCTCTTTGGGTAATTTTCGATTTTCCTGTCCTGGACGTTTTCAATAGTCATAACCCCAGTTTTAAGCGAAGCGTTCCTCAAAGCGCCCAAATTTATGAACTCCGCGGCCGCAAAACTTATGTCATAGTTTAAAGTATGTTTGGTGTTTGTTTTGTTTCCAATAATCGATGGTCTCTAGTTAGAGAATGAAATAAAAATTATTCAAGTAACTATAAGCGAACAGTTTCCAGTTTAAAGCTATTTTTTCCGATAAGCTTCCGAACACACTTCTGTGTGCTCCTCATGGCCCCCGAATTTATATACTTCGCAGCCGCTGCGATACGCCTTTGAATATATAGGTGCTTGGAAGTTCCCAAAAACCTTTCTTGCGGGTAATTTTTCGCAGTAAAATGCCAGTGAAATGCCAGTATAAATTTTTGACTAGGCTTTTAGTGGCAGTTCGTGTTATTTGACAAAAGATAACCCATTTACTCCACAGTAAGTTACATTTTGTTGTTGTAAATGAGGGATGTTCCAAGGTCATCCAAGCGAAAAGCCAGTAAACCGAGGAAATTGACAAGCCTTGACAGTTAAATGACAGGATATGGAAACATTGCAAAAACCAAGCAAGGCGACTCGTGAGTAAAATACGCGTTTAGTTTGCTGCCCGAAAAATAACAGTAAAGCTGTGTCTAGAATGTCACCTTTCGAGCTCGGATTCACAGGAGAGATCCCCAAAATATTGAAGAACAATTCGGAACACCTTCGAGCTTTTTGAGAGATACGTTTTGAAAGAGAACGAGCCAAAAAAGCCCCGAAATATTTGGGACCGAAAAGTTTCAGGACTAATAAAAAAAACAAACACCAGCTTATTCCTTGGGAGCTCCGCTGTTAGGCTTGGCTAAATCTATATATTCACTTACCTTGAATCTTACTTGGTAACCGCATGGCGTTAAAAAGGCTAAATCATGTCTTGACGAATAATCCTCATATTCCTCATGGGTCTTTTCCCATGCATTTTCTTCCAAGATTTTCTCCTCCAAATTCACCCCCTCTTTAAACGCAGTTTTCCAGTGATCCTTTTCTTTTGAAGGCTCAAGCTTTTTTGTGGCTCCGTCGATTGTCCACACTTGTTCAGCATCCTCCTCTAAGGAAAACATAAATACAAGAGGGAGTTAGGCCACCTACAAGTTGTTTTACAGATATCCTCTGTATCCAATTATAGCTTGAGCCTTTTTCTGAAGGGAGACAAGCGGGAGAGCAAAGAATAAGGTCAGAACAAGAAACGGCGAGAAACAAACAGAACTCAGATATGACCCACGGATATTTCTCTTTTCATAACAAACTTTAAGCTCCTTCTTAATCTAATTTGATCGTTTAACATTGAATTGAATAATATTAACTCACGACAGGTCGCGTTTCTCACATGTTAGCGTGCATGTGAGCCTGTATTTGTATTGTTCCTGTTTTCGCCTGTAGTAAAGTTTGATTTCCTGTACGATTATAGCAGTTTTTCACCCAAATATCATTGAAAGTCTGGTTAGAAACTAACCAAAACCTCATCACTACTGAGATGAATGACATGTCGGTTATTTCTGCTGCACACGAAAGCTCACTGTGATGAACAAGTACGCAAAAAGTGATAAACAAACAATTCTCAGCATTTCAAATCATATTTCACTATTTCATTTACCAGACATGCAACCTCACGCTAAAACCATCGCTTCATCAGCCAGTCTAAAGGCGAATTTTCTTTAGTTGACTAATGCCGTTCTAACTTTTCTGCCTCCTCAAACAAGGCTATATAATCAAATGAACGTTTTTAATTAGCACTGTTGAAATAATTGCTGTGGCATTTCCACTTTGGCTCTAAAACAATGTTTCCAGTATTTTCTGGTTTCCCGCATATGAGTATTGTACATACTACCTTCATCAAGTCCCCGGATGATAGTCGTTCCAAAGTGACACCACATGTCGGCTTTTAGATACTCTTTCGTTTTCATCTCGTGTTTGATCTTACGAAGAGATTCTA
>Ga0126336_10000984_pt1 | contig 13714 bp, 5 predicted proteins | sample SidCmetagenome_FD_92530 | JGI IMG/M metagenome (GOLD analysis project Ga0126336, IMG submission 92530) | Coral microbial communities from El Islote,Puerto Morelos, Mexico - Siderastrea C C metagenome | ecosystem: Host-associated > Invertebrates > Cnidaria > Coral | place: El Islote,Puerto...
CTGTTATTGTGTTTTGACATTAAAATAAACCTGCATCGGGCTGACAATTTGGTGGTAAGTGCAGGAGAACTGTTAAAACGTGAAAATAAAAAGGGGAAAACAGTCTTCTCGTCGAAAGCGGAGACGTGGAAAGTGGCCTAAAATCGTGATCACGTGGTCATTTCTGCCACATCTTTTTTTTCAAACGACGGGTCAGACAAAAAATATAGAATATACCTGTTACGCGAAAGTCAACACAAATTTAATACAGCAGTCATATAGCGAATTGTAGAGTTACGAACAGCGTTTTTAAGGAAGCATGCAAGTTTTAAAGCTTCCGTTCTTATATTTACATCAATCTGTCAAATTAAGTGTCATGTAAAGTGTAAAGGCCAATAACAGCGTAGTAATGAGTTTCTTTTGACTACGTAACCAGGGCAAAAACTCCAGTTCGTAGAAAAGAGTTGCATTTGATCTGCAGATGACGACTGTACGCTACGTTCATTATATTGTAACAGTTCTTCACTTTTTTTTTTTCAGCCGGACTGTTATGACTTTGCCTTTGTGACCATGAAGCCGAAGTTTTGAGCAAAAACAGTTTCTTCACTCCTGCAATTGGCAAAGTGGATCTTGATATTGCGACTTGGAAACGTGCTTATGTTTTTTGATTGATTTTTAGTGCAGTGATCAAATGCATGGCCCTGCCGTTGCCAATGGCTACAGTCTTGATTGACATTTGACGTCTTTCTGTTTGCTTTCCATACTTCGCAGCCAAACAAAGAATCAGCAATCTAGTGATCGTACTATTATTAAAGAGAATGTGAAATTCCAGATATTTTTAAAGTCATACAATGAAAATTCCACGACCCTAAACCTTATAGACCTTTTACCGATACAGCAGCCTTATTAATATTGCCCCATCTCATAATACTTGAGCCTTTAGTGTGCATGAGGTAGCGGATAACTTTTCTGTTTGCTGCCCATTGGAAACCAACATTAAGACATCAATAAGTTGGCCAAATGGCAACGGCTTTCTGCGATTTTCACGAGATTTTAGCTTGCAAGTAGCGTCCTAGTTTTTGTGGCGTAGCGAGAACTGTTGAAGACCATTAAGACTAACTGTTGACTGTTAAGACTGTTAAGACCGTTAAGACCATTAAGACTAACTGTTAACTGTTGAAGACCATTAAGCTGCGTTCACGCTAACACCGAAACATGTTTAGAGCAAAAATGTTTACAAAAAGTGTTTGTAATGGTATTGCTTACATACATTTTCAGTTTCAAAGACGCTTCATGCATGATTCTATATAGTTTTGTGCAGTTTACGGAACACGCATAAAATCTGGAATGGAGATTTGAAACTGAGGAATGGAGCCAAACCTTTCTGTTACATTCATTCTGTGGCTTAATCACTCGTACCAAGACGAAGGGTCTTTCATCTCATAGCAAGAAGAGAGCATAAAATATGCCATTTTCGACAAGCTCAGCAGTTTATAGCGCTGGTTAGACTTTCTCAAAAGTCCTTCGCTTTTTATAAGCGCTGGTTTGATTGGGCTTTGTCCTTTTACAAAGGCTTGCGGGGTTCTGAATCATTGCTGATAACTGACGTTGCACATCATCATCCCATATTTGAACTAAAAAGTATGTCTCATTGTAGGCGCAATTTAGGATCTTTCGAACACTTTCTTCCTCTCCGGCTGTCGGCCTCCATTTTTAACGTGAATCTTCTATCCTAGATCGAAACCACCTGATGAGGTACGGTTCCAGCTATCCTCAGAATAAACGTGTTTCGCGAGATGCACTGCCTAATGTGAACACTTTACATTGTGAAACATATTTCATTCGTGATCATAGTAACATGTTTCGGCCTAGTGTGAACGCAGTCTGTGAACGCAGTACTAGACAATGTATTCTTATAGACATTGTTCAAGTTGAGATAGAAGGCAAATGCAGTGGTACCCCGGCAAACAACGGGTTTGAAAATGACTGCATGAACTTTTGTTGGGGCCAAATCAAAGTGTCCAAAGTGGCTATAACAGCGGAATAGCCGTATTGACGGGGTGACAGTCATACGGGGTACCACTGTGTATAAATTTCATGGAATGTCTCGCGGCCCAAAACATTGAGTGAGTTAACCCTGCCAACGAGGTATTATGACTAGGTAAGCATGGCTTTTTTTTAATTGCCTTGTTTTTGTTATATCCACAACTACAAAAAGGTCTTATTTTGACTTTGAAACGTCGTTGAGAGATGGTTAACTAATTATTTAAAAAATGTGAATTAATTAGTATACAACAAATTCAAACAGATTTTACAATTTTAAAATTCAAATAGAATTCAAATAGATTTTACAAAATATGTTTTGTTTACAGATATATATATGTAAAATTTATGTGCATTGCGCCATTTGGAAAATAAAAAGTTAAAGCATATTTGCCATTGAGAAGTATTTATTACCCTGGGGCTCACTCTTTCTTCTCTTGTCACTAGAAATCTATTATCTCTATTTTCGACCACACCACATGGGAAGCACCGGTTCTTGTCCGATTTCCCAAGTCGAACCCGTCGGGCGAGGGTAGTACTTAGCTGGGAGATCACGTGAAAAACCCCTCTTGTTGTAGGCTTCTTTTAAATTACGTTGCTTCTGTCCTTGTTGACTTCGTTTCATTTTGTTCTTTTGCACGCTGATATCGCCCAATTTGATTTCTGCTCTGTCAGCATGAGGAACATTTTGGTTGTTTTGCTGATCGTCTCTGCCTATATCTGTCTCACTGAAAGTGCTCCTAGCGTCTGGAGTGATGGTAAGGCTTGAGCTTTGTTTTAATTGTTTCTTCTTGTCTATCGCTTTTTCAAACGTGCTTCATGATTCTGTTCGTCGTTGTTTTGAAGTCACCGAAGAATTCTCTTTCCTACTTGAATTGGTTGCTGTCCAACTAGCAGGCACGTTTGTGTGTTAGGTAACTAGCAGATAGTTGTATTCGCATAAGCCACTCGTATTTGCGCGCCAAAATGAGATTGTTTATTACAGTGCTAGGGCCTGAATCGCACTTTACACAATTTTGCAAATTTTCTGTCGGATTCTAATTTAGCTAAGTGATAAGGTTAGCAAAGACAAGTGCGACCCATGCTTCTTGGACGAACGACTTGACGAAACAAATAAATATGATTGCTTCGCGTTGCATGTGCCTAGATTTTCGACCGAATCATGGTAAAGACATGTGCGACCTCTTTTTTGTCACAAGAATATTTCTGTGTCAAAACAGGCGAAGAGGCGTAGGCCTGCCCTTGAGCAAGACAACACGCTTGTTCACTGCATTCCAGCGCATGGTTGACTCAAGATAACAATGCCCTTTTGTTAACTATGGTGCTGCTCATCGAAAATGCTAAATTACCATTTTTGAGCTTGTACTATTCTATTCACGTTTTCATAATGTACCATCTGAAAATGGTGCACATTCAAAACCACAATATATGCAAATTTTACATATTTGATCAAGCAAGCTCTGTTCTAAAATGTGCATACTCGCGAAAGTAACAGCAGTTCTAATCTGGTAGCGCGTAATTTAATATTGTTCGAAATATTGATTGGAAAGTTTCCATGTTGGCATTTCAATCGAGGACAGAACTCACCAGATTTGTACTGGACACGTTCTTTTCTTTTTTGCTTAATCTGGAGTAATCAAATGAGCGTTTTCAGCACTGAAACCCTACAACAGTCGTAGCCACAATCCAAGATTGGGAGTGACGAGTTGTTTACGGTCTATATAATTTTGGATTTATCAACTGAGTTGATAAGGTAGATCGGCCACCGTAAAGAAATTGAAAGCTCACGTTTCGAGCGTTAGCCCTTCATCAGACGAGCATTAGCCCTTCGTCTGACAAAGGGTTATCTCTCGAAACGTCAGATTTCAATCTCTTTACGGTGGCCAATTTATCGACTCAGTTGATAAACCAAAATTTTGTGTTTCACCTCCCAACTGACCCAGCACCACATTTTCTTTAAAAACTAACTCCCTTGTTTGTTTGCCATCTATGCCTGGCGCGAGCAGCGCGCGTTTCAAGAGCTAGTCCCATATTACAACAGTCGTAAGCAAAAATCGTACCGTCTAAATTGTCCCCACACTATGTGTCATCATCATCATCATCATCATCATCATCATCATCATCATCATCATCATCATCATCATCATCATCATCATCATCATCATCATCGTCGTCATCATCATCATCATCATTGTTTTTCGTTTACTTCATTGTTATTTTTTGCTCTCCAGCACCAAAGCGAACCTTTCAGGAAACTGGCAAAAGATTTCCATTGCACCGCCGCGGGGTAAGCCCAACATAGTCAGTTACTTATTTCCCCCCTTAAGTCCTCCTGTAATTATACTAGAAAATTATGTTGCAAAATTTGATAATGTCAACCGAACTACAGGAATATGTGGAGTTAGTGTTTAGTTAGGACCGCCTTGTACAGCATAATAAACTGCATCACAGGAACGTACGACTGAGTAGCTTTCATTTGAATGGTCACACTTCAGGGTTTTATCCACGGGCTCAAAAGTTAGAACCAATTTGTACAGCATAATAAACAGTACCACAATAAAGTAATGGTTAGAAGCTTTGATTTGAACAGCTAGTCATACAAGGGAGCCATTGCTTGAAGGCTTTTGTCCACTGCCGTTAATTAAACAAACAAACAAACAAATAGGAAATGAGGTATTAATAGCTTATGCCTAACAAGGTGAAGAGTAAAATCCGTTTTTTTTTTAATCGTTTGCTTTAGATATGATTATGAGGCGACTTGAAGTGCGTGAGAATGATGACGCGCCTTTCATGGAAGTGACGAGTTAAAGATGAGGGATCCGAATTGCGGCACCTGTTGCCAATGTCCTGAATGCTGCCAGTGATGAAAAATCAGAGTGGTATCCTGGGGTAAACATGCATGCATTGAAGACCCTACAACATAGTCGCCAATGAAATCAGCGAACCTGCATGGAAACGGGGCAGTGCCTATAACACGAAATTGTGAGCCAAAGAAGAGGAGTCCGAATTGTGACTACGAGTGCTTCACAGTTAGTGTGAACGAAGAAGAGCTTATTAAGCTGTACGGCTACACCCTCTCCCCGCTAGAAGCCTGTCCGGCTTAGTCTTAGAGGTAAGCAGTGGAGACTGCTGAAATTTAGGCAACCTTCCTATACTCGAATGGAATGTGGGAAGCTAAAAGGGGAAAGCCAATTGCATTGTGTTTAATAGAGTCGAGCTGTCTGTATTAGCAACGGCCATCCGTTCTAAACGATGTTGTTGCAAAGTAAAGGCTTTCAAAAAATATGGTAAATCACATAGCCGACCCTGGGAAATGCCGGGATCGGAGATAGTGGGGATTCTTTAAACGCGGCCAATGCCGGGATTTAACGCACATTTAATGACGTGTTGGCCCCAGGGTTGGTGGAATAAACAAAATGTCCGTGTGACTAGGGTAATTGAGCAGCACGCACGGATTATTGGAAGCGGGGACAGCAACGGGGATTTAACATGAAGGACTAAAGGAAAAGCCTGTTTTCCAAACAAAGGGTATTATTTTCCCATGTTACAAATGTTAGGGTTTGAGATGACATTTAGGCAAACATTTTCCACAATTAATCTCGAATTTCTGAGGCGGTTATCATCTTCCGAACTGGTATTCGAGAGAAATAACTCATTGGATGCCCCCTGACTCAAGGTGGGGCCTGTGTTTTGTGCACATCTCTTGAAAGACCAAAGCCGAAGACAGCATATATTTCTTCAGGATGTTTCTTTTCTTTGATCAGAGTCAGGTGTAAACACCCGCAAGACATGTAAACTTGAAGCAAGAGTGGACTTACGTTCGACATTTCTATGAATATATTTTCGTCAAGACAAGCTGAAGCAAATAAACGGGTCCAGTTTACACACGCTGCTTCTCTTAGACCAAAGGTTGGCATGTTTCATGATTTCGAACTGGACTGAAATCGGTATTTTTCAGTCATGCAGCCTTGTCGAGACAAGTAATTGATCTATTCTTTGTCATGTTAACGCTGGTGATAAATAGCATTCACTAGCTCAAAGTTCACCGATTCGATTCAGCGAGTTGCTTGTATTTTAAGTGTTTTTCACACGCAACGTGTGTCCCTGCGTTGCCGAAGGTTAACTAAAAAGAGATGGATCAACGGTGCACAACGTCTCTGTCCCGGCCAAATTAAGCTCTGTCGCTCATGAATTTCGATGCAGGGTGAATCTTAAGCCATTAAAAGTTTAAGAAGTGAAAAACAATAAACAATAGTTTCACTCTACCATATCAAAAATAGTGAAGAAATATGTTCAAAAGTCGGTTTTACTTTGTGAACACTTTTCAATTAAGGTAGTCACTGAACCAGAATGATCTGGTTTCTTTGTTGATGTATATTGGTTGTCTCAGTTGTTAATCGTCAAAAGAGTGACAAAAGAATAGTGTTCACACAGCTCTTTTCTCGAACAAACGTCGACCTTGTTAGCCAGATGGAATCCGTGGAATGAATCGTTGCGATCGCTTAAATATCTTTTTTCATGATTTACGTTCAAAAAGGGTTTTCTTTCGTCACATTATCATCTAACAAGCATATTATAAACGTCGATGAACCCATCCAACCAACTCTGGGAATCTATCCTATCACTATCTCGCTATCAATAGGTGCATTTACTCCTTTTAAGTTGTCGCTAAAAGTAGCAACTCTTCAGATTCTTTAAGATATTAATTCTCTTTGTTCAGACATAACAGCAAAACGTGACGAGTTAAAAATTTTTTCGAATTAAATATAATTTGACTTAAAACAAAAGGAGTCCCTGTCTTATTCAATGAAGAGGCGCTAGAGTTAAAAAAAGTAAGTTGCGAAGGTATTCAAGGGATACTGTCCTTTGAACATCTCAGAAATCTACAAAGGTATTAAAGTTCAGTTATTATCGCTCAATTTTTAAACGGTCGAAGAAAGGAACAGAACAAGCTTGCAGACTCTTTTAACGCTTCAATTCACCGTAGGTTCGTTTTCCACTTGAATTGCCTCCTTAGCTTATTCGCAAAAACGTTTATTCTATCAATAGAAACACAACCGACGACTATGTCAAATTTCAAATTTCATTAGTAAAAATCAAAGCTGTATCTCTTATTAATTTTAGTTTTTGTTAGTTTTAGATAGAACACACACGGCCCCACAAGCATTACGATACTTAAACCATTATCGTGTTTGAATAAAGGATTTTGCATTGTATTGTTTTCGATAAACAGACCGTGAACAAAACTTTTTTAATTAAAATATTTTTTTTTAACAATCTGATTTAAAACAAAAGAGGGCGCTGTCTTATTCATTGGAGAGTGATTGGGAGATAAACAAGTGAATCACGCAAGATAAATTAGTTTGGTGTTGAACTTGTAAAGAGTAAACATCTCCCGCGAATTGCGAAATTTCCGAAGGTAAGTCGGTTGACATTGCCCCAATTTTAAAATTTCTAGTTAACCTCAGGAAGTGTCGAGTTGAAGAAGAAAATTGAATCAGTATACATGCAGATATTCAGCCGGTGACATATCACTTTTTGCGTCCATTTTTGGACTTGAAATTTTACCGAGTGCTATCTGACGGCGTTCATCGCTGACATTTCGCGCAAGACACGCTGTATAAGGCAGCTTTGTGTTATTAGCGAAATATTATCTGTAAACGAAGCCAATCATGTTATCTTCGACACTTGGATCCCAAAGGTTTTCAGATGCAGCTGCTATTGCATGGCGTAGTTGCCTACTTAATTTCTAGCATGGCTTAAGTAGCTTTCAGTTCAGTAGTGATCACATCGTATCACAACACCTCTTGCCAGTTACTGCTTGGGCCCCTCCTAAATTGCACCCGAGATGCCAACTGATTCAATTGAAGCAGCCAGCAAGAGCATGTAAGAAAAAAAAAGGAAAAAAAAACCTTTAAACGATCTATAAACTGTTAAATCGAGGTAGTTTGACATATATTTCGCTCTTCAAGCCTCTTCAGTCGCCCGCCAGCTGGGGGATAAAACTGAATAGTAAAGAATATACCTTCAAAAGTCGGTTTTACTTTGTGAACACTTTTCAATTAAGGTAATCACTGAACCAGAATGATCTGTGGTTTCTTTGTTGATGTATATTGGTTGTCTCAGTTATTAACCGTCAAAAGAGTGGCAGAAGAATAAAGTGTTCACACAGCTCTATTCCTCGAAGAAACTTCGACCTTGTTAGCGAGATAAAATCCGTGGCATGAATCAGTGCGATTCTTAAATCTTTTTTTTTTGTTTTTCATGATTTACATTTAAAAGGGTCGCTAAATTGTTCTCTTTTGTCACTGTCGCATTAACATCTAACAAACATACTAAAAACGTCGATGAACCCATCCAATTAACCAACTTTGGGAATCTATCCTATCACTATCCCGCTATAAATAGGTGCATTTACTCCTTTTAAGTTGTCGCTGAAAGTAGCGACTCTTCAGATTCTTTAAGCTATCAATTTTCTTTGTTCAGAAATAGCAGAAAACTGTGAGTTAAAAATTTTGCAAATTAAATATAATTTGATTTCAAACAAAAGGAGGCGCTGTCTTATTTCATTTCATGAAGAGCCGCTAGAGTTAAAAAAGTAAGTCGAGAAGGTGTTCAAGGGATACTGTCCTTTGGACATCTTAGCAATCTTAAACCAATGTCGTGTTTAAATAAAGGATTTCTATTGTGTTGTATTGTTTTTGATAAACAGACCGTGAGTTAAAAGTTTGTACCTCAACCATCTTCGCGGACGCACTTAATACGCTGACAGCGCCCAAGTTTGATTTCTACTCTATCAACATGAGGAACATTTTAGCTGTTTTGCTGATGGTCTCTGCCTATGTCTGTCTTACCCAAGGTGCCCCTAGCGCCTGGAGTGATGGTAAGGCTCGAGCTTTGTTTTAATTGTTTGTTGTATCTTGCTTTTTTCAACGTGCTCTATAATTAATTTTAGTCGTTGTTTTGAAGTAGTGACCGAAGAATTCTCCTTCCTACTTGAATTTGTTTCTTTCTTTTTTTTTTTTTGTGAAAGCATAGGTCTGGCATAGCAGGCTCGTTTGCGTGTTACGTAACTTGCAGATAGTTGTGTTTGCATAAGCCACTCGTATTTGTGCGCCAAAATGAGACACTTTATTAACGTACTATATTTGTATGAGGGTAAAAATAACTGTTCATTGTTCAAGTCTATTCAGTAATTTTCCATGCGGTGTCTCAGCTCACTAATGAGTTTGTCTTTAAATTTAATAATAATAATAATAATAATAATAATAATAATAATAATAATAATAATAATGATGAAGGTTTATTATATAAAGAAGTGTGTGTTTCAGTTTTCGAAAATCAGTGCTTGTTAAAATCCGGTATTTTCTGGCGGACCCGTTGCATTTCGAATTATAAACAGCCAAGTTTTCTATACAATATTTGATTTCTTCTCAATGCCTATTAAATTTCTTTGTGAGGTCGCCGATGAGTCCATAATAATCAGTGGGTACCGTTTAATGTAAATTTTTTCCATTTTCCCGCGCGCAAATAATTTGTCGTTATTTGCGCGCAGGATAGGCTTGGATAAATTTTGCCTTTCGGCAATGCTCATAAAAATCGCTTATCCTGCTCAAAATTCTGCTCGGACACCTAAATTCTGCTGGAATCCTGCTCAGTACCTGAAAAATTTTTGGCCCTTCGGGCTTTATGTATTTTCGCAAATATGAAAGGGAGCCTGGGCCTAACCAATAAGTAGTAGATAGCTAGCAAAATTGTAATTCATCTTACTTCAAAGTATGTGATGGAATCATTTAAGTGCGTTTTAGCTAATAATCACATTGATCACAAGGTATTTTCCATTTGTTTTGTATTTAGTTTTCAATTTTTCTTACAACTGTTATACATGTCATTAGTATTCCGTTATTCTGCTCAACTTATGCTCGAAAATGCCTTATTCTGCCGGCAGAATTTATCTAAGCCTTGCGCAAGAAAACTGACCTCCAAATTGAATCGCGGCACTGCATTGACTTGAACAAGGAACAGTAATTTTAGCTCTGAATGTGGTAATAATTTATTCCACTTTCGCGCACAAATTTGCTTTAATTTCTGTTAGCTAAAATTAACGTCGCCTTGTCCATTATTTTTTCAATTTGACAATGATGTCATGATCACATTTAGACATCGCTCCGTTTTCTCCCTTATTATGTCATAGTAACATTTTATTCGGCCTTATGTGCCTCCTCGCGCAAAGAGATGTGATGATGATGATGATGATGATGATGATGATGATGATGATGATGATGAAACATTTTATTTGATTAATCCCCAGAGCCGATGCAACGCAATCATGATGAACGAGAGGTCCGAGGTACAATAATTATTTTCAAACAAAATGACATCAGTATCATATTGTTGAAAAAGGGGGTTAGTTTCTAAAGAAACTGTGGTACTGCCTTGGTGGACGCTGGAAATACAAAAATTTGAATTTAGCAATTGAGTTGATAAGGCAAATTGGCCAGCGTGGAGAAAATGAAAGCTGGGGTAATGAAAGTATATACCTTTCAAAAATGGCGCCTTTTTACAGTTGTCAAAAAACAATAACTCTCTTTAATTGCATAATCATTTCAATTGTTAAGTTCACTCTTCAGAGCCGTTTCGTTCCTCCAACGTAACATTATACGAGAGGTTTTAGATTTCTCTGCACGGGCGAAGAACAGTCACGCAGGGGGGGGGGGAGGGGGGCGTTTGCTTGAAGGCTTTTGTTCATTGCCATTAATTAAACAAACAAACGAACAAAAAGGAAAAATAAATTATGCTTTAAGGCACAAATAAGGTATTGATAGCTTATGCTTAACACTATTTCTATGTTCGTTTCTTTCTTTCTTTGTATTTTATCTTTTGCTTTAGATATGATTATGAGGCGACTTGAAATGCGTGAGAGTGAGTCCGCGCCTTTCTTGAGAAGTGTTGAGTTAAAGACGCGCCGCGCTTGCGACGACCAGGAGTGCTACAATTCTTGCAGGAAAAGTGGTTCTTTCAATGAATGCTATAATAATTGCTGCCGATAAAAGGACCCGAGGATGGCTTATTGAGGCAAATATGCGTTTTTATAATATACTTACCACAGCGTATTGTAGTTTAAGAAGTCTGAATAGTTCCTCTCTCAATACATATGACGCATTCGTATACACCCAATTGAAAAAACGTCGTCGGGTAACAGGCTCAGAGATAGTGGGAAAAGCACAAATTGAGAAAATGAGAACGGAAAACGCGTGGGGATTGGAGAGAAACGCGGGGGGATTCGAATTGGAATGCGAATTGCGGCACCTGTTGCCAACGCCCTGAATGCTGCCAGTGATGAAAAATGGAATGGTGAGCCGAGGTAAATATGCCTATAGGACCTTACAACATAGTCGCCAATGAAATCAGCTAACCTGCCTTCAGTCTTAGTGTTATGCACCAGATAATTCGTTCATTGGTCTATATTGTGTTCATATTTTTCAGGAACTCAAGCCTAATAAGCAGCAGAAAGTGTTTTCAAGTGAATGTGTTTTCTTTAGCTAAGCAGCGTGGCCTGTCACAAAATAGTTAGAAATGTCATTACTTTCATTGTTTGACTTTGCTAATAAACAGCGATCAGGAATGTCCGCTTGCATGGTAGAATATTTGTTTCAACAAGTTTAGAGTGGTGAAACAATAACAATTAGCGTTTAATAGTCAAAAGTAAACAAAAGAAAACCATGGAATTAACGAGTAACAGTGCGTAATTGTTTAGTATCTTTTTCATGGGTTAGGGAAAATCGCTCAAAGTTAAATATCTCTATTCTCCAGAATCTCTCAGTGATGTGATTGTCTATTTCTTCAGGACATCTATTAATATATCGAAATTGGGCTATTGAAACTAGCCACTAAAAGGACACAACCAAACACTATTTTTCTATTTACTGAAAGTCCTTTATTTTATTTTTCTACAGTATGCCCCTCGAGTTTAACAATTTTTAAGTACATCAACATCGAAGAGACAACAACTTACATGCTTGTGTAAACAGTTTACAAACATCAAAGATACCAAACGATAGGCAATAAGAATCTTTGCTTTTTCTCTGTACTCAAACAGCTAAAGATAAAGGAAAGCAAAATTCTTTCCCTTGGTTTCGAGCTGCCGAGAAAAGAAGAGAAAAGGACTTTTGAACACACTAGAGTGTGACTTAAGACAGGGTGGGAAAAAGCACGCGGGTTTGAAATTCCCTTATCCTTTTCGTTCTACTCCTTTCATCCCGTCTGCTCGATTTGTGTACTCAGGACGCATATTAAGATTACCCTGTTCCGGCGTTAAGTTTGCGGCGAGCAGCGAAAAAGCAGCGCGCGAAAGAAAAATGGGCGCAAGAGGAAAAAACGGGGGGAGGCTAGCGCCGCTTTTCGCTGCTCCCCACAATCTAAACGCCTGGAACAGGCTATTTTGAAGAGTTTCTCCGAGAACAGTCCTCTCTAGAACAGAAGAAACTAGGAGTGTTTCTCCACTTCAACTTGTGAAGCGCTTGATATGTACAATTTCTGTCCATCGACATGCTTGGAAGCACGCAAGAGATCTTCACTCATCGTTAAACCGTGATCTGGCCTGCAAAGAATGAGAGGCAAATAATATCAGATACCATAATATGCACTATCGGCATCTCTACTTGGGTCTAAAACTGAGTTATCTGAGGTAAGGTAGAGTCGCACTTCAGCCCATGGGTGGTTACAGGACACCCAGCATAAAGTGACTAGGAGTATTACTGCCTCACCATCCTGGATGGGATGCTAGTCCATCACAGGATACCAAGCATAAAGTGTCTAGGAGTATTACTATTCCCCCTGGATAGGGTGCTAGTCAATCACAGGATACCCAGCTTAAAGTCACTAGGAGTATTACTACTCCACCTGGATGGGATGCTAAAGCATGGATACGCAGCATATAGTGACTAGGAGTATCACTACTCCTCCCTGAATGGAATGCCAGTCCATTGCGGGGTTACCCCAGCAATATGTAACCGGCGCCCATTTTTACACCTGGGTGGAGATGAAGTTCTTTCCTAAGGAAACAACATGAAAAAAAACCGACCCTCAGATCTTCCAATTGGAACTCCGACGTGCTGAGCACTACATAGCACGCCTCCACATTGAGATACCTAATTTGGTTCTTTGGTTCTTGGGAAGTACATGTACACCTTACAAGAACTACTCATCTCAAAAGGATCAACTATGCCTTAAACAACATTGAGATACCTAATTTGGTTCTTTGGTTTTTTGAGGAGTCAAAGTAAGCATACGCCGATAAAATGCATGTGCCGTGACTGGCTCTGTGATTGGGTCTACAAAGCTAAAACCTAAAAGTAAGAGTGAAGTAATGTAAACACACACCAGTTTTTTTAGTTTATCCTTGTAGCTGTCAGACGAAGAAGCGCCATAACTGCTCCCTTTTAGTCCAAGACCGGCATTTTGGCTTCGCATCCGAGCCTGACAAAAGAAAGAAAAGCCATGACAACTTTGCACTAAGCTGAAGCTTTCTTAGGAGCCAAGCGGAAGGGCGACCCTCTTTCATCAGGCGGGAGGGGGGGGGGGGGGGGAGGGGGGGGAAAAGGGGGGGGGCGTTTTATGGGGGGCTTACCAATTTTTTTTTTGGATAAAAATTAACCAAGAGGAGGATTTGGGGTGAAAATTAAAAAAGAAA
>Ga0126336_10000985_pt1 | contig 13711 bp, 7 predicted proteins | sample SidCmetagenome_FD_92530 | JGI IMG/M metagenome (GOLD analysis project Ga0126336, IMG submission 92530) | Coral microbial communities from El Islote,Puerto Morelos, Mexico - Siderastrea C C metagenome | ecosystem: Host-associated > Invertebrates > Cnidaria > Coral | place: El Islote,Puerto...
AAAACCACGATTGCTGTGTTTCACCTTCTCAAAAAAATGTTGCCCTTCAAAGGTTTAACTGAATAACACCTAAATTTAGCTTGTAAAATGCTAGGAAAAGAAACAAACAGTATTGCATTAAAATACTCCTGGATATCTTTCATTCGAGTTGCCAGACACGTTGCCATGAGTTATGTTACTTTAAAATCGCCAAAAGGGCTTCGTAGTGAATTTAGCAGGTTTGTTTTACCTGTATTCTTGATTCTGGTAGATTTGTACACGAAGCCAGCTCCTCTCTCAAAGCTACATCTGGGTAATGATTCTTAGAAAAAGTATTTTCAAGGATTCGTAGCTGATGACGATTGAATGCAGTGCGCGTGCGCCGAGACTGTGGAGAAGAAGAGCTATAATGTGCCTCTAATATGATATCTGAAAAACAAACAACAACATCAGATTAAGCGACCATTCGGTATTCAATCCTTGCAACATTTTTTTTCATTTGTGCTTGCGCTTGTCAGGTCAACGCTCATGCTAGCACTTGTTACAAAGAATATTTAGCTAGCGCTTATGCTTGGGCTGGAAGCCCTGTTTCTGTTTTTTAACAAAAATTATGGTTTTGATAACTAGGCTAGCATATGTTTTCGTTGGCCATGGCAAGAATCAGAAGCGTCAAAATATCAGGAGATTGATGCGTTGAGTTTTTAGCGGAAATCAGGGCTACATTATTTTCTTCTCAGGTGAATGAAATGACGTCGCATTATAAGAACTTGCTTTTTCGTGGAGTCCTTATGATTAGTAACAAAACTCAAAGTTCCGTATATGTTTGTAACTATCAATTTACAAACAAATATGTCGGCCTAGTCCTTGACAGTCTCAGGGTAACAAAGGAATTTTAGTTATTCCCTTATCTTAGCGGTTTCAGCCCCAGTGAAAAGGAGGCAAAGTACCATATCGTATGTTACAGGGTGTGGAACCTTCCTATCTAGCCACTGAGATGCGAAACAACAAAAGAATAATGAAATTAGATGGATGTTAGTGTAAATTCCGTGCAAAAATATATCCTTAGCCATAACCAGCTAAAATTTATTTCTTATAATAAGTATAACATCCAGTATCGTGTTGGGGATAAATCCAAGAAAAACAAATGGCTCGATTCCGTGCACAAACGAGTTATTTAAGGGAGAAGAAAATAGACGCTTCTATTTCTCAAACAGAGAAAAATATTAAGTAATGTAGACAAGTCAAAAGCTCCTATGATATGCACACGAGGCATCATTGAGCCTTTTTGTAAATAAGCACTATAAAAACAGAATCAAACATACTTTTGATCTAAAAGTTTTCTTTCCTTTTGTGTTGATAAATTTCTCCCTACACATTACGTGTGCGTGTTTTTTAAGGTTTCAGATGTGATGGTGCATGCGAAAGTGGCAACATCACTGTGTTATTGCAACTGTTTAACATTTAATAGTCGAACATATCTCATATCCTAGTAAAAATGAGGTCAATGCTACATAAAACTGCATTCTCCCCAAAACAATTAGAAACTGCAATTGTAGACAATCAAAAGACTGTGTGGAGCTTGCTTTGACCTAACGTTATCTTTGCAGCCATATCTGTATTAAAACCGTGAATAATTTTTCTGCTGACTGCGTTTTCACATGCCTCATTCAGCTGCCAACTTTTTACTATTTTAAGTATGTTTCCAAAAATTAATTAAATTATACAATCGAATACATACGAAAGAGGGAACCAATCTTCTAAGTTCTACTCGAGGATTTTCCGAGCAAAATACATTTGTATCCTCCTTGCGTTTCTAGTCTGTGGTCCACATTTCGAAAGGCTTATCTCAACACTAGTAGCACGTCCTTTTATAAAGCCTCTATCCTTCTGCCTTTCAATCTTTTAACAGTTCCCAAACAGTTCCGTTGTTTTGTCAACTGATGGATTAAAAGTTAATTGTATCTTACTGGGAGGTAGAGACTGGTTTGTGTGGCGAAGCAAAATACCGACAGTTTATTATACAAGTATAGAAAAAGGTGGAGATCCTTGCCGCTCTCTATGAAGAGTCTTTTCCAGTCACTGAGATGCTAGCCTATTGAAGGATTTATAGCTATTCAAGCTCTTTGGATGACTTTACTAGCTGAACGATGGAATGAGTTCATATTGAGTTGCGTACTGACCAAGTCCCATTACTCACTGCCAGCCGAAGTACTTTGTGGTATTCTGTTTAGTTATAGCACGTTTTTGTGATATTTTGGAACTTGCTTTGGGTGGAACATTTTTGCAGATTAAACAGTTGCAGCTAAAAATGAATTGTGCATATTTCTCTGTTCCTTAATTACGGCAGGAAATTCAGCGAACAAATGTGGAAGGAAGGGAAATCAAGGTACATGTGTAAAGCTTGAATCGATGAAAACCAAACTGATTTAAATGATCAGTTCTCCAGCGAATTTATACATCGTTTGGCCGGTGCAGTTGTATTTGTTACTCAGTTTGATTCTCTTGATACGTAGTCCAGGCCTCATGAAGAAAGATGAAAACATTTGACAGGCTCAGCACAATGCAACCAAACTGAATGCTGAAGTTGTTTACGAAGGAAACAGACAATGAAACATACTTGTTTGTATCGATAAAATGTTTCTGTTATGCCCTACAGAAATAGAAAGTTCGAGGCATTTTGGATTTTGAATCACACTTCAAGTAACATGGCAATAGTCTTGGAGGAAATCGAACGTTAAAATGTGGACTCTCAATAACGAAACTGGCATGGCTTTCATTGAAAGAGACGCGGCGAGATCTCCCTGTGCATGGCAGTAAGATTCAAGAACAACTGAATGTATTTCGTGATCATATTAGTAGAGTTTTAGTGCATGGCCTTGATTATACAAAAAATGGTTTGAGATATCTCTAGAACACTTTTGTCACTTATTAAGAGGGACGATTCTAACCTGCAAGATGCGCTGCAACAGAAAGGGCTTTTATCTTCGAAGGAGGTTCCATAGGACATTCTGGTTCTCTTCTCTCCTTATCAGGCTTCAACAAATTTTCCATCATAAAGGAGGAAGACTTAAAACTCACTGCTTTATCTCTCTCAAACCCTGCACCTGGACCTGGAAGTACTCTTTGGTTCATTGTTTGCCTCTTTTTTATGACTCACGAGCACCTTATTCCTAAGCGCTCCAAAGGGACTGAAGCGTCAAAATCACTGGGGACTAAATATGCCAAATACTGACAGGAGCATCTGGTATCTGCATTTACATTAACCATGTACAACTTAGTTTGGAATACGTAAAACAATTTTCATCCGTTTTATTTCCGTCGTTTGGTGAATACATGCTCTAATTTAACAGCGTACAATAGCATACCGATTTACTTTACAATTCTGTCCTTCCATTCGCGCGAATTGAAGTCACTGATCCGACTTTCTTCTTATCAGATGCAAATCTGCTTCACCCAATCTTGTGGAATTTGAAAGCTATGTTTAAAGAACCTCAAACGGTTTGATGGCATTTCTGCACTCATTTGGTCAGACACAAAATTTCCTTTGGAAACTCTTATCCTTTGGTAGTAAGGTGTTGGTTCGTAGTAAGAATCATTAAAAATTCAGTTTAATTTTGAAATTTTGCTTGCGTGCCCGGCTACTCAGTGACCTCCACTCCCTTAGTTTGACGGCCTGCCTCTTTGAATCTAAGAATTTTTTTTTTTCCAAATTATACCGATGCCACAGGTTTCGCTGCAAAGTTTGAATAAACTAGTTCTCCTAAATATCAATATACAACCTTGTTGATAGCCTTTAAGAAGCCTAACGTAAATTTTACCTTGTATTACCTCTTCAGTTTGTCAAAATGATAAATTGAATTTTTGATTGTGGGACACGACACGACTTTTCAGTCTGCCTTTAGTTCAACGACACGGCGCCGGTAAAATCTTGCTAACAAGATATATGTTTATGGATTTCTGTAAAAGAAATGTTTTGCTGCGAACTTCTCTACCCTTGCTTGTTAAATTCTCAACTGAATGAAAGAGAGCAAGCCATATTTTGCTTTCTGATGAGAGTAAAAATTCTCTTTACCATCTAAGATGAATGGGCCTTTTACTGCCGATGACAAGTTAATTCAATTACTGTCACCAACGCGGACGATTCTTAATTAAACGTCGGTTAAAAACTACCGCTAGTTAATGCTGATAAGCTAAGCCCCATTTGCTTTGTTTAGAGGCCCATTAGAAATGTGAAACCGATTTGCTGTGAAAGAGATTAGCATATACAAAGCCGAAACCCAAACATGTTGGTGATAACAGAATCGAGGTTTAACTTCTTAGAGTCGTTTCATTCTCGTTTAGCAAGCTTGAGTAGCAGTATTCTACAGAATGTCCACAAGAATGTAATCAGTCAAGTGCATATCCTATGTACGTCGTTGCCGTTGCTATTAAAGTGTGTATATATTTATGATATGCCTGCATATCATAAATTATGATATGCCTGCATTTATGATATGCCTTTATCTTTATAATAACCAAGACCAGATTGGGTGTGGCAGTTAAGGTTGACATTGAGGCAGGAAGGAACTGATTGGGATTGATTTTTCACTGCAAGTTTTACCTCTTATTTTGAATATTTGCTTTTCACTCACTTACGTGCTTACACATTCTCACTCGTCCACGTAATCCCTTTTCTTTACTCACACCATTTTACTGGGTATTAGTTCTCGAGATTCTTATGGATAATATTAAGTTCAGTTTTATTTTATTTTCCTATATCTTTCGGCATTTATTTCGCCCGTTTGGAACAAACAGAGTAAAATGGTAAGTTCGTGTGTGTTACCACATCTGCTTTTTGTGATAAGAACTGCGCAAAAAATATGGAATGCTTCGAACTGTGGTTAGATAACTGAAGCCAGTTAACAACAAGAGACCATTTTATGTTGTTGTTTGATTGCCTTGAAAACTATTTTGGGGGTGTTAAACATTTATGCTTTTATGGCTTTAAGCTTTTCATTTTACCTTGATATTTATATCCTTCGACAATCACATGCCACAAAAGATAGTATGCTCGATTACATAAACAAACAGACGCTGCCACCAAAGGAGTATCTCCTACAAAGCAGTCTTTCAAAAAAGTAGAATTTTGTTGGCTAAATGGAGAGAAACACATCCTTTTTATTCGCTGCGTTACCACAGAAGTCATAGCTAAGGTCGCCGTCTTTTATATAAATCAAGATACTAACTAATTTTAGGTGAGTTCTCTGAATGTTACTGATTACAACTGAATGTTTTTAGAAAGTCCACATTTGTAGTATTAGCGTCGAGCTCTTGATCTGGTAATGACAACCTCTCGTGAATGTTTCCCCGATTGGTGGGCGTTACAATTAAATATAAGACCTCTAAGGTCAGTAAATAGGTAGATTAGCCGGCACAAATGAAAATAACGTAGCTGATGTACAATTACATCAATTGTGTACAATTACTTAATAACTTGCTTAAGCTTGTATAATACGCAAGTACGTTGGCAAAATAAAACCCATCTGTTTGCAAAATTTGCTGTACAGATGAACTGGCAGACGGAAATATTAGTCATTAACGCGTTACGAATATTTAAAATTCTTTAAGAAAAGCGATTACTACATTTCCAATCATCACACGTATTTTGATGTATGATAATTTTACCTGAGCAGGAAACTATAGTTGTTTATTTCGAGGTAACTTCGTGGGGGGATTAGGATGTAAAATTGTGTCAAAATAACATGTGTAGTTTGTTTCCTCTTATAGCTGTGCTAAAAATAACCAAAACCGATGTCTTACCAAGCACAATGTGCGCGGATATTCCGGGGGTCGATATGTGGTGTTAGCTTGTAGCAGCTAGCGTCTCGGACTTTAGCCTGCGAACGCAGGCGTATTTCCGGCTGTCGTTTCTCTCGGGGAGAGAAACGACAGCCGGAAATACGTCTGCGTTCACCCGTGTGATCTATACATTCACTCACTCATTCACTCACTAGGTATTTTTTATTCATTTTATCATTCGTCCATGAATCCATCATACATTCATCCATTTCTCCAACCATGCATGCATTCACTCCTTCATTCGTTCGTTCGTTCTTTTGTTGTTCAGTCAGCCACTTATCCATTCATTTATTTCTACGTTCGTTTTCTACGCATCCAGTCATTCATTTTTCCATTCATTCATACATCCTTGCAAAAAAATTCATTCAACAATCATTCATTGATTCATTCAGTCAGTCTGTCCTTCTTACTCATTTAATCACCTGATTTTTCATTCACCTCTCTTTTTCTTCTATTCTCTTTTTTCTTCTGTGCTCTATTCTCTGTTGTCAGTTAAAAGTTCACATAGTAACGCAAAATGAGTTTGCAGCTACAAGTGTTAAAAGAGTGGCCCCTTTTCTACACAACCATGTTTTTTTCCGCACCTAAGAATCTGAGTACTGGAAGCTGCAAAAACTACTTATTCCAAATGGCTGACTGAATATGATGATTGTGAATATCAGGGCACAATTTGAACGCAGGTTCAATTGTTGTTGTTATTTTTTTTTCTTTTGTGTGATGGCCTTCTGTTGCACAGACTGTTCCACGCTGAAACTTTTAAATCGTCACCACATGGCTGTAAAGAATGGAAAACAAAGGGTGTCAGCTACCAATCTGTTTCCCATTAATTTGAAATTTTCCGATAAATTCTCCTGTGCTGAAACCTATGCTGTAAAATAGATTTTGATAGAATATTTTGAGCCAAAAATTTAAGCAAAAAAAGGCATTCGCATTTTCTGCAGCTATGTAGTAACATGTATGTAATGATTGGTACAATAAATTGTAGAGCAGTCTGTATGGAATTTTAAAACTACTTACGTCGAGTAACTAACAAAGACACGTGATTGAAATTTAAATATACATTTAATTACAAGAATAGGACCATTTACTACACAGCAATGATCCAAACCAGTATATTCGATTCATTTTGAATTATTTAATGCATGATACTATGTACACATAAAATAAAAATCTCATCTTGCCACCCAACTACCTCTCTGAGGAGTGGCTAGATGTTCAATGTGGAGTCATAATACGAGAGAATATTAAGAAAATTCATTCACACATAGAGTAGCTTCACACATGAACTAGTCTTTATAAGTGCTGACTGTACAGATATCTATCGATATAAAAACAATTGGGTGTTGTTATTCACTTTTGGTTTGTTTTCTGTACAAGGTGCAGTGTCCGCATGTGAAAATACTCGGTTTGACGCCTACTTGGGAGCCATAGGTAAGGGCTAGTGGCTAAAGTTCAGCTATTTTCGGAATTGATTTCCGTCTTCTCGAGATAAATCCAATTATAGTTTTTGCAATCCGTGACAAACTTGTTTTGACTACTACTGACCGCAGCATTTTTATTTTGTTATGTGTGTTTTGTCGAATGCTGCAGAGTCGGGTAGATTGACTTTCTATCTTTCCCTTATTTATTACTCAACTTAGCAGTTACGAAGTTGAAATCAATATTGCGTATTTTATTGATAGGACAGTCTGTTTATTTCTGTGGTGTTCCAGAATTGCATGGAACGTTTTGGGTGCTATATCATGTCCGGATTTTGGTTAACTGTCTAGTTCTCAGAGATTTTAAGTTAATCCCAAACCGTCTTTCTTCTTTTTAATCCCGAAACTAGACGTTCATAAGTTGTCTTAAAATAAAGCTGGAAGACTTAGCGCTTTTTAACCACTATTCTGTATCCAGAGACAAATATTGGCTTTGTTGACTATACCAATGCGTAGTTTAATTCCCAAGTCCCAAAAACTGAACCATAATGAACACACACCTTCATCGCCTATTGCACTGGATACTTCAAATTTCACGCTTCCGAGAGGCCGCCCGTTGTCTTAGAGTTTCTTAATAATATAAGAACCAGAAAGCCAAATATTTACGATTACTTGTAATCAAGTGCTTTTTCTTGTTCCCGAAGTCTTCTCCATCTGATACCTTAACTGCCTATCTCCGACTTCTTGAATAAGTTATATAATCACTGTTAGCAGGGATCGACATTCTCTACCCTACATATTAGTTGATTTCGACTGACCATATATACAAGAAGAAAAATTTTTGGTCTACACTTTTTGCAGACATTTATCAAAATCGTTTCATTAAATACCTTTAAAGGTTTAACTCTTTAATCCCAGAGGTAAACCACGAATTAATCAGTTTATGTCGTTCCGCCTTTTAGGTCTTGGAAAAAATTCAAATGAACACTATTCGTTTTTAATATTTTACATGGGGGAAAGAGCTAATTAGTGGACTGAAATACCCTCGCTACCAAAACTAGATGATGACGAATCTGGCTGGATAGCTCCAACACACCTTGAAAAGTTCGAAAAATTTAAACTTAGTAGGGGAATCCTGAAAGTCCAGAAATTGATGCCGACTTCATAATGAGAACATTACATTACTGTAGGGTCACAACTCAACATTATACACACAACGATATCATGCCGTCATTTTGACGATACAGCTTCCAGCTATTTTTAGTAACACTGTAAAAATCCAAACGACATATTTGCGTCGTTTTGTTTTTAGCTGTGGATATCCAGGATCAAATTGGATTTCAACTTTAAAAAGCTGAGCCAACGTTTCCAAGGTCTTTCCGGTATCTTGGCAAAACTGATCATGGTTTGTTCTTCCTTCGAGTTTCCATCTTGGTGTAGTAAAAGCATTTCGTGTATTCGCAGAGAATCTTACCTTGTTTCTTATATATTTGGTGTGAATGGGGCACTAAAGGCTCATTTCTAGTTTCTATGTTAACCTGTACAGATATACCCTTTCTATCAGACAGTCAAGCCAAAACTAGTTATGGTAAATGGCCTTTGGAATCTGAGTTCTCATAACAAGCCGCACAAGGCCATGATCTTCTTGAACTGTCAGAGTACGATGGCAAACATGCGCATGGACTTGAGGTATACAAAGGAACGGCTGACCAAGAGTATTGTGCGAAGTTGCTTTGAGCAGTGACAGCATTTCCTGGACCGAATGGTAGACCGCTGGCTGCGTAAAAGTGTTGTGGGCTCCAGTGGGTTTCATGACTGTTAAAATGACGCTCCAAGGCTTTGTTTTCGATTTCGGTTGTGGTTAGTTCTTCGCCGTCCTTCATCTGTTTCCTGTATTTGGCTCTTCGATTTTTGAACCACACCTGAAATTTGAAATAGAGTTAATTTCAGTCATCCCTTTTTTGTTATAACTGCCTGTACCTAGTGCGTAACGTCATATAATGCACCAAACCCTTTCTGAAGAAGGTAGGGAGCCATCCATAAGATAAAAGCTTTTTGTATATTTGTCCTGAAAAGTATTGGATGGGACTGGGTGCTGGGTCATTACGTTACTGTTCCCAGATTTTTCTGTGTTGTATTGACATCCCCGGCATCAATTCAGTATACAAATGGGTTGAGAGAGGCTTTAGAAAAAAGAACGGTTATTTTAAGGCGCAAGCCTTGGCTCTAACCGTCTTTCTGTTCATCTTACCAATTTTGCAAAACAGTATTTCAGACAATGCTCGTTAATTTTCTTTTATTCTAATCTTCCAACTAACCTGAATTCTCGACTCTGGAATGTTAATGTAGGCTGCCAACTGCTCCCTCATGACTACATCCGGATAATGCGTCTTGGAGAATGTGTTTTCAAGTATTTGCAGTTGTTGATGGGTAAACGCGGTGCGTGTTCGTCGATGTTTTCCTCTCGATGATCCATAATGCACTTCCAGTATTATATCTGTTAGGCAAGACATGGATGTCATTGTAGATGGTAAAAGGTTACCTCGTTCAAGAAGTGAATAAAGGTACTTTAAAAAAAGATATTTCAAAGGGAGTGAGAAAGAGAAGTGTATTCAGCAGTTTGTCGCGAATATGCATACTAAGTCTTCTTTCACCTCCATGTTTAGAGCATCCAACAGGCTCGCGCAAGGTCACGAACAACTTAAGTCGGGAGTTTCGTACTGGTATAAAGTTGATCACAGTGTATTTAACTGTCAAATTGCATTCGTCTGAAAAAGATTTATAGGGAAAGCCAATCCTTCTTTCAAGTTTCTTTCTGTTTTTACCAATCCAGTTTCCGATCTAGTTAATCCAGATTGTCTGGATTATTTTGATAGCCGAACAAAAATATGTAAAAAAAGAATGACTCCTATGGCTGATTAGTGGTTACTCTGAACGATCACGTGACCTAAGATCAAGCCCGACTTCGCTAAATGATGAACCGTTCGAAACAAGGATCCAAAACATTCCTTACGATCCGCATAGGTACGTGCATGGATTGTAAAGAGATTGAAATCCAGGAACGGTTGTTAAAAATTGAACATCAAACTGAATGTTTCGTCGCAAAATTCCGATTTAGATTGCGTCAAGAAAACATACCTTAACTATTCCCGTTATATTGGTTACTTGTATTAGTTGTCTGGGTTTCAGTAGTTCAGTTGATTTCAAGAGCCAATTCAGGTCATGGGACTTTTTCCGGGAGGCACTGGGTGAACAAAGATCTTTGTAGTGTAGTAGTGATCAGCACAAAATATCGTTGAAATGAAAGTTTTCTCCAGTATATGGAATCGTTCGAAATTATATGAAGCCATATAGGTCTGCACTTCTGAGAAGTTGTCGTATGCTACCAAAACTAAGCCTGTTATGGGATTATATTAAATACATCGACCCGACCGATAGCATATTCAACGACTTTTCCCCTAGTCACGCATAACGGGGTAATTTTAAACTTGCCGAAACGACCAGCTGCGAAAAAAATTAGCTTTAGACCAAATTATGTTTCTGTCTCTAAGTACCTTCGTCTAAGAAAAGTGACACCTAAATACGTATCAGAGATTGCAAAATGAAGTGTTTTAAGTACATCCCAATTTCTTCAGCCTGGAGTAAGTTAAAGTAAGTTTTACAGTAATCTTTTAGTATTTTTTTAATTTAATGAATTGGCCACTTGATTAGTTGTGAAAGCTAAACTTGTAGCCTAACTGTTGCGATCGAAGCGTGGTATTTCTGAGTGTCGCTGGTTGGCTGGCCGTGAAGACCACTCTATATACAGACAGTACTTACCAGCTAAGCGCTCAGCCAATGTTAAAGCCCGATCCGCTGAACGAGGTTCCTGTGATGAGTCGCATTTGTCTGGTTTCAGGATATTATCGATGGAGAATGACGATGAACTCAGATCTGATTCCATCTTTGATGTTTGCTGTCTTTACTTGAATTAATACTTTATTCTTGAAGCAAGATAAAAATCGGGTTTCCCTTATAGCTATCTGCAATAAATAAATATATAGTTTTCCAGTTAGTAACCCATGTTCAACGATAAGCGCACAGAAATAAGTAACTTAATGCTGAAACAATTAACAAATCTTGACGCCCGCCGAAAAAAAAATAAAGCGGCCAAAACGTCGCATTTGAATTTGTCGTAACATCGTAATTTCTGGGTCATTTAGTTGGCTAAGGAGCGACGAAACTTCTTCGAAACTTTCTTGTAATAGAGACCAATAGGTAAGCGACTTTCTTTTCTCAAGTATCAACTTTTAGCGAATTCAAAAACATCGGGAAAAACGCAAAAATGTTCCCGTAATTACCTACATTCTAAGCAACAACTTAATTTCTTTTACCACGACATCACATTTGCTTGCTTTTTCATATGTACACTCCCTTAAGACATTCTTGCTTTTGGTTTAACCATTAATAGTATTACAGAACAGGAGTTTCGTTAATCACTTCATTCCTGCAACTCAATCAGAATTGCGCCGGATTGAACAGACTTATTTGAAAAGCAAAAAAGTTAAGATTGTAAGCAGATTTTTGTCTGTCTTTCTCTCCCTCTGTTGCGGGCTAAAGTGATCAAACGACAATACCAAAGTCTCAAAATCCTATAACGACTTCATAAGTGAGTAAACTCAGGAAACCTAAAATTGTTTTTCACGCAAAATTGCGCTCAAATTGCCTTGCCATACCTTTTCGTTCTTATCAACAATCGCTTCGAAAACCGTTACGTTAGTTTCAACGCGATAAGACAGTAAGCTGGGTAATACTGAACCGTTTTTAGTGTGAAACCACGAAAACTGTAAGGGAACCTCAAGTGTTTCCTTCTATTGTCCCGCACACCTTTCTGATCATCTTGATAAACGTGATGATATTAACAGGTAATCCATCTGAGCTACAGAATAAAACCAGCCATACCGAAAAGATTTGTTTCATTTGCTACTCATTTCCGAAGATAAAACTCCAGCCGTGGGGCTAAACAAATCGTGCTTAAGAGAACCAGCCTCGGCACTATATTGCCTAAACCAGGTTTATCATAAAGTACACACCTCCATCTATTTGTAATGCCGATAGTTTGCTCAAGATACTTGCCGGTGACACTGATTGATAGCGTCGTAATTGCGTCCTTGCGGACCTCCTGGAAGAGGCTTTTTGTTTAGTGTACAGCAGAGAAAAGAGTAATTAATTAGATAGGAAACTGTGATCATCTGAGATCATAACGTGTTGCTAATACCATTTTTACAACAAAAGTTACGTGCTTGCTAATTTACAATGCGTGGAGCGCTGCACGTTCCCAACTCTCGGTTTACACTGGTGTGATACTGTGTGGGCGACTAGGTAAAAAGCTTTACCTCTACATTTCGTGGGCTTAACACTGAAAAGGAGGCTTGCCGTGACAGAAGGTGCAGATTTACGAGGGATAGGTCAATTAGAAAAGATCCAGCCGCTTTTTAAAAACAAAAATAAATGATGCGAATCTACGATAAGCCTTAGATAAACGGCGGGAATAACTTCTGTTTCCTTTATTTTTTCAACTGGACTGTATAATTACGATGTTAAACGCTTTAAAGTCAGCGTATTATATAGAACGATATCGACTGATCATAGCCTAGATGGACAAAGACTTTCCTTCTTTTGTTAATCTCTTTTTTAGGTTTTGAAGTGACTTGATTTAATACAAAAGTGAGCCAACGCCTTCTAACAAATCTTGGAAATCGGCCGTAATAAAGGGCTGGTCTTTATATCGCCTTGCCTGGAAAACTACGTAATCTTTTATTGTTTTCTCTCTTGTCTTTTAATTTCGGTATTTTTCTCTTACGAGGTTTCTTGCTCCATAGTCAAAACAGTACTTAGAAACCGTTTGATTCAGGAAATTTCATAACTTAACTAGCAATTTCCTTTCGTCATATTTTATTTCATTCTATTTCCTTGCCGTTGCTTTCTTCAGTTACGTTATATCACTATGAACAATTTTCATTGATGTTTAGTCAGCGTTTTTTTTTTCTTTTTTGAAAGAGAACATTTGTATTCATTGTATTCACTCTTGTATGCTGCTTGTTTCTCATAACTGGTTGTTCATGTCATTCGTTTCACATATAAAGTCTAAAACCACCTGCATTATTCTTTTGCAAGTGACATTCACCGAATTGGTGAAATGATGCTGTATGGACGTAGTGTTGGTCTCGCAATTTCTTGGAAACCTGGAGATGGATACTTCTGCTTGTGAAAAAAGAAATGTGCTCCGCTTTCACGATTATTCTTAACCAGTTGACCCCTTTGTTTCCAGGTCTACCCATGTTCAAAGTGAAAAACTTCCGCAACTTGTTTTGCAGTAGACGAATTGAAGCAACCAAGAGCACAACGGTACTGCTCAGCAGCTTTCATCTGAATGGCTACACTTGGCGATTTCAACCAAAGGCTCGAACGTTAGAATGCAATAGCCGCACAGTAGC
>Ga0126336_10000986_pt1 | contig 13710 bp, 4 predicted proteins | sample SidCmetagenome_FD_92530 | JGI IMG/M metagenome (GOLD analysis project Ga0126336, IMG submission 92530) | Coral microbial communities from El Islote,Puerto Morelos, Mexico - Siderastrea C C metagenome | ecosystem: Host-associated > Invertebrates > Cnidaria > Coral | place: El Islote,Puerto...
AAGTATGCACGACTCCTTGGTACATATGTCAACCTGCAGTTCGCCGTTCAGTTGGCATTCTAACCTTCTCGCCTTCGACGAAGAACCACTCGGCATACAACATTCAAATTTACCGGTGTATGTCCGTGAAAGAAACACGCTATTTAAGTTACTTGATGCTTAAATCATTTCTCTCTCGAACAATGCCTTGGCGAGTCACTCTCGAAGTTTTGTGTAATGTCCATGCTGCCACTCTTAAATTTAGAAATCGCATTGTCTGCTTATTTCGGAAATCGACGTTTATCAACGAAGCCGCGAACTAAAAGAGGTTGAGAGGACCATTGCGCGAATATTTATGGAGGTTATCAAAGGTAAAGAGTTCAACGGTAGTTGCAACATCTCAGTTTAATTCTGTATTTACGTGTGAAACTTTCGATGAGTCATACAAGCGGTCATGTAACTAAATATGTCCGCCTGAAAAATAACATGTCACGCAAATTTGTTATTTTAAGATTTACATGTATTTCATATCTGACACTGTTCGATTTCTATTGAAAATATATCAACTGATAACAATCGAGGGTCGAGAAAGATCAGAAAGCTGAGCAGACTCTTTCTTTCCCTAATTTCGGTGTCGACAAGGGTTGCAGTCGAACGCACTCCACCAATCTGCGATTACTACTAGTATAGTTATGAGATGTACCTAAACAGTCTGCGAGCAATATTGCTGGCGAAGCGTTTAATGACAACGACTATGCTATAAGCCTGTTATACTCTCTGGATCTGACTCGTCCCCAGTCGTCTTCATGTTGCGCGACACGCGCGCCACGGGAGCGCGGTTTCTCACTACCGATCACATCTCGCGCTCCCGTGCCGCGCGCGTCGCGCAACACGAAGACGACTGGGGACGAGTCAGTCTCTGGATGATAAGACTGAAGTATATAACGCAAGTTAAATGATCCGTCCTTCAACTGACAACAAGCAGTTAATTTTCTTTTTTGAGCTTAATAGCAGGAAAAAAGGGAACAAAAGTGTCTAAAAGAGTACATTAAAACTCTCCTTTTGTTAAAAGAAATATATTGGCCGATGGGCAGTGTGATGACAGCAAAGAAATAATTATTTATATCGGCCAAATCTAAATCGGGAAAAGTCATAAATAAAACACTCTTTTTAAATTTAAGACTTACTAAAATTCAGTAGTAATTATAAAGGCAACATACGAAGTCTGTTAAATTACTTTCGATATAATGGTCAAAAACCGGTTGTTCAATATCCATAAGCTTTCAATCAGCGGTAGAACTCAATACCAGTTGCGCGTGACAATATTATCAATTGTGTAGTGAAGTGTTTCGGAGCCTAATTTGAATTGGAAATTGAAATCTTTTACTTTGCGCACTAAAAATAAAACAACAACACCTAACGCAACATCTGAATTAACATGACTGCGCGTTTGAAACCGTTATTTATTCGAACCTGACACCTAGAACAAAATGCACTTTCTTACGTGTACACCGTGTGATTGAAAACTCGTTTAAAGTTACTTACAATCAGTTGATGTTAAAGTATTAAAATTGAAGACTGCATATGGCTGCAGAGGCGAGCGGGGAAGCGGACGACAACGAACCCAGATTTGAATCATTTCAAGCAATTGATGAAGTAGAAATTCATGCTCCGATTGTTGGCTACGAAGTCGTGGAGGCGCGAAAACGATTCACTGTGTACCAGATATTTGTCCAACTGGGAAACGAGCGAAACTGGCATGTCTTCCGAAGATACTCCGACTTCGTTCGCATGGACGAGGGATTGCGGAAGCTTTTTAGCGACTTCAACGGAGTGCTGCCACCGAAAAAGTATTTTGGAGATAACTTTGATTCCGGTTTCATTGAACAGCGGAAGCAGGGTTTACAGGAATATATCGACAACGTGCTAATAAGACAAGACGTAATTTCAGCGCAGCCGGCTGTGGAGTTCTTTTGCTTCGATGATCCGCCTGGGCCTTATGACAGCATTGAAGAGAGCAGAGCGTTTATTGAAACACTGGAAGTCACTGTTAACGATATGAGAAACAGACAGAGCGAGCTAGAGTCGGAAATCAGGCTGGTGAAGTCACAGCTTCGCCAATCACAAGCACAAAAGCAAGCGCTGCTAATAGCTTTACGCTCCGAGCGCGTGTTAAACGGCAAACCGTCGCACGATGGGGACGACATAGAACTCATGTCGGAGTACAGGGGACTGCCAGAGGTAGCACGACTTGATTTTCAGTTTTTTTCCAGGAATAATTTAAGAATTAGCGACGAACCGCCCCGAAAGACTCATCACTTTAGATCAAATCGATTTCCAACTTCAACAGCGGCAAGTCAGTGGGATCTAAGAGTTGAGACAGCTGAAGGGCTGGCGGCAAAACGAACGCCGCCCTTAGTAGGAAGACGAACACGATCTACTTCAGACTTGTCACATTCAACAAGCTATAGAAAGCGAAATGTGACACATTTGCCTTCAAAATCTGGCAGCCGCGAAAATTTGACTTTATTAGATAAATTTATGACTGAGAGCACTGAAGCACTACAACATATACGGAACAGCGTGCGACAGAGATTAGGGCCAGCAGAGAACGAATCTACTGCTACGACTAAAGATTAGAGAAAAAGAGATTTATCAATTTCGTTTTCAGTTATAATCCTCAATTCCGGCCAGTCGAAGCAAAGAGAAAACAAGGAACAAAAAATTTATATTTTATAGTGTATTTTCCTAAAACGTTAGGCCAGAACCCCAACAATATAAAAATTGCCAATCTTTGCAGGTGTTGGTTGAGAAGCTAAAAGTAATATGAATGAATAGAAATTAATGTCAAACATTGGTGAGTTTAAAACCACAAAAGTTACATATCAATGCGAGATTGTAATAATGTGGCTTGCTCAATAGTCATTACAAAATCAAATTGTTAAAATTGAATGACTGCTAAAACAGGAGTTTTTCTCAGTTCGAATCGATCGTTATTGCGGCGTGCAGTTTCTGGAAGTTGATAAAGTTCATAGTGTAACATCTAGATAAATCGAGCTCACGCTTATTATGGAATATTTGTACGTCAATTTGAAGCGAAACCACTGTCAAATAAGAAAGGAATATGACACAAAACATTCAGGATAGGTCCGGTTTGTTTTTCAGCGAAATGATAAATTATGATTCACAATAAGAACTATACCACCAACTAATTTAGACTTAACTTTTACAGATAAACTGCTGGGTAAAATAAGAGCTCAATTTTGCTACGTGTAAAATTCAAGAAACGACCATTTCCTGAATTCACTAGAAGCAGCATTGCTTGGCAACAAATGGAACCTAAGAGACTGAATAATTATTTTTGCACAATTGAGAATTATCTAGGCACATAACGCCTGCAGCTACAAACTGGCAAGAATATGAATAAAAAGCAGTTTGATTTCAACGCACAGCAAGGAATTAAAACGCATGACAAAACAACCCAGCTAAGAGACGCTACACTGGAGTAACTTTTCAATTAAGTACAGACATTCAGATGTTGTTTTCTCATTAGATAATAACCGAATGAAACAGAGAAGCTTGGTCGAGTTCCAAACAGGTAATGTTGAATAAACAAAGAAGCTCAAAGAAAATAAGGGCGGATACATTCGTCTCGAGTGAATGAATTTCGATGCGTGTTCTGTTGTGAAAATGGTTTCATTTAACTACATAAAATCAGTTTTGCTTGAGCGACAACCTGCAAGAGCCTGCGAAGACAGTGCAATATTGCGCGTGAAACAAATTTGGCGCAGTACAGGTACGTTGACACTTTTAAAGCGACACTTGACGCAGGCGTAGTGGTTCTGAGTCATTGCGCTTATCTTACACCGGTTCCCACTTGTAAGATAAGCATAAATACTCGCAAGCACGAGAAAAGCGAAAATTTTTTCCTGTGCTTGTATATTTGTTTGTCTTTTATCTCACACCAATTCCCACACGATGTTTGCACTTTTGCTTTCCGTTAAGGTTGAGCATATCACTTCTTAAACTGTTGAAAGAACTTTCTAGTTTCAGTGTGGTCGTCTTAATTTTCTCTACACTTACCACTGGGAACTGAAAGATGTTTTTTTTGTTGTTGTTGTTTTTTTTCCCGGCAGTGTATTCCTTTTTCGGAATACTCGAAGTCAAAACCACGCCCTAGTACACCGTACCTTCTTTAAGAATAGCCCAATTTTAGGCATCATTTCGAGGCTTAGGGGAATAAACCCATATAAATCCTTATATTATTCCCCTAAGCCTCGCAGTGATGTCTAACTTGGACAACTTAAAACATGATGTTTTAAGTTGAATTTTAATATATCGAAACTGGGCTATTAGTACGTGTACCCTTTCAGTTGAGTTCTCTTAAACGTTAGCCGTTTTACGTCCGGGTGTAATAATAGAACCAACAATTTTGACCAGCTCTTATGACTGGCTTCCTAGCTCAGTTGTAGAGCGTTTGTACAGGAATAGCAAAAGTCTTGGGTTCGTGTCTCGCTGAATCCTGAATTTTTCCAGGCTCTATATGGGTTTACCGTAAAACTACGTGTATGAGCCACACACTTTCGCTGAAACTGTGGTTTCGAAATCGGGGATGCGGCTTATCTACGAGGCCATTAGCCAAGCACGGCAGACCCTCATTTCCTCGGAACATCTCTTCTCTTTTACACTTCATTTTGGTGCATTAATGAGGTACATCAAGGCAATATCCCTCAGCTGACAACTCATCACCTGACTGCTTGAGGTATCGATATTGTAAGGAGGAAATATATGTTAATCTCTTCGGAAAAAAGGGAGTATTGCACGCGCAACAATCAATTCTAGTACAGTTTGTTTCCGGGTTTGAAGCTAGATTGACGTAAAAAAAAATGTGCCGTAAGTGTTAAAATTTGCTGAGTAGTGACGAGTATTACAAATGACTCCGTCCATCTTCGGATGTAGCATTCCACCCGTTGCTTGCAATCTAGTCATTTACCAGCAAAAACTAGTCACCCAGATTTTGATACCAAGATCCGCCCTCATAGTATGTTAAAAGAATCAAACAACGCTTTGTGAAATACACAGCGTAAAAACTTCAACAAACAAAAACTACACTCACTTGGAAAATCGTCAGGATAGGCGCTTCTGGAAATTCTTGCTTTCAGGACAACAAATGTGAGCCTGTTGGTGGTGGGAAGGTAACACAGGGATACCAATATCTCTCCAACACGGGATGGGGTCTCCTCCTAAAATGACACAAATAATACAGGTCAGAGATTTTACTGGAAAACACAACAATTACGTATTATCCCAGTCTGATTTAGGGACCTGCTATGTATATGCCGTTTTTACATCAGTTTTCTTCCTTTAACCAGGAAATCTCACAAGACAATCTATCTATCTATCAAAGTCTAAGTTAAAGACCTTTCTTGAAAGTTTTCGGTTAGCCGCCATAACAGGACCCCGTAGGAAAAATGTCTGTACGTTTTTCTTTTATTTTTCATTATTATGATTTATTTTATTTGCTGTTTTCGACATGTAAACCATTATTGTAAGGCGAGTTGAGTTTAAGAAATTCGCCCTATAAGAATGTTGAACATTGTGGTTGTTATTATTATAACTATTATCATTATTATAATTATAATAATAATAATTATTATTATTATTATTCATTATTATTATTATTATTATTATTAAATAAAAAATTCTACGTTTTTATGATTTCTTAATGAATTGTTACTGGTCATACAGAGGGGCTCAGTAGTAGCAAAATCGGGCCATACACCTCGCCTCGTTAGCCAATCAGAATGGACAGAAACTATTTTGAACTAATCGACTATGTTCAGTGTAAACATCAAACAAGAGTCTGTTCAGTTTTAAAAACTGTGGGGAGTAAAACAACGATTGCAAGAAAAATGAGATAAAAACAGCCAAGGAAAAAGATATACATGACAAAAAAATACCTTCTAACTACAAGCAAGAAACAAAAACTGAGCCTGATAAAGGTCACCCTGTTTTCAAGCTTTTGGCGGCAATAGAGAAGGCTAAAGAGGCATCCGGCTTTGTTCGCCGGTTGTCTCAAGTCTTATGTGCAATATCTTTACTCAAATAATAATGACATGAATAAACACATTAAGAGATTAACTTACCTTCAACAGAAATACATCTCTCTTGATATCCTTACAGACTGATATATCTGTAAACTCGTTAAATTGATCATCCTCGCCAAACGAATAAAACACTTCCCCAATGGAATGATGGCGAGAGAAGCCATCGAAGCTGAACAAGCAGCACTGTAAAGTGCGCTCCGCCAACTCGGAAAAACCAATGTCGAATTCGAATTGTTCGTTATAAACAGGATTGCAGTCAGAGTAATGTATTTTCGTCTGGTGTTTTTCCACTCGCTCCGGTAGCAGAAATAATTCAACGTAGTTTGTGCTGTGAATAGCCGGCAAATCATGCGCCGCTACTATCGTGACACGCAGAGACTCCGTTTCGGTGTCGTAACTAATGTTAAATTCTAGTTTTCCAAGGTTTAGACTCGGTTCGCTGCTATCGGACTCGGAAGAGGCGAGGTTGTTGTTTTTCACCCATGACTCCAAGTTGACATCAGACATAGAGCTGTCAGATCTCATAAGAGGTTGATGTCGACGCTGTTGCCGCGTCGCTTGGAAATCTCGTTCCGTTATGCTGGGCGCGCGAGGTTGCGGGACGCGCTTTGGCGGTAGTTTGCTCGCCGCATTATTCTTGGATTTAAACCAAAGAACTTTGTATAACAGCAAAATGAATATTCCTAGCAAAAGAACAGCGCATGCGATGGCAAAACCAATGGCAACCTTGACTTTGACTTTGTCTGAAAGAAATAAAACAAACTGTAGTTAACTTCGTGAACATTAAGTTTAAAAATAAACTAGCGTCATTTACCATGAGTGCAATCAGTTACAAGTCTCTGCAGAAGTGAGTGTAAAGAAACACCGTAGAAGTTTTCTGCAGTTTGATTAGCTTCAACATCGTCTAATGACGTCTGAAAGACCATTGGAAGTCTGCTTGCATTCCTGCACAAAATTTGATCACTGATCACTGTCAGTTCCAGCAAAAAACCTGCTACGGTTGGCTTAATCGACGAAATCTATAAAGCGTGACAACTGTAAACAGACTCTGTCAGCTTATTAAATGGCCAGTGATTATGAAGACAGAGTCTTTTTGTTTATGGGGACTAAATTAAATCATTCAAACAATACAGGCACCGCAAACTTTATTTTTCTAGAAAATATTGTAGCTTTAGACGCTTGCAAGAATATTGTAGAGCCGGAACGTTCCTCTTTAATAGACGCGTACGTTACATGTTCACTTCAAAAAATTCACATATTTTCTCATCTGAGGTAAAAAGAAGTTTGTTTTGTTTATTTAAATCTCGCATTAGTAATCGCATAGAAATTGTACTATCTGTATTATGCTTAACGTATATGATGTAACATTTGAAAACCTTATTGTCAAAAACCAAAAGTTCTACTGACGCCGATTAATATGCCTATCCCAGTGGCGTACTTACATTAGCATAACCACAAACGAACAGTCAACAACAAATATTGGCCATGTGTGACTATAGACAGAAACACAGACGCCGAAGAACATTGCTTCACAGCCCAGGGACTGGGGAGATTAAGGTGGAGTGGGACTGGGAAAAGACGCACGAAAGCGTCGTTTCCAGTACGCTGTGTTAACGTACATTATCATAATAAAAAAAGATCTTTCAGTTCTTCCGATTCAAGCTGTAGAAAACGGATTGCTTAAAAACTTGCAGTGAACAGGAAAATGGGGGACAAAGAAAGGAGTTCCACGTGACCACAGTTGTACATTCTATTCCCCAATGGGGAACACTTGCATCTGTGCTCTTTTGAACTTATGATAGAATTTTTTCGAAATTCGGGCACATTTCTTTCAATGTAAATTGCTATCAGTTCTCCATTGCTCCACGCACAATTCCTTAACGGATTAGTCGCCGTCTTACCGCAGTTTCTGCAGTCTTACCAGATAATCTACCAGCCATTTATTACCAGATTGCACTGATTGTAAATCAACATATGTTTTTGTTTTATGTTCTTGTTCATTTGCTATTTTGCTTATTCATTTGTTATTTTGTTATTTTCCCGCCTTGACCGGTTTTTAACATTTTGTAAGGTTGAATTAGAAAATTAATAAATATGCATGCATGCCCTATTATGGTTAAAAGACGATCCTTCTAGAAAGCAAACATAAACAGAGATTTTACCAAAACTAAGTTCATCTCGAAATTTCAGTCAAACTGCAGAAAAGTCTGACAAGCAGAGCTAAGAAGACACAAATTTATACTCGATTACCACGCCACCATGTTACTGCGGATCCTAAACTTTTTCAAGCATATTGCGTCAAATGCTACCCCGCACATGGACAAGCTAAACGACAATTACGTCTTGTCTTAAGGCTCGACTTAAACTCCTTGTTTTCGCAAATCCTTTGTAATAAGTAATCAGTTCAATGAACAAGATCACCAGTTCCTATTGTGATGGCTTATTAATATTAGGAAAGCTCTTTAGATGTTTCACAGTTCATCCTGCGTTCATTTATTGTCAAGGAGTCGTGCACAAAGGGAGTTCCCTAAAGAGCAGTACAGGTATTTCAAGCATTTAACACACTTTGAACGGGCTTAAATTAACTATTGTTGTTTTCACTGTATGTGATTTTTGGTAGATCAAAACCTTGTAAAATTATCATGAGATGCTTCAGGAAGAAAACAAGTGATTTTAAATAAAAACTGTTGCTCTTAATATTGGCAAAAAATCACTAGCACACAGAACGAGAGATTCAAGTTCTCTTTCAGTGAATGATCTCAACCGGAACTCGACTCTAACAAAGGCATCAAAATCATAGCTTCTTATATCGTTATTTGGTAAGCTACATTGATTGAATAAATATATCCTCTTTTTGTCAGCCTAAAACACTATTTAGGGTGCTAGCTCTCTTACTGCAGATAAAACCTCCGATAAGCAATTTACAGTGACAAAGTGAGATTTTGCGTGCGAATTCTTTGACTGCAGACTGCAATTTGAAAAGCTTTTGTGTGTTCGCTATTGACTTTCTACACTGGAAAATTTGTCCAACAAACTTCTAACATCAAACTACATTCGCTTGAGACAACTTCTCTTCAAAATAAACAAACGTTTTTGCACTTCATAAAACGACGAATTGAAGCTAACGTTAGCGACACACCAGCGACAGAGCGGGGAATATTGCAAAAACAAAGGGAAAATTACATATGCAATTTGGAGACTGCCTGATTAATAATAAATTTAGTGCGCCTCCCACAGATTTTAAGGTGTATTAAGACTTATGACCGAAATTTCCTTATAACTACACCAGGAAAAGAACGAAGTGTGCTGTTTAAGTACATCTGTATTGGATTGGGTTTTCAAATGCCAGGACTTCGTGATTTTTTTCGTACAGCAATTTTTTTTAAGAAACTTAAAGACTACTATTCTAAGTTTTGCAATTAATCAGCTAGTTGATTCGATAAACAGAGAGTTCACTATTTAGTTTGTTAGTTTTACTCATAAGGAATACACCCCCTGATTCGGGAGAAGTGCAAATGATTCAGTGAGTGATTTTATCGTTTAAAGCAACAAAGTGTTCCACTTCAAAACACTTCCAAATTAGATAACAGATAATTCTCCATGTGGTCCCTAAAGTTGTTTCAGTCTTTTAACCGTCCCAACAAACCAAACGTTCCGCAAGAAACAAAATAACAACTCCCAAAACACTGAATAAAACCCTTAAACGGCAGAACACCGAGTTAAAACATGCCAAGGAGCGAAAGAACATCTCGACAACACGAAGCCGCCGATTATCATAATATCTTTGCTTGAAGTTTCTCCACTTCTTAACAAAGCTAATAACTCGCTTATTTTAAGTTTAACTGACCTGAACTTTCGATATCAACGGTTCCATCGTCGTTAGTGTAGTAATCTAACAACACTTTGGGAATATATTTGTCTTTGTCGCCTTCTTTCATCGAGCTTTCTCAAGTTAAATGCAAATCTTCTAAATCTGTGGTAAGCATTTGCCTTCCACGCCGTTTTGTGTCAGTCTTGATCAATTGAGCACTACATATCCGGTACGACTAACCCCAGAACACGAGCAAACAAAGCAGGCTCGAGGAAACACAAAGGTTCGGTGGATTGCGCGAGGTTGAAGTCTCCGCCGCGTAATTCCTCACAAGTTTGTATCTTGTGTCAACTTCGCCGCGGCTACTTTATCGTGCATGAGTTGACGGGAACAATACATTTTTCAAGCCCTTTCAGTGCTTTCAACCGATATGAATAAACATGTGTTCCGTTGTCTTTGTTGTGAGTTCCAAGCAACTGGCATATCATCGCGAGACTGACAGCAACCTGCTTGGTTGAACGAGCTTCAAAGAATAACAGTGGCACCGCTTGTAGTTTATAAAAAGATTGAACACCGCCGTAAGAAGCTGCTCAAACTATTTCAGAAAATAGCGTCTCCCAGAACTCAAATAAGCTGGATTTAGGTTTTATAGCTACAAAGTGTACAAATCAAACGGACAAGGAAACAATTTATTTATTATTACACGAGTTCAAATAACGAATCGGTAATAAAAACTTTCCTGTTGAATATTATTCCCACTTCTTCGATGTCGTCAATTTCGTAAACTTCCTCTTTCTCAACATCCCTGACGTCCGAGTAAGTTTTCCGGTATCTTTGAATTTGCTTTTAATCAGTTCTGCACATTTCTCCCCCATTACGTGTGCTCATTCGTATGCTAAACCTTTGATAAATCACGAAATTGAAATGCGAACTGAATACTGTCTTAACACAAGACGTCACGTCTAAAATCGTTATATTTGCGGTCATTACAAAATGGTTTATGGCAATGTATAAAGCGATGAGCTATAAAAAAATTCACAGTTGGATGAAACCATTATGCTTGGATTTGAATAAACATGTTTGTTGTTCAATATCATAAACAAATTCAGAAAAGTAAATAGGTCGCCTTTCCTGACGGTTTTATAACGACACTTTATAACACGTTGACAAGTGTAAAATAAACAGTGGCTATGGAAACAGAGTTATATTAACAAAGAATGCAACAATTTTTGGCAGTGGCTCTATTATTCTTTGGCGATACCAACACCCTTCCCTGCTAGCAGAGGCCCCTTTTCCTTTGTATTCGCTGAGCTGACGGACGGGACGAAAAGGGACCTTTTCGGTCCGTCAGCTCAGCGAATACAAAGGAAAAGGGGCCTCTGCTAGCAGGGAACCAACACCCTTATGAAACACTAACTTTCAGGTGAATTAAAATTTGTACTGATGGAAGAAACTTTTCCTTACTACAGTAGATCTTAAGAAACGATACAGTTTTTGGCTACATTTTTGCCTTTTTATTAATTTCTTCAATTACAACTTTCGCCCAGCAGCGTTTCGGTAATATTTGTACTTATCTTCTCTCTCGTTTCTCGATGTCAACTTTAAAAACATTTTCTTGCTCCCGCATCCGCTGCCGGATTTTTCCCACGTTCTTCAACTCATTTATTTATTACACGGTTAAAGGATCCACCACCTTTAACTGCTAGAAAAAAAAACCATACTATACGTTTTGAAAACAAACGCGAAAGAATTCAAAAAATTTAATATTTCAGTTTTTCCTTTGAAAAGCCTGGTTTTCAAACACAGCTGTAAGCTCAAGTACAACAGTCCTTAGAATCACTGAAAGAGCACTAGTTTAGATGCGTTAGTTTACAGCTTTCTTGAATAGCGGTCATGCTGTTGATTTAAGACATCACTGAATATAAGTTGACATTTAAAGGCCGGCCGGCTCGAACGAGAACACGACTCGCCGAGAGACGACACGAGACTGAAATAAGTGTACAAAATTGCCAGTAAACCCTCGCAATAAGTTTACATTGTGGTCCAAATCGAGTGTTCAATCCTTGTTGCCCTCCAACATAACAAAAACACTAACCTGAGTTGTCCATGTAGGATCAAGGAAGAGTTCGTTCTCAGTTAGCCTCCGGAAGAAAGGAAATTGAAACATTGGAACGTCCTTTATTTAACGTAAGATTTTTTTGTTGAAACCTCAGAAAATAACAGTCGTAGCTGCAACCGGCTTGAATTGTAAACTGTTCATTATAAATTGTACAAACACGTAACGATATCCGTTTCCTCAGTGCACGTTTCCGAAACGGAAACTCCAGTTCTAACTTCTTTTCCGTTTCTTTGTTCGGTGATTTATTTCCCGCTCATTTCTAAAATATTTAAATTACATTTCTTTTTGTTTTCGTAGCCTGAGGCCATGTAGACCTGTGTCATACTGTATGAGGTAGGGTTACCGTCGAATTATGTCTATGCAACCTTTCCACTACCGTTCTTTCAGAGGGCCAAACATTCGCACTCTTATGAACGTGAAATAACTAAAAAACCAAAACAAACCAACAAACAAAACACTCGCTCTCAATTCAAGGAGCTTCTAGTGTAGTTGAGAGCACTCTAATGTGAGATCACTTTTTAAATCCCTTCCTATTGAAGGCGACCATTCAAACACGGTTCGAGGCTAGTTGTCAGAAAGCCAACTAAAGATCACTCGGTGCTCTGAGCTGGTTTCTCGATTAGAATTGATCACATCAGTTTTGCGCGATGCGTTGTAAACGTATGTTAACATGCAGCATTCTTAGAAGCAAGCCCTGCTTACAAGGCCGTGACAAACAAGACGAGACAGACTACTCACCAACGCTTTACTATGACACGTCCTTTGCATTCTACGTTAGTACAACAACTTGATGAAGTTTGTTCTTACGTTCTTTGCGTTGATCTTTAAGTCACTTTTTAGCTTTAACGCCGTAGTTGTCAAGACCCTACAGGCCCATCAGATCGGCGCTTCACCATTTTACCCCTGAAATGTAAAAAGTAAAAACTAGATAAATGTTCTGAGATTTACTTTTGGAAGGTATCTAATAAAATAAACGGCTCCATATGAAAGTACAGCTGAAGGATTTTATCCGCCTTTGTAAAGCACAATAAATGGCACCGCAGGAAAGTACTGCTCAGTAGCTTTCATTTGAATGGTCACACTTCAGGACTTCATCCACAGACTCAAGTGTTAGAACTAAACACACTAAACAGAATCACAGAAAAGCATTACTCAGTACGTAGCTTTCATTTCAACGGTCACACTTGATCGAATGGTCAGAACTGAATGATTCGATCCACAGACTCGAAAGTTAGAACCACACATAACATTTGAATCTGTGAATGAAAGATCTTTAATTTTTAATTAGCAGTGAGGCCAGGATTAGAAGCATAAACCCTCCCCCCCCCTCTCCTCGTTGAGATGCTAGTCCGTAGCAGGGTTCCCCTCAGCAATTTGTTTGGTCTGCCTAACGGTTCGTTGGTACCTAGTTATTCACCAGGGCAGAGGGAAACGACCTTGTGTTAGGTCCCCAAATGAGACTCCACAGTTACTTACTATCAACCACTAACCAACTGTTTATTCGCTCTATTCATTGGTTACATTTTCACTTAATTATCACTTCAAATTAAAAGTTATTCGAGCCCCGCTCGATTAATTCCACGCGCTGACCAAATCGCGCAATGAACAAGGAAACAGAAAATCTCAGTGATCGGGAGCTCTTTTCAGAGCTCTTCAAAAACCCAAGTTCAGTCTACTTACCCCCAAAAAATTAC
>Ga0126336_10000987_pt1 | contig 13708 bp, 12 predicted proteins | sample SidCmetagenome_FD_92530 | JGI IMG/M metagenome (GOLD analysis project Ga0126336, IMG submission 92530) | Coral microbial communities from El Islote,Puerto Morelos, Mexico - Siderastrea C C metagenome | ecosystem: Host-associated > Invertebrates > Cnidaria > Coral | place: El Islote,Puerto...
CGTATGTATTAAGTGCAATTAGAATAGAGTATTGTAAGTAGAGTAAAGCAAGTGTTATACTATAACTAGCGCTCTTGTGTAGGCATTGTAATATAATGTAATGTAAGTAGTGCTTTGTTTCATACCGTTATGTAAGTAATGTAACGTGTACGTGTCTTGCAATAAACAAAAACAAAAAAGAAAAAAAAAAAGAAAAAAAAGGGAATTCCATTCAGAAATTTTAACCTCAACGTTTCCCCTGATTATTGTTTTGCAAAAAGGTGATTGTAGAGTTTACAGTGAATCTATATTTGGAATTAGTGGGCGAGACGTATATGTGGAAATACGACATCACACTGTGGTTTTTAACATGACACCCAGTCAGTCGTTTTACGTTATTCTAGCCCATTACTCTCAGCCCATGGGCACAAAAGGAATAAACTCAATGTAAGCGTTACATTTTAGATTAAGATGCCTGAACTCACAGATCTTGATGAGAGGTAACTCATCCCATCAGCGATTTGCCAAGCAAACTTCATCAGTTGCTGTGACGTCAAACTGGTTTGTGGTTTGATATCCGGGTCTTTGTAATAAGTGTCATTTAATCCACGGCTCTTTCTCAGGTAACCCAGGAGATCTCCATAAGGTACATACTCGATCAACACCAAAAGGGGCTCTAAGAAAAAAAAAGAGACACGTGGACCTGCAAGGTCTCAAAACCATCGCTCACAGAAAGCGCGAACGAGTGGTGTAATAGTTTCGTGAAGGATTCTAATGGAAATACAAATGTGTTTAATTTAGGTCTTTTTTTCCCAAATAAAAAGAAATAAGGAAGAAAGCTAATAGACAATATCAACTGAACCAACCAATAGGCCACAGTGAGTGTCTAATAATTAAACAATAGAGTTCTTATCTCCAAGGTACTATCTGTGATAGGTTGGCCTAGGAAATTTGATGTTTACAACAAATATATGCAGTTTGTATGGAGTTTGAACATGGCTTATACAAAGTTTGAACATCAAATTTCCGAAGGGAATCTCTCACACATAGGGCATGAAACAGAAGGACTCTATTGATTTTATTGTAAAACGCTAACTTTTGAGCACGCCAAAATTTAGCTTTGTACTATAATAGCTCATAGACAATGACGCTTGAGCCAATCAGATGCCCGTATTCTCAATAGACCACAGTGGATGTTAACCTCTTACTAACTGAACGCGAGGGCCGTACTGGGGAATATTGGCCCGAGGTCGTGGCAGTATGGACCGAGTGCAGCGAGGTCCGTACAAAAACGACCGAGGGCCAAAATTCCCCAGTACGGTCCCGAGCAAGTGAAGTTAGTAAGTAGTTTATTATATGGAATCATTTTGCGTACGAAACAACACTTCCGGTAGTTCATTCAAGTCAATAATTTCCGGCGCGACGTCAAGGAAAGAAGCCAGCGATTTAACTGGCTTTCGAATCAGTTTGATGATCGTTGCTGTCGATCGGCAAAAACTTGCGTGGCTCTTGAATGAAAACTGCTCTGCTTCTATTATATGTGTCAGTTTTTCGTCGTCCTCTACAATACATGATAGTTTTATTTGAAAATGCTTCTTCGTTATGGGCGGAGACAACTCGGAAAAAGAAGAATAATGAAAAGGCCGCGATAACATCTCACAAACGTGCTTCTTAAACTAGAAATTGTAGCAGCATGTTAGTCTGTCATGTGAACAAAGGAACACCCGAACTTAAAAAAAAGACACTGGAAAACATCTCTCCATCAAATACCACAAGTTGTTTGCTTCAGTGGCTTTATGGAGAACTTTGTGATGCTGAGAGCAAATTTTCGTCGCACCTAACAAAGTTGTTTTTAGCGTGAACTACACCAAGAGCGGACTTGTGAACAAGCTAAAATTATTTCAAGGATGTTTACTACAAGAGCAAAAATCTCGCTGAGGAATCAAGGTACACTGTTAGTTTAATGCATGTACGTGTAGCTTTAATTTGTTCCGTTGTGGAAAGCGCTGACTGAAGCGATGGCCAATATTAAACTAGACAAGAACGTGATCGTTTCCTTTCGATTACAGTTGCCGATGAAAGCCGTTTGCTAGATGTTTTGCAGTTTTCATTTTTTTTCGCCGAGAGGTTTTCTTTTGAGAAACGTACTCTTTTGTTAATTCTGTTCAAATTTTAATAATTATTGTTTAAGTCTTGGCCGATTTATGATCGGCTCTTTACAGCTTACAGTCTATAGCCGTACAAAAAAAACGACAAACACACACGGTCACTGAAGAACATTGGCCATGCTTTTCGATTCACTGCTGGCGAGTCTTTTGCTTATATCAAAAAGTCGGTAAAGTTAATTGAAGAGTGCTTTTTCTAAACAGACGTGTTTACCTCGTTCAGTTGTTTTGTACCAGCTCTAAACCTTTCCTTTTTTAATCTTCTTGCGTTTTCGCAGTTTGAATTTTGCGGGAGCGGGAGCGCGAAAAAATATCCAAACAGGACCGTTTCCATGGTAATGGTCCGTACTGTAAAATCCCGACCGAAAACTAACCAATCAGAACACTCGATTTAGACTGGAGAATTGCTTGCCGTATAATAATTGGTAATACTGAATAGATAGCGAGAATTGAGCCAATCAGTTGTGCGTATTTCACAATAGACCAGGCTGAACGCTTACTAGTAGGAAATAGACAATGATAGTTGAGGCAATCAGATTTGCGCTGATATGTGTTACGGATAATGTCTACAATGTCCTGTTAACGTCTTACCAGATTCTGTAACGCAGCCCAGTAGTTTAATGACGTGTGGATGAGGTTTAAGCGTCTTCATCACTTCAAGCTCTGATAACAAGTCTTTCTTGTCTGACTGGGGAGCGTTACCTGCAAAATTCCACAGAAAAGGTTTAACTCTTTTTTTTGAGAAATATTAAATTACTTAGCGGTTATCGACCTTATGAGTTGTATATGTAAATCCAATATGTACATCCAATTGGTGGAAAGTTTGTTTATGTGACGGCATGGCATCACGAGTGCACTTACAACAACGAGATCATTAGAGAAAATACCTGACTTAAACCAAAATCAGTTCTCCTTTCAAAGCATTTCTTTTTCTTTCTTCTTTAACCAGGGCACTTTAACGATTCCCTAGATCAAAATTAAGAAAGATCAGCAAATTTTTTTCTTCTTCTGCTTTGTTTGTTGTTGTTTTTTTTTCATTTATGAAAAACGAAAATTTCCAAGAATTACCTACTGGGAAAGAGTTTTCATTTGAAAGTCACTCTATAACATTTCTTCCCCAGACTCAAGCATGCTGAATAGGAGACTATGTGGATATATTTGGCACCTTTTAACATTTTAACGGCTACAAGAGCTTTCTGTGGCCTTCCTCGGAGACCTATGGCTGTTCCCTTGGCAACCTGACCGAAAGCACCTTTTCCAATGATCTTTTCAATGGTCACGTGTTCTCTAGGAATCTCCCAAGAGAGTGTTGATGGATGGAGAGGTGCATATAATTGCCCACTGATTTGTGAAGCATTTGCGGGAGAGGCTACTGGCACGTCATGCAAACGACGAGCTTCATCCAGTGGCATGTACTGGCTTCGAGAAGACGTTTCAGACGTTTGTTGTCTTGAGAGTGTACGATCCTCCATTTCAACAGCAGTCTAAAAAAAATAAGTCCATACATGAAACAGGTAAGTTGACTAGCTTTGAAGGGTCATAATTTTTTTTTTCTGTTACGGTGAGCTTTCCCTTCAGAGCTCCGTTATCAGGCCAACCTATCTATCTTTTTATCATAGAGACAAGAGTGTTTTAGTGAAAAAGGGACCACTTGTAAAGTTCACACGAAACTACATCCGGGAGTCGAGTGACGTTTTTTCCATAAATCCTCACTAGTAAGGATATCGATGATATCATTTCCCTCTTTTACACTGCTGTTTGTGCGAAAATACTCTTGTCTATACAATAAAAAAAATACACGATGGCTTGAAGATACGAATGTTATTTCCTCGTGGTAAAAAACAATATTTTACTCACTCACTGCGCTCTTTCGTAAAATATTGTTTTTACCAACCTAAAATAAATTCATCTCCTCGCGCCACCGTGTAAAATCCTCTATATATTATTCGCGTACCTGCTTTTCATTAAGCTTGATTCCGCACCGCGCAGATATTAAATACCTGCACAGGTCAGAAGAGTTCACCAGTTTGAACAAAATCGTTGAACAGTTTTTAAATTTCAACCAAAGAATACATACGGTTCGGATCGTGTAAAATCTACTATTACTATTACTCTTTTCATTATTCCTGTAAAGCGCTGTTGATCAACGTATGTAAATAGCGTTATATAAATTATTTAATTGTTATTATTATTGTTATTATTATTATTATTATTATTATTATTATTATTATTATTATTATTAAAGAAAAGCAAAACAGACAGAATAAACATACGTTTCTGTTTCCCTTTTCATCCGCAGATGTCCTTTGCAGTGACCTTAAATAATAATGACAAGAAATGAAAGTCCCAAAGCAAATAAGCCAGATTTAATCAACGTTTAATAAAGGGCATCACTAATTCTTACTTTCCCTACATTGTATCGGCCAACATTTTGGGTCACACAGAAATAACTTTGTTGTTCCCAATATTCTAGCTTTGTACCTAAAGAGTGCATGGCAAGCATGAACGTACCTTTCTTTTCTTCCTGCTCCTAAAAAACAAATCACGATTAATAAATCTGTCATAATCGACTGTATTTTAGTCTCAGTTTTGTTAACTATGACCCTATTATCAAATACTTACACCCTCCTGGCAAAATCACTGACATTCCGCTGTTCACAAAAATAGTTTACTGCAGGTAGCATCAGGGCTGTTTTTTATTTGTTAGTTTTATTTTCACAATTTACACTAGCGGCACTGACAATTCCAAGACGGGTACGAGAGTCAATAGTGTTTTTATTAGTTAACAACAGGTTAGAACAAACGGTAACAAAATATACAAGGAAAAGAAGACGAAAGTCGCAGAGCTATTACCAGAAACTAAACAAACTCTTATGATGAGGTACTGCTTACCTCTTTTGTGCAGCCAAATGATGTAGACAATAAGGCCAACGATGACTGTAACAAGCACGCCGACTACAGCATTCAATACAAGGCAATTACATGAACATCCACTGTTTATCTTAACTGCAATAAACAAAAGAATACCATACTAGTTTACACTAGAATGAAGGTTATAAGTCATAAAATTTGCTAACGTTCGTTTGTTCACTCATGGACCAGTGTATTTTCCCCTGAATTTAATGTACTGAAATTAACGCTTGTTGGGAAATTGATAATCTGGTAGTCAACACATTTACAGCCAACTCGGAAGAAAAATCATTTTCTTTTCAAGCTTTTCTTAAAAATGGTTTCTCGTGAAGAGCGAGCAGGGAATCTACGATTCCTTTGTTAACCTTTGTCCTGTCTCAGTTGTCTACATTACAAGCTTTGCCAACGTTAACTCTCTAAGTTGACCAGAAAGACCCCCGGTCTGGGGGTGTGACTTTGCTTGTATGTCTGAGGGTTAACCCTAGCCCTGCTTCGTAACTGAGTTAGTACAAGTTAGAAAGAGGTAAATAATGGGTTTGAACGTCCTTAATGTAATAACTAAACCTAACAATCTTTTTAAGTCACAACATTGAATTATACAAAGCAAATCTCGGTGGTAGTGCCGATGTTTTGGTTAAACAAGGGAAGTTGTCTGAAAATCTTTTAGGAATCAAAAGGTACCAACCACAAAGCGGACCTGTGAGGTAACAACATCTAATAGTCGGAATAATAATGAGGATCGAAATGCACCGATAGCAGCGAACCATCATGCTACAAATAGCGACACGTAAACAATTGACCTCATCCCGTGATGAAGACTAGCAGTATTGCAGTCGAAACGTCGCGATCAACAACTCAAAGCGATTCCATCGTGAGACAAACGAATACGTCTTACCTATCTTACACCACGATGAACAATAAACACATCCTTAATGACATTAACCTTCCTGTTGTCAGCCTTCTGCACTGATCTCATGGTAAGCGCTGTCGAAGTAACCTAACTTCATTTACGATGGAAACTTTAAGCAAAATTGCTCACGTAAGTGTCTAGAATTACGAAGCTCCAAGATGACGACAATTTCACTTTGTGACCTGCTTTAATATTTTCTGACTTTGCAAAATACACTGCGCAAAGTTATGTTTTAAGCCTTGTAGAAACATGTCTAAGCCGAAATTAGAATCGCAGTAGTTTCCAACCCGTTTTCTTTCCTGCGGCTATGAAATTTTTAAAAAAGTGAACTTAATTCCTCGAGTACTAGTCCTTTAAACAAACTAATAAACATTTCGCAGCCTGTTTTAGTACTTAGACATACGTAACTGCTATTCCTTTCAGTTCAAGGTGTTTTCCGGCGTTAAAATACCATGATAACAAATTCTATTTCGTATATATACTGCAAGCACAAACAAGGCCACCCTCTCGGGTGAAGTTACCTAATATGTAACTTGGATTGTTATTCTGAAATTAAACCCAAGAACTAGCATTGTTCAGATACGATCATTTTGTTCCAGCATAAATTTCTAGCAAAGGCATAAGGCAAAGATTTTGGAGGAGATTGCACTGTGTCTGAAAATAGAAACAAGCACCCCAACGCTTCCCGGAAGAGAATGGGTCATATTTTTTCAATTAGATTCACATACATTACCATCAGGAGTTGGCGTAGTTTTGCTTAAGGGTGGCGTTGTTGTAGTTTGAATGACAGGTGCAATTCCAACTATGGATGAAGCATCGACAGAAAATTCTCCTAGTGTTCCACCCTTCGTAGCATTACGGAAAACAGAAAGAACCCAATCTTCTGTCACAATAGACGTGAACTTCACGGCGAAATCAAGAATTAGACTTCCACAACTGTAGAAAGAAGTTGAAAAGCAACGAAATCAATGGGTTTCAATGTGCGTACTGCTCCTTTCAGTAACACACCAACGTTAAAGTGTAAACTTCAAGAGCTGCGCTCTACAATAGTGTCAATTATGTTAGTGAACCTCTTACATTCTCAATTAAGAGGTTCAAAAGCTCATATCTTGTGGATTGTGATTATTTGATTTTTAAGAATTTTCTTCGTGCTTGATTTTTAGGGCCTGGATTTATTCTAGTTTGCAGTCATTGCGAGTGGAAATGGCGCAACAGAGGCACCACGCTTGCGCGGTAAACTGTACAACCTTGCATAAATTCAATACTGGTTGGAAACATGAATTAGAAAGACGTTTATTCTCACTTGGAGAGCAAGCATTTGCCCTAAAAGGTAAGTAAGTAAGATGTTAACAAAGAAGCATTGGTAATTTCAGCTAATTTTATTGATTTTCAGTTAAAGGTAAAGCCTTGGTCATTTGTAGTTATTCCTCCTCTTGTAGGTCTTGGATTTAAATGGAAGGGAAGACATCGAAACAGTCGTCAAAATTAAACTAATCAAAAGCTTGTAGCAAGTGGCAACGGTGCAGTAAATAGCACAATATAGAGATGACTAAAAATTCCGAAGATTAATGTATCCAAAGCAATGGTTAAGGATGCATGCCAACAATTAGTGACACGGGAAGCGTAATTTAAGGCCTTGGAACCAGTTCCTTGAAGTTTTACAAAAAAAAAATTAAAGCCCAAAATTGTTAATTGGGCAAAAGAAATTAGTATGTACGTATACGATAGTTTACAGGAGTAAATCGTGAAAATATGTCACGCTAGCTGAGTCAGAAGCGGTTGAAGAGGGGGCGAGGTGACAGTAGATGACCTACAGAAGTGCCTGAACAAGATCTGGGATGAAGGTAAAAAAATCGAGTGAGTGTGGTGTCTGTCCGACCAGAAGCCAGTGGAGTTGGAGTTAAAGAGCAGTGCTTGGAGCTGGGTGTAACACACATTGAGGAAGCCGACAGGGAATATTGCAAACAGAGACTTGGTTTTGGACTTATGCTAACGACGACGACGACGACGACGACGACGAAGAAGAAGAAGAAGAAGAAGAAGAAGACGTTTTTGTAAACAGTTACCCACCTGACTTTTAACAGTGTTGTATCACTATAGGAATTCTTGTTTTCAAATAGCATGTCGACCTAAAATCATAATAGCATTTACAATTTGAGGTGCTGTGGTACGCCAACAACTGCTATGAAATCGACATCTAGATCTTCAAAACAATAATGACAGTCATGCATTACTTAAACACAATAGTTACCCCTTCTTTTAGTTTTTGCAAAAAGGACTCGCTGGGTTCTCCTTCAGTACATTTTTCGTTTGTGATTGTCATTCTCAAGTTAATCACATTGCCTGCAATGACTGCAACAGAATGAAATGAAACATTTTCGATATGTACATAATATCTTACCAGTCTACGATAATTTAAATTATCCCATAGATCGTCCACTGCTCGAAATACAGTAAATTGACGTGTAAGAACAGGTTCCTTAAATAAGGAAGGGCCTCTTTTTCCGAAATCAAATTTTAATGCGTGCAAAGTGCGAAAATTTTTAGTTTGAAAATTTCTAGTTCAGTTCTTAACTACGTCAATGCATAGATCATTTATGTCGTAAAAAAGTTCATCGTTGTAAATACAATAATAATAAAGTGTATATCGTTTGTCTAACAATGTAGTTACTTGAGTTGTAGATCGCGACTTTTCGACTGCTGAGTGCTAGTCTTCATCAGGTGATGAGGTCGACTGGTTCCGCATCACCATATGGATCACGATGGTCGGCTGTGATTGGTGCGTTTTGGTCCTCATTGTTCCGGTGTGGAGTTGTTTCCTGAGAGGTCCGATATGAAGTTGTTCCCTCGGCGGTTCGCTGGTGTACCGGCCTCTTGTTGTGTTTCAGGATCATTGGTGTCCACGCTTCAGGAATTTCAATTCCGTTGTCCCTGTTGATGTTAACAGGGTGAAATCTTATGTGGATAGCTTCCTTGACCCTAAGGGCGTACCAGTGTGAGTCTCAATCAATAAACTTTACCTCGTTCCAAAGTGGGTGGTGGCCGGTCTTCTTGGCGTGCTCAGAAACGGTGGAGGTCTGGGTATGGGCGAGTCGTATATCCCTGTCATGCTCTTTGATCCTCTCCTGCATAGATCTCCCTGTTTCGCCAAGGTAGACTTTTTCGCATTCACAGGAAATCCTGTAGACTAGCTACGCCCTCTTGTTTAGCTGGATCGACGGTGTCGCACTAAAAGTGTCGTGTCGGACTTAAAGACGGTGCGAATACCTTGTTGTTGTAGGCAGCTGCGAAGAGGTTCTTATACTCCTGTCTCAGGCTCTACCATGGGGGCTGCTTTTCTTGTCCTGGCGAGCTTCTGCACGAAGGAGGAGGGATAACCGTTAGACACAAGGACAGATAACAGATGTTTCTTTTCCTCAGAGATGACTGACGGTTTGATCACGAGACGCTTCGCCTGGTCGTACAGTCACTTAACAATACCGCGTTTTACTGATTGAGGGTGGTGCGAATCATACGCCAAGTACTGATCAGTATGAGATGGTTTTCTGTAGACACTGGTGGCAAGGCGGCCGTCCAGTTCTCTAGAATCTGACGTGTCAAGAATACCGATCTTGCTTTCTTACTCGGTTTCCATGGTAAAGCGGATGGTGGGTTGCTGACTCAGTGTTGAGATGGTGTAAGAAGCTGTCAAAATTACTGCGATCAAGGATGGTGAAAGTGTCATCAACGTAGTGCTTCCAGATCTTGGGCTTGTAGGCGGATAAAAGTCGTGCTAGCATAGTCCTGGATACTGACACATACCACGCCAAGATGTCGCTGATTGAGACCGGACCGTACCAGCCCCTCAACAAAGACCTGACAGACCGACTGACCCGAAAACTGTCTGAGAAGCTGCTCTCCTTAAAGAGAAACGGGCGCATATCAGAGGCTGTTTATAACAAGATCAAACCACGACATAAGCAACCACCTAGGATCTATGGTTTACCTAAGATCCACAAGGCCAGCATACCGTTAAGGCCTATTGTGTCCTACGTATACACCTTTGCACATGACTTATCTGCTTTCTTGGCTAACATGCTATCTCTCTTAACAGGCAACTCAGATTTCACGGCGACCAACTCAGCTCACTTCGCATCTATCATCAGCAGTGAGAAGATTCAAGAAGACGAGATCATGGTGTCCTTCGACGTCGCGTCACTGTTTACCAACGTTCCAATTGAAGGTGCCGTACAAGCCGCGCGACGAAAGTTGGAGAGCGACCCTGGCCTTGCAGACCGCACAACGCTAACCCCTGCTGAGATTGCGAGCCTCTTGGATTTCCTATTAAGATCTACATACTTGCGGTATAATGGATCGATTTACGAACAACGAGAAGGCGCAACCATGAGGAGCCCGGTTTCCGCGGTTAATGCTAACCTCTACAGTATGTGGTCCTTGGTCCGCGAGTAATAATTAAAATTTTGAATATTTTGCCTGAATCGAACCGTCGCGAGCTGAAATTTTCCCTGAAGATAGTTTTATGTTTCTCGCAATAATTTTAAAGTGGAAAGTTCCCAACTGAAATACTTTTCTTGTAATTCGAAAAAAGGTGACCGTGCTCGCGGGCCTTGATCCGTGAATGTAGTCCTTGGTCCGCGAATCATGTAGACAGCACGAAAATTACCTGTGCATCCCAATAATTTCTGTAGGAGAATGAGAATTTTAACAATATTTTATTTATTCTTTCTTATCTTTGATATATCTTAGCTACAGTCTTGTTGGAAAGTGGTAGTGAGTATAAAATAATATGTTTTACTTTTCAGACAACAGTCTCCCACATAAGCCCCAAGCGCAGTCGAAAATAGTAACAAGACTACAAGCTTGTATGTATTCTAGGTATACAAGAGAAGTTAATCCCGTTCATAAGCATGTATAAAGAAGATTTTGAAAATAGTCAGCAAAAACAGAGTCCGTTTCCATTTATCTAACGTTTTCTTTATCTGCATTGCGAAATGTAAGTTCTCAGGGTCATAGGTCGCTGACCAAGCATCCATATGCGAAAATTGTTGATATTTTTCAAGAGTCGATAAAGCAAAAGTTTCAAACTCTGCAGCAAATTCGTTCACAACCGCAGAAACAAGTTCATCTGTAAACTCGTTTAAAAAAAACACGTTCTCCCGTTGCGTTCTATCTATGAACAAGCTAAGTAAACGTGATCATGTAATTTACGAAGCCGCAAAAGTAAACACTTCAAGAAAGACAAATTGGCCTGCCTTAAAACAAACTTGAATTCCGCGCATTCACCAACAGCAGGAAAGCCAAAACTTCGTCATATGTAAGAAGACTAATCAATAAATCATCGGACACCTTCGTTTTTTGTGTGTGTTCTATTTGACGGACAAATATTACATCGTGTTCGGAAAAGTCGCGGACCAAGGACCTCGTTGACCAAGGACCACATACCGTACATGGAGGTTTATGAAGAACAAGCAATAGAGTCCGCACTCTACAAGCCCAAGATCTGGAAGCGCTACGTTGATGACACCTTCACTATCCTTGATCGAAGTAATGTTGACAGCTTCTTACATCATCTCAACAGGCAGCAACCCACCATCAACCCACCATCAACATCATCCATCAACCCACCATGGAAACCGAGAAAGAGAGCAAGATCGACTTTCTTGACACGTCAGCTTTTAGAGAACCGGACGGCCACCTTGCCACCAGCCTTTACAGGAAACCAACTCACACTGATCAGTACTTGGCGTATGATTCGCACCACCCTCAATCAGTAAAACGCGGTATTGTTAAGTGTCTGTAAAACCGGGCGAAGCGTCTCGTGACCAAACCGTCAAACATCATATCTCTAAGGAAAAGAAACATCTGTCATCTGTCCTTGTGTCTAACAGTTATCCCTCCTCCTTCGTGCAGAAGCTCACCAGGCCAAAAAAAGCAGCAGCCAGGGTAGAGCCTGAGACAGAGTTTAAGTCCACCGCGGTTTTGCCGTATATCAAAACGATATACACTTTATTATTAAAGAAAATTAAGTTGAATAAATCATCCTGCTTTATATTCATACAACAGTACATGTATTATTAGTAATGATATATTTAGCACAGGGGTGTCACTAATTTTCGGAGCAACTGGAGAAATGGAGAAAGTAGCTATGGAAGGGTACTTGTATGAGGAGAAATGCCTTGCTTGTCTGTATCAAAGTAGCCACTGCCACTGGGCTTTACAATCAGTTCTGTTGGTGAACTCGAACTTTTGTGAAATTTGAGAAGAAATGCCATATTGTTAGCGCATTCCGACTAGGAAACTTCAGCTTGCTTTGCCAGCCAATCAGCGTGCTCCTTTTCTTCATGAACGAGCTCAGCCATAAAACGACTACATGTACATGCATAGTGTCGCTAGTGCCAACTTACCAAGGTTGGTGCTTGCATTTTTTTTGCCCAAACTATTCTCGGCTGTACAGGTATATATTTCAGCACTCTTTTGCACTTTTGAAATATTTAGGAAGCTGTTATCGCACATATTTTCGTGAGGATTGCATGGAGTCCAAGTAATTGTAGGAGGTGGGTATCCTTTTACTTGACAGTGAAGGGATGCAGCTTGCCCTCTGTAAACGTCATGGGTATCCGTAAGATTTATCCTGGGAGCAACTGAGCAAGAGAAACAAGAGAAATTATTACAGTGTACAGCTGTACTTTGCATCGATCTGGCCTGCATAAAATAAGTATTCCATTTCATATAGAAAAAGTTACAACCTGTTCTCGGCTTGCAGCTTATAAAATTATGGTTCATCATCAGTTTGTAACTAATGACCATTGGTCGGAATAATTGTTGCGCTTTGAATTTGCGTTTGGTTTGATTTTTATTTTCCTTTGTCTCCAACCTAAGTGCATTTCTGCCTGCCACCCTACTGTCCCCTCAGCCATCTAATTTCCCACCTTATTAACCTACCGACGAGTACCTTACTACCTACTTGTCTTTTACCGTACCTAGTTACCTACCTCACGTAGCTACCTACCTAATTCACATCTAATTACTTTGACCTTTCAGTCTACAATACATGTATGGTTGCACCAGCCTGAATGTATTCCTCCTTATAAGAGCAAATCCGTACAAGAATCAAACAAAAGCGCAAATGAGTGGCAAAGCTCAACAAATCAAATTCGCTCTTCTTTTGCATGGTGGTAGCCCTTAGTAAGTTTACAAACGCTGTGTAGTTTTTCCTTGAAATAACTCTTCATTTCTCAGAAAAGCAAATAAATCCGTTTCCAGCTCTATGTTTGATTTGATGAGACCAGTAAGGGTTAAAATTCCTTCATGTTCACCCGACTCGCGTATCAAAACTATTGAACTGGGAAATGATGTAATACTACCAATTTGTTTTATGTCTCTTCGTCGTCCAGATGTCAAGATTTCATAAACATTGGATTTATCTAAGTATTGAAAGCAAGCCAAAAGCAAAAGGCTTTCCTTTGTTCGGTCAATCGATGGATCAAAAAGAACAACAAATTTGACCATGTGCCTTTACTCAGAATGTCACAAAATTAAGTATTTAAGGTCTAAATAAATTGTTCTTTTGAAGTACTTAAAGTTTAGTTTGGGAAAACAATTTCGGAATTTTCAGGAAATGTTTGAAAACCGGTGCATAGAAAGCATAAAATCACGCAATCCGGTGAATGCGTGACCAACAGTAAACTGGAACAAAATTCCTTCAGTTGGAAATATCAGCGACGTAGACGCATAAAACAACCTC
>Ga0126336_10000988_pt1 | contig 13699 bp, 10 predicted proteins | sample SidCmetagenome_FD_92530 | JGI IMG/M metagenome (GOLD analysis project Ga0126336, IMG submission 92530) | Coral microbial communities from El Islote,Puerto Morelos, Mexico - Siderastrea C C metagenome | ecosystem: Host-associated > Invertebrates > Cnidaria > Coral | place: El Islote,Puerto...
ATCAGTGTCGCGTCGTTCGGTCGTGCTTCATTTACGAACTGGTAACGTCCACAAAATTTAAAGTTTTAAGCCTTCAGAATTCCAAATGTAAGTACCCCCCCATGCCTTCAGAATTCCAAATGTTAGTACCCCCCCATGCCTTCAGAATTCCAGTTCAAAGAATCCCCCCTTGCCCTCGGAATTCCAAAAAGCCGTCCGTCGTGGTGTATGGATATTTTCTGGAATTGCCCAATATTGGCGTTGAATGCTTTGCAGCTTCAACGGGATTGGAACCCATGACCCTACGGTTACAGGAGCAGTGACGTAAAACGAGTAAGCGATCAAGCCATGTGGGAGCTGGCGAATTTACTATCTCATAGTATACTATGCAAAACGGACAGAAAAAAGCCACGAGTTTTCTGTGTACCATGTTGCCCTCTTATCTGATGATGAGCTCTTCTTTGGAGTCGCTTTTCGAAATTTTTGTCATAAGGACAACCTTTTTAGGACCTTTCCCGTTGACTAGTTGAAATTAAATATAGATAAATAAATAAACAAATAAATAAGTCAGTCGTTAACAACCTGTGAGCCTAAGGTTGTCATTTTAGCTAGCAGTTTTCTTGTTTTTAATAAATATTGCTGTTGAGTCCTTTGCAGCTACTCTCAAGTCTTGAGATAGGGTGACTGTCTTTTGAAGTTTTCATCCACTCGACTGGAGTTTAATCTGCATATAAACAGTTTGACACAGCCAATACTTATTACTCACAGCAGCTGCAGATAAGTCAGGTCGCCAAAAACTCCGTGAGGTAGGGATGTGATAGCATTTGATCTCAAATTCCTACGAAACACAATCATGTTTTTTTTTAATGTTGGACTTGCTTTTCCTTTGTACGGTGATATCCTCGCACAGAAATGACTGCAGTCTCATGGGCTTCCAGAGAGATTCTTATAATACAATAGAACGATTCAAAATTGATTGTCGTACAACTAAAATCAAAGTAATCACTCTGGCCAATCACAGCAAGCGCAAACAACGTCAATCAGATCACAGTCAAAATACATGTGATTAAGGAAAAGGATATTTTGTTTCAAATGTGTCTATTTTCTCATTAAACCTGATAAATCAACCCAACTCAGTCTCAAACGAGTAAGATTTGTCATGATAAACGATTTTAGATAGTTTGGTTAACTCTTTCCCCTCAAGAGTTGTATTTTCCCGACGTTAAAGTCGGGAACCATTGAGCCACTTGTGAAGTCATCATTTTTGACGTCACCAGATTGTTTTGATAAGCAGCTAACACAGCAAGGACAGATCCATCCATACGTGTGTCCATTTTAAACATCGACCGAATTCGGGCAGAGCTATACCAGAAAAAACGTGAGCAATTTTGGGTGCAAAGTTGGTGGTAAAATAGGCCAAGTCACCTAGTTGAGCAGTGTTCCATTTCCAGGTTTTTAAAAGGGCTGAGGCCAAAACTTTTCCAGTGAATAGAAAGAGGATAAAAGGTAGAAGATAAAGAGGAAAGAAAGGGAGAGAAAAAGGAAAGCAAAAGAAGCGAGAAAAAAATTGGAAATGAATCCGCCAAAAAAAACAGTCCAAATTTTGGCTTATGCGCATGCGTGAAAGTAGAATATTGTACAATTTACAATAGAAGCGGGCTCAAAATTTAGCTAAATTGTCAGAAAACGCTTTTGTAGCAAACCTTAGCGGCATTTGGCAACATAGCACTTAAAAAACCACTTCAGCGGTAAAAAAATGCGTTTTTCTAAGGAAAAAACATGGACAGTAAAGGGTTAAGTAACGAATCTCAATAGCCGAGAATGTTCTGACGAGTCTTAAAACTAAAGACAGTGTATGATAAAGAAAAACCAAAAGTAACGCGAATTAATTTCAACACTCAGTTGAAAACCTTTCCAAAGTAATGATATCTTATGTGACGTCTGTTTAGCTTGTTAGAATTGCCATTCATACCAATAATTGTAGCAAAAAACTCCAGGCTTGAACTAGATTCGAACCCATGAACCTGCGATTACATGCAGGTGCAGTGCATGACGTAGAACCAGTTGAGATATCAGGCCGTGAGAGAGCTCGCAAATGTGCTATCTTGTAATAAACCGTGCAGAACGGACAGAAGAAAGCCAGCAGTTTTGTGTGTACAGTGTAGCTTTCTTATCTGATGAACAGCTCTTCATTTGCGTCGGTTTTCGGAAGTTGTGTCCTTAAGAACCGCCTTTTTACGACGTCTACGATATCCAGATGACTTAGTAGTTGAAATGAAAAAAAAAAGCCAGTCGTTCAGTAACAACTTTGGTTCTCAAGATTGTTACTTGAGATAGCAATTTTCTTGTTTTTAATAAATATTGGAGTTGAGGAATCATTTGCAGCTACTCTCCAGTCTTGAAAAAGGGTGACTATCCTTTTAAAGTCTTCGTCCACTCGTCCGGAGTTTAATCTGGTAAAGGCCCGCCTAAACAATTTCAGCATCGACATTCAACATTCAATTCAGCTGGACCTTAACGAACTCCTTTTTGAATTGCTTTCTAATGTAGGAAGACATAAAAATTCTGATAGATTTTTAAAGAACCTTATCACTCACAGGGTCCACGCAGACGTCAGCTCGGCAAACACTCCCTTAGAAAGGGACGTGATGGCATTTGAAGACAAATACCTACGTACAAAACGCAATAATTTTGTCTTCGTTTTAAGTGTTGGATCTCGGGGGGTTTTAACGGCCATATTCCGGCGCAAAAATGATTTTGGCTGTCTCATGGGCTTCCAGAAGGATTCTGATAATACAATAGAGCGATTGACAACTGAGTGTCGTAAAATGAAAACCAAAGTAAACACTCTGGCCAATCACAGCAAGCAAAAGCAACGTCAATCAGATCACGGAGAAAATATATGTGAACAAGTAACTAATCTCAGTAGGCGAGAAAGTACCGCCGGCAAGTTTTCTAACTTGCCAATGCGAATGAGATTGTACTTTTCCGTCTGAAACAAATATTCCACAGCGGGTCTCCTCGTAGGGATAAAAATTGTCCTCCTGCCGAGTCCCGGACGCGTTCAGTGCACCCGGTATGCCTGCCTTGGCTCAAATCGAATCGTTTTAACATGTGTTGACTTTATCTGCGATTATTTGTGACCCAAGGATTGACACAATGTGCCTCTGACCGGCGTCAAAAGGTAAGAACGTTATTTTTTTCTTTGTTTCTAGGGAGAAAAAAATTGAAACCCGGTAAGATTTCGACGAGAAAATTGTTCGTACTTTTGCCCTTTTTAATATTCTGGTTCCAACCTTTCAGTATTATTTACACAGTATGTGAGCGATGAACCAAAGTCGCCTAAATAGCTCTAAATAAGCTCATTAATCAGCACACAAAACCAAGAAACACACTACGGACACAAACTAAAACAAGTAGGGGAGTTTATTTATTTAAAAATCCTTATATTCATCACCATGCTCGCACAGCCATCTTCGGTGACTGTGGTGAAAACGGGGACGGAGGGAAGTGAGATCGGAAAACTAGGCGATACTTCGACCCTTTGGTTGCCTAATATGTTGTGGTATTTTCGACTTACTAACAGTTTCTTTGTGACCATATTCCTTTTTTTTCTTATTTTGTACACAGTCACGAAAATACTCAAACAGAAAAACAATATACAAGTCACATCATTATAAAGACTCATGCGTAGGTTTACCAGAGTTATCTTTTATACAATTTATACGCATATTCAAAGTTTGTGTTTGCTGATCGTATCTAGCAAATGTTCTTAGTCTTCAGAGCTATTGTGGAGAACCATCACTCTCACAAGAACGCTCATACTCAATGACAAACTTTTAGCAATATACCATTCCACATAAAATCCTTTCTGTTTAGGCACACTCGAGCACAATTTCAAGTACAGCAAATGACGGGAAAAAGAAAACTACGCTATCGCTAACATTTAAACAGCAATTGACGAGCAGAAAACGCAAAACTTGATCTTAAACACGTCAACAAAGTATAACTGACAACCAACTATACAAATGACTAACGAAACTTATAAACGAATATGTGACAGAAAACATTAACATACCTAATTATAAAGGAAAAAATACACCGAAAATAAAAAGATTGCACAAACATTTAAAAATTACACAAAAGAAAATAAAAACGCGTAATCTGCGCTAACAAATATCTTACACCCAAACAGCGGAAACATCGCCTAGTTTCCCTAAGTATCCGCTTTTCCGTTCTCACATCCCCGCGTCCCCCTTTACACGTCCCCGATCTCACTTCCCCGCTTCCCCAAACCACGTCCTAACTTCCCCGATATTACGTCCCCGCGTCCCCGATCTCGCGTCGCCGCGCGTCCCATGTCTCAAGTCCTCACGCGTCCCCGCATCCCATCCCACTTTTAGCCACAACCCAAGTTTTCATCCAGTCGACGGACAAACAAATTCAACATTATTTAATTCAATTAATTCAATCGGACCTTAATTTCTTGTTTTTAAAAGTCTTGGTGTTTGGTTCATTGCCGCCACTCTCCATGTTTAATTACAAGTGGCCTTTTTTTTAAAAGGATTTCATCCACTTGACAAGAGTTTAATCTGCTAGACGGACGCCCGGCCAAACAAATTCAATGTCCTTCAGTGCTGTCGCTCTTTAAGAACACTTGTTTTTCATCAATTGTTTTCTAATGAGGTAGGGATGATAAACGCTTTAATAAAGTCAAGTCTTGAAATGAAGGTGTGACCATCGCAGTTGTAATCGCAATTTAAGCAATTGCGAATGAGCCCTCAAAAGATTTTCACGGCTTCAACGGGATTCGAACCCGTGCCTCTGCGTTCGTGCTGCAGTGCTCCACCAACTGAGCTATGAAGATCCATAAATTGGGAGCAGGCCAATTTATTGAGTTCATCTAACCCGTGCAAGGAATGAAACATAGAATGATCATGAAATGATGTGAACTGCGGAAATACAAATTGCTTAAATTGCAATTACAACTGCGATGATCACCTCTTTATTTCATTTGTATTTCCGCAGGTAACGTCATTGGATTCTAAGATTCAAATCTTATTACTCACAGAAAACGCAGGTTAGTCAGGTTGGCAAACACTCTGTGAGGTAGGGATGTGATAGCATTTGAAGACAAATCCCTACCAAACACAAAAATGTTTTCTTAGTTTTATGTGTTGGATTTCAGTTTCCTTTTCACGGCCATATCCCCGCACAGAAATTATCTTCAGACTCATGGGCTTCCACAAAGATTATTATAATGCAATAGAACAATTGAAAATTGATTGTCGCAAAGCTAAAACGCAATAATTTATTTTTTCTTAGGTTAAAATGTTTTACTTCCTTTTCCGTTTCACGGTCATATCCCCTCACAGAAATGTTTTCAGTCTCATGGGCTTCCAGAAGGATTCTTATAACGCAATAGAGCGATTGACAGTTGAGGGTTGTACATCTAAACCCAAAGTAGTCACTCTGACCAATCACAGCAAACGCAAACAACCGCAATCAGATCAAGCAGAAAATTAACGTGAACAAGTAAAAATTCTCAATAGCCGCGAAAGTTCCACCGGCGAGTTTTCTTACTAACGACAGCGTATGTTAAAGAAAAACCAATGCCAACGCTAATTAACTTCAACACTCAAACACCTTTCTAATGTTAACTTAAATATCCTACGTGCCGTCTTTTTAACTGCTATTTAGATCAACAATTGTGACAAATAAAGCCTGAAAAACCCAGGCTTGAACAGGATTGGAACCCATGACCCTGCGCGGGTTACAGGAGTACTGACGTAAAACTAGTAAGCTATCAAGCCATGTGGGAGCTGGGAGCTGGCGAATGTGCTATCTCATAATATACCGTGCAAAACGGACAGAAGAAAGCCACGACTTTTCTGTGTACAATGTTGCCCTCTTGTCTGACGATAAGCTCTTCACTGGAGTCGCTTTCCGAAATTTTTGTCAATAAGGACGACCTTTTTAGGACCTATACGTTTTCCCGATGACAAGTTGAAATTAAAAATAAATGAGTAAATAAATAAATAAATAAGCCAGTTGTTAACAACTTTGGTGCCTAAGGTTGTTATTTTAGCTAGCAGTTTTCTTCCTTTTAATTAATATTGCCGTTGAGTTCTTTGCAGCTACTCTCCAGACTTGAGAAGGGGTACCTGTCTTTTGAAGTTTTCATCCACTCGACTGGAGTTTAATCTGCATATAAACAGTTTGACAAGGTCAATTCCCTATCACTTACAGCTGCTGCAGATATGTCAGGTCGCCAAACACTCCGTGAGGTAGGGATGTGAAAGCATTTGACGACAAATCCCTATGAAACACAATCATTTCTTTTAGGTTAATATGTTGGACTTGCTTTTCCATTTTACGGTCGTGTCCTCGCACAGAAATGACTGCAGTCTCATGGACTTCCAGAAGGATTCTTATAATGGAATAGAACGATTTAAAATTGATCTTCGTACAACAAAACACAATCACAACAAGCGCCAACAACGTCAATCACATCACAGAGAATATACGCGTGATTAAGTGACGAATCTCAATAGCCGAGAAAGTTCCACGAGTCTTAAAACTAATAACAGCGTATGATAAAGAAAAACCAAAAGCGACGCGAATTAATTCCAACACTCAGTTGTACACAATAATATCTTATGTGCGTCTGTTTAACAGCTCTTCGTTTGCGTCGGTTTTCGGAATTATCGTCCCAAAGAACAGCCTTTTACGACGTCTACGTTATCCAGACCAAACAAATTCAACGTCAACATTAACGTTCAGTTCAGCTGGACGTTAACGAACTTATTTTCGAATTGTTTTCTAATGTAGGAAGACATAAAAATCCGAGAGATTTTTAAAAATCCTTGTCACTTACAGCCTCCACACATAAGTCAGCTCGGCAAACACTCCCTTAGATAGGGACGTGATGGCATTTGAAGGCAAATCCCTACCAAACGCAATAATTTTTGTCTTAGTTTTAAGTGTTGGATTTCGGTTCCCTTTAAACGGCCTTATCCCCGCACAGAAATGATTTCTGTCTCATGGGCTTCCAGAAGGATTCTTATGATGCAATAGAGCGATTGGCAGTTCACTGGAAAATCTGGACCAGTTACAGACTTAATGAAATGTCTGTAAATCCTAAATTTACAGACATTTTATAAGAGTTCAATCTTGCCTACTTTTTCATATGGAACACAAAATGTTTGTAAAATCACTATTGCAGACATTTCATACAGTTTGCGTGTTGCCTTCTTTCTAAAACCTTTATAAAATGATTGTAAATTTTAACTGCTGAAATAAGGCGCAAAAATAAAAAATTTACAAAATCTCTAAAGAATGCTTGTAAATCTAACATTTACAATAATTTTCTATGGTTATTTTATCGTCTAAAATGTCTGTAAAGAAAAAGCTGCACTGAATTTTCAAAACGAAATCTCTGTAAACTGACGCGTAAAATCTCTGTAAATTGACACGAGCGGGGCACTATGAAATCTCTGTAAATTGACGCAAACAGGACATCACAAAATCTCTGTAAATTGACGCAAACAGGGCATCATAAAATCTCTGTAAATTGACGCAAACAGGGCACCATAAAATCTCTGTAAATTGACACAAGACAAGTCTACCCAACATAGTGAGTTGAAACAACTCAGTTTGAATAAATTTAGCACTGGACAGAAAAGTTAATTTACTGCAAGTTTTGGTCGAGCAAATTTGTTGTAGATTTAGAGTACTGATGTTGCTATTTTCGTGATGTACCACCAAATTATATTATGAGAATTGCATTTTTATTTTCTAGCCGGTTCTCGTCGGTTCCGGTTTGGCCGAGTGACCTTGGGTACGAATTGATCATGGGCAAAGTTGTTCTCTTCCCGACGTGCTTTTCGCATTTTTGGCGCCTGTTTCAACGATCTTCGGTTGAATTCATCGTTTGAAGTATACACTTCTGTCGCTTCGCAGAGATAGCTTGTGAGCAACTCCTTCTTCTTGCTTTACGGTCTCTGGATAGCTACATACAAACTTCTAACAGCGGATTAATGATCGGTGGCAATGTTTTTCTGCCATTAATCAAGCTTCATCGAGTCAAGTTTGGACGCCATGCATGGTTGCTGTTGTGATTACCAAGGTATAGCTTTAGGCTTCGATATATCCAAATGTCCCTGCCTACGTTTGAGCGAATTCCCCCGCACTTAAAGTGTTCTTGATGACATTTTCTTAGGGACTTCAAAAGTAATATTCTCTGATTGAATATGGATTTTGCTTTTGTTTTGAATTATCATGTTTGTACTGTAACATGTAATTTCATAATGTGAGATCTTTATGCTTGGTATCTTCCGCTAACTTAATATGATTGTTTTGTTATTGTTGTTAATGTTTGACTTGCTTTTCCGTTTCACGGTCATATCCCCTCACAGAAATGTTTTCAGTCTCATGGGTATCCACAGGGATTCTTATAACGCAATAGAGCGACTGACAGTTGAGGGTTGTACAACTAAAACCAAAGTTGTCACTCTGACCAATCACAACAAGCGCAAACAACCGCAATCAGATCACGCAGAAAATTAACGTGAACAAGTCAGGAAATGTCCCCCTATCATTACTTATTCAAGATGGCGCCTGGGTAAGACTTCATAGCAAGCAGCTTCAGTTTTTTTGCGTCAGGAAATGTCCTCCTATCATTACGTATTCAAGATGGCGCTCACGAATGTATTACGCATTTTTTTTATTGACATGTTGGATTGTATATACAAGATCGTTCAGCGTTTCTGATGTCTTGTAGCTTGCGTAGTACAAAATCTCTTCTAGGCGACTGTCTTTGCAAGTGTTTAAAATGCATAAAGTCCTTCATCCTCTTACTCTTTCACTGAAAAGAGAGTTTCTTTGAGACGGCTGTTGCTCTGTGGAAATGGTTGTTTTAGTCATCATCGTCAACTCTTCATCAATTTCCTGAACAACCAGAACTGCTTCCTGAAACTGCACACACCTTGGCATCATCTATGGTGACTGTTCCACTTGTTCCAAGGCCTGCAAACGGGCTTTATTTTCTCCTTGGTCTTCTTTCATATCGTTGAGGTTATAACCTACAGAGTGCACCATCACCCAGCTTTTAACGCCATATTGAAGTTAGATCACGTACTCAATCCTCCATGCTGCCCGTTTTGAGAAAAAACAACTCAATCTTTGTGTCTTACAAATAAAAGATAACGGAAGCCCGGCATGTCCGGGCAAATGTCATTGTGCAATATCCGACAAATCGGTTTATTGGTCCAAAAGGTCATTTACTTGCCTAAAACTTGCGCAATTGTATCAAAGGTATCAACCGTTTGGACAAGATCGCCAAAATTCATGGCATTGATTACAGCAAGACTAAGAATTTGCGGGACAAGTGGAAGCCGATGTCAAAATGATCGTGGCTATTAACAAGTTGCCCGGAAAGAAAACTAAGACGGAACGCAATGTCAAACGCACTATGCAAACCAAGAAACTTTTAAAATTGTAAGCTGTAAGCAACACGTTTGTTTTTTGTTTTTTTTCTAACTTTTTTTGTTTTGTTACATATTCTTTTCTTAGACAAGAATAAAACAATTTTGTACTCTCACTGTTGTAATGTTTGTTACATCCGTTGCCAAAAGGCATCGCATTTGGTCTTTTGCATAGTGCAATTTTCCTCCTGAACGGTCTTAAGCATGAAATCTGCAGCCAGGATCCTGTGCGTAGCCTTGTTCGTATAAGAGTTGAAATTTTGGACAATCACAGTCTTCCAGGTTCAAGTAAGGGATGGTGAGTGATTTTAACACATCTTTTTCTATATATCCGCCCTTAAAAGCCACCAATGTCTTGTCCGCGGTTTTGCTGTGCTTGTAAACAGTTTGTATATCGTGAAGCAGGCTTTCTTGATCACATGCGAATTCCTCCCGATACGGTTCAAAAGGGAGGCCTGTAATGTGTCGACTCAAAAAGTTGGCACTTCTTTATCTTTGTAGGATACTGTTCGAAACGGTTGAGTTATTCGATACTTGAGCCTGCCGAGGAAATTTAGTCCTTTTCAGCATAGCCAAATTCACGTACTTGAAATTTCCCGTTGATATAAAACCCATCAAAATCAATAACGAGACATGCTTGCTGTAACATGTCGACCACAACTATCTTAATGTGTTGAAGCACATATTACACTGTCAAATTCTTCGTTAGTCGTTGCGTTGTGGCCGCAAAAGCTCGGGTTCGATTCCCGGACGAGGTATTTTTTTCGCACATAAATATATCCCGTAGAAGCACTAAACAATGAGCTTGCCCAAACTTGCCCGGTGACATCATAAGTAGGGATTATAAAAACAGATCTTGAGCTAGTTGTGAGTCACACATTAACTATGAGTAATACGGTAGTTTTATCCGAGCTTCAACGTTTGGGGGCTTTCCTTGAAAACCAATTACTTAAAATAGAGCTTGAGAACGCCAAGGAGGAAAACGACAAGTGGAAATCCCGCTATCACCGCTTGTTAGAAAAAGTGCTTTGCAATTCCTGTTTACAAAAGCAAGCGTCGAACCATTTGAATTTCGAGAATTGTGCTACCTATCCGATACCTATAAGATCTACAACGTATTCTAGCCTTGGAGGATTATGGTTTATACACGGGTGGCGCCTGCGGTATTGACAATCTAGCGGAGCAGCTGGCCATTACAATCAGCTCAAAAGTTTCCTTTTACTCGCTTTAATTGTTTTTCAAGGTCAGCACGATATGTGTTTCGATTTCTTCTCCTACAGTTAGCTCAAAGGTTTCTTTTTATACACTTTGATTGTTCTTCAAGGTCAACACGTTTTATGGCATCAATACTAGTTCTAAAACCATTTTCGACATAAGTTCACTTGATGCGCTCGACGACGGCTCGCAGTTTGTACGTGATGTACAAGAGTCCGTGTTTCATTTAGTTTAAGAAGAGACAGACGATAGTGTTGATTGGTTTGATGCAAACGGAGATAATTTTTTCCCACGCTATTCATTTCTTTGGTCTTTTCTTTCACGATCACGTAACTCACTTGCTTATTGCGGCGGTAAGATAGGGTATGCAATGTAGTCTTTTCATTACTTCGTTCAAGGTCATGACCAATAAAAGAATGATACAACATGTTTAAACATGTCTTCCTATAACAATGTAGCTCCCATGACATAAAAAGTGCGCAAACATGAGCAAGGTCATTTCAATCGAGCATGGCGAAACTAACGGAGCAAGAGGAAGATGCCTTGTGCCTTCAAGCTTTGGAAAAAAGCGAAAACGATTTCTTCCAAGATGGCTTAAACGACCTCTTAGTCCATGCATTAGACGGGTCGAAAAGAGAACGGACTTTTCAGCAACATTTGTCATAGAGCGGTGGTGGCATTATCGAGCCTAACGTCAATAGTTCATTTCATTTCGATCTCAACCCGGTGGAAACCAAGAGCACTGTAAGAATGTGGGTGCGACAACGTAGGTTTACAACACGTTTACGACAGAGTGGCAATTTTATAGAACACTCCCGTTTAGTAGGGGAGATTCAGCAAGGACTGCGAAGGGCGATTAATATCCTTCTTCGACAAGAGATTGGCGGATGACGATCGCTTATTCTTCGAGGTTGGTTCCAATTGCAACCGCCTAAGTTACAATTTTGGTAGCTGGCAGCTGCGGGGTAGGAACTGGCGAAACAATATGCCTCGCTTAGAACAAGATTTACAACGCTTCACTAATTCTTTAAACATCGGCGAAAGCTTTGAAATGAACGATTCCTTTAATTTAATCTTTGCATATGTACGGGCACCGCCGCGTGATTCTGGCAGAAAATTAAAGAATAAACCCGGACATGGTCATCCTGACGTGTTCCGCAAAATTAAAAAAACTGTGCTGACAATTAACAACAAAGACAAACTCTGTTGTGCCAGAGCCTTGGTGACAGCTACAGCTTATGTAGACAACCATCCTAAGAAATCCAGTTTTAAAGACAATAACTCTATACAAGAATTAGAAGCAGACAGACTGCATGCAGAGGAAGGCGTACCCTTGGAACCCTGTGGTTATCGTGAATTGAAAACACTCGCTGAGGCGCCGAGTTTACAACACTATCAGAGTATTATAACGGATGTTGATCGCGGTTTTGTACCTTGTATCATCACTGAAGGAAGGGGCCGGAGGATTGTTGATTTTGCTTTACATGGAAGGACATTTTGATGTGATCACCAAGATGCCCAGATTTTGGGGGGGCTAATTATTGGTGTTCTTCGTGTTCAAAACCTTACCTTACAGAAAAACGTTATCGCTGTAACACACCACGTTGTCATGCTTGCTTTCAAACGGAGTGTGAGGATTTTGGAAACAAACATGTAGGCTAAACCGCTACCACTCACTGCGGTTTCTGCACTCGCTTCTTTTCCGGTGAACATTGTTTAGCAAATCATTTACACTTTAGCATGAAAGGGAAAGAGGTAGATGACCAAAACCCCACTGTGTGTTCGTATACGAAATGGTGTAGATCATGTCTGAAGACGGAAGTGGGTTCGTTTGCCGTAAAAGATCACAAACGCGGTTACGCCAAATGTAGCGCTTGCGAACAGTTTGTGGATATTCAAAACCATCGTTGCTTTATTCAAAAAGCACCGACACCTCAAAAAGAACGTGAACTAAAAAAAACGGAAGTGACAGCAACGGCGAGCCAGGGGAGAAGAAGAAGCAGCAGAGGTAGAAGACAACGATTATGATGAAGAAGAGGAGAGGGAAGAGGAAAGTGATGATCATGATGATAATGATGAACCAGCGCTTCATATATTTTTTGATATTGAAGCGATGCAATTACAGGAAACGCATGAAGCCAATCTGTTAGTAACGGAAACGGAAGAAGACGACGTGGCAGTGGCTTTTGACGGTTCCGATTGTATCGAACATTTTATTCAGTGGCTGGATGATCAAGCAGAGGAGGGACATACTGGCACACAATTTCCAAGGCTACGATGGTTATTTTGTGGTGGGCAAATACCGAAAACAGAATCGTGTTATTGAAAAAATTCGCAACGGTGAGAAATTATTACAGGTGAATCATAACAATATACGTTCATTGACTCGCTAAGTTCAACTTCAACACACCCGAACATCAGGCCTATGTGGGTCCGGTACCAGCTTTAGACTATTATATGCCGGAAAACATGATGCCTAAGGAGCGGAATTTAATTTTCAGAATTAACTGTTGGCCTATTTCTGAAAGTGAAGGCCGCCTGACCTTTAAACGTTTGTTTGAAGCGTAAACTGGTTTTAATCCTTTTGACCATATGACAATTGCTTCCGCTTGTAACCGAGAACTTCGAATGAACCGTATGGTTGTAAACAGTATCGCCGCAGAACCTTTGTGGGGTTGGAAAAAACAAGATGAATCAGTCAAAAGCGGCGCAACAGCTTTAATGGCAGGAACATTGTCTTCAATCGCAAGCTTACATTTCCATGTCGGAAGAGGATCGTGAAGCCTTCGATTTAATGGAATTGGCCTATAATGAGCCTTGCGAAATGGATTCCCAGCTTTCTGGGAATTCCTAAGAATTCCCAAAAATTCCCAACTATGCAAAGTAGCTGTGACTAAGAAAGCTTGGAATTCTTGGGAATTTCTGGGAATGAAAGATATAAGCTCTCTGTAGGCTTGGAATTCCTAGGAATTCCTGGGAATTCCAAGCTATGCAAATTACCTACAATTTAAGAAGCTTGG
>Ga0126336_10000989_pt1 | contig 13698 bp, 12 predicted proteins | sample SidCmetagenome_FD_92530 | JGI IMG/M metagenome (GOLD analysis project Ga0126336, IMG submission 92530) | Coral microbial communities from El Islote,Puerto Morelos, Mexico - Siderastrea C C metagenome | ecosystem: Host-associated > Invertebrates > Cnidaria > Coral | place: El Islote,Puerto...
CGGCCAAAATTTGGCCGCCGACACGAACTCTTGTGAGAGATTGTATCAGGCCCTATTTTAGCGAGCGACCAACATAAGAGAATATGAGAGCGATGCTAAAATTCGGCCTGATCGCAGGTTATTGCTCCCACGACGTCCATGCCAATGGCTAAACCCTCAAACATGTCTAACAACACTGGACTAGCTAACAAGACCCAGGAGACCACAGAGAGCACAGTTTGGTACAGTAACGAGGTAAATATGACTGTAAAAATAACAAGCAGAGATGCTATATAAGACAAGCTTGAATTGGACAGAAGTTAATCTGTAAATTCTTCCTTTAGATATTCCTCCTGTTTTGCAAATAGACATAACAAAGGTGAAGGCTGACTCGAAAACCTTCAAGTTCATTTTGCTTTCAAGCTTATTGATAAAAACGGAGTCTACTACTATTAGCTGCACTTTTTTAAAGGGAGTTTTCACAAAGGGATAACCTCTTAACTTCCTTTTCTAGGGGCATCTTTCTTTTTCCCTTGTTTTTAGTTTTTAATTGTAAATCTAGTATGCTTCTAGAATAAATAAAGTATGTATGCATTAGTTTATTTGTCAGATTAGATGCTCTTTAAAAGAGGTGTGCCTCAGGAAGACTTCAATCATTAATTGCCAGAATCATGATGTACATTCATTGTGTTATAGACATCAGCACTCCATTGTCCCTACGTAACGTACTAAAAGTGTGATATTTCCAGGAAGTACGCCTTTCAGTTATAATGGTTTATATTCATTGTCTTCACAGGCGTTTCACACTATAGCAGAGGCCCTGAGTGCAATGTCTAACATTCTGCTGACAGATCAAATGGGCGATTCATCTTACGGTATTGAGGTTACAAACCATCCTCTTCCAAACAGTGTCTCAAACAAGGTCAGTTAATAAGGTCTGACATTTAGGTGCTACTACAAAGCACAACGAAGAGCGGGTTTCACTTAAGTGTCGATACCTGCTTTGGATTTTTATAACTACGTTACTACGTTAAGCGATTGGCTTATAAAACTCGCGTCACTTTCTCAACTAATCAGAAGTAAAACCAAAACCAATTGTGACTGGCTCACACACGTTTTCCCGCGCTTCGCGTCAGCTACAGGTATTTGCTTCAACCTTTGATTGGTTCACTGGATTGTCTATGTCCTGTGTGATTGGTCAGACTGATTGTTTTGGCTTTGGTTTTACGACACTATTGAAACCACGCTTAAAATAATCCTTAATAAAACTGGCAATATTATTTAGTGTGTTATGTAGTGACAAATAAGAGTGTACTAGGCAAACGGCTGGTTCTCTTAATCCAAACAGACTCTGAAGATTTCTTAGTTCTGTTTTACACATACAAGCAGTAATATATAAAAGTACCGATGGTTGTTTTTCAGGCCGATAACGTGACAGGTGACTTCTCCGCTCTTTTGCTGGCCATATTTCTTGCACTGGGGATGGCTTACATGGCTGCCAGTTTTGTTACATTCATTGTGCAGGAAAGAGTGTCAAAGGTAATTAAATATACTAAATAATTACTGTTAATCGTTTATGCAGTGAGCGTGATTATTAATTTTTACAACATTTTTTTAGTCACCAAGCTGATAAATAATATTGATGATACAAGTAATATTTAAGCAAGGTGCGTTCATCACAGAACTGATTTTCAGAACGTCCCTGCGATAGAAAAAAATGGGTAAAAAGCGGTAAGAAAAAAACCATAAAAAGTTATATATAAAGACGAGAAAAAATACAATTACAGCTACCTGTTAAAAATGGCAGAATAAAAATGCTGAAATGTAAGCTCTCCTATCTTCATCTGAAAAAGTAAAATAATACCTTAATAACTACTTAATAACCGAGAGTGAGGTCGTTAAGGGAAAATTCAAACTGAGGTCTTGCCGTATTGACCGAGCGATAGCGAGGTCAATACGGTAGGCCGAGGTTTGAGATTTTCCCGTAGCGACCGAACGGTCGAGGTTATTAAGTTGTTTATTATATGGCTCACGAATTAAAGAAAAAAATTATTCGAGCGAAGTCGTCAATTTACATCCGGCGATGCGCGCGTTTACTGATTCATTCATCGTCTCAAACTCAGAGCAAAACTACACAGTCAGTGAACTTCACTACTGTAATTCTTTACGGGAAAAATGATTGTCCTGGCCTCAAAAAGGTAATTTAGTATCTTGGAGCCACAACTTGATGAGGGAGTTTTTCCAACTTTTGTGGCTAAACGTCAACGCATATAGAAAAGACAGAAAGTGCTTCAAAATGGTCCAAACCAACGGTCTTTCGGTGACAGAAAATACTAATGCTTCAGAATGCACTGCTCAGAATAACTCTATCTTCGCATTCGCTTTCGACAACATATCTTGGCCTTCTTCATTCTGGGACTTATGAGTGAACTTTTCAAGCCTTGTGAGCGTCTAAAACTTCCTGCAGGTATCAGAAACACTGCTACCGAGAGAAACCGCCCGATTGTTTACACCTGATGACCCTAGAAGCTGATTTTCACTTGCTTGTGTTGAAGCGAGGGAATCTATTTGATGAGAACTGAAACGGAGTTCAATATTTCGGTAATTATTGTGACTAAGATGATAACTTATAAGTTTCTTCGTGGTTTTCTGCTCAGGATATGTGACACATCTGCCGATGGTGTTTTTCACTTAGCGATTTTAGCTTTACTCAACACTCGGCAAACTTTGATTGTTTTTCACTAGTGCTCGCCAAGGTTACTGGTAAGTCAAAAACGACTTCCATATGAATTTTATTAAGGAAAAATCCCTAAACTTTTAGCTACTCGGAATTAAATTTACTTATCTTACTGTTTTTAATCGGCTTTCATCGTTTCAATGCGCTTGAATTTTCCGGGCCGGGCTCTTCCTAATTTGCATAATCCGTAATCGGCCCGTGGGCATTACAGCTGCGTAATGACCGCTCAGATCTCGCTCTTAGCCAATCAGAGCGCGCGTTATATCGGCCACAAGCCAAAGCCATATAATAAAAAGTAATAATAACTTGAAAAGTTATCATTATTAATAATAATAACTGAAAAGTAATGATAACTGACGTTCTGAACTAGAAATTAAATCTAGGTAATTGATGTTGTTATTTCAGGCAAAGCACCTTCAGCTTGTCAGTGGAGTGGATGTATTTAGTTACTGGTTTGCCACTTACACCTGGGATCTCCTCAACTATTTAGTTCCTGCTCTGGGTATCCTTATTTTGTTTGCGGCATTTCAAGTGGATTCTTACAAGGATGAACTAGGCATTGTCTTCTTAATGCTGGTAAGTCGACCAAAGTCACCATCTCATGCAGGCTTGCATTGTCAGTTACTTGGGATTTGATAGGTAGAAAATGGCAAATAAAGTTTAAAACTTTTCATCTTCCTTTTAAATCGTGTAACAAAACGTGCTAACGACTTGACAACGATCTCGATTTCGAACTTTTTTTTCGATTTCGTTTTGCTTTCGAGTGCTTCGCCCCTGGGCCCTAAATCGAAGGGGGGAAAGGAGCTACTCAGGTTGTACTTAGTTATTCAGCATTTTATTGATCTTGAACACTTTCACTAAATTTACCATTTGTTCTCCTGCAGATTCTGTTTGGTTTATGCGTGTTGCCGTTTGTTTACTGCCTGTCATTTATATTCACCTCTCCTCTGGTTGGGTATGCTCTGACTGTGTTTGTACTCTCCATTCTCAGTCTGGTAAGTGAGTGAAACCCGCTGAAAAGAACAAGGGCTTATCATGCAAACAGTGTTATAAAGCATTATCTTTATTAGGAAAAGCCTCATTTGCATTTTATTTGGAAAACATTTACAGTATTATATGGTTTCACATATATTACTAAAAAGACAGTGTGCCAGAAAAATTGTTATATGTTGTCATCTAAAACCATTCTGCTGTTCTTAGACATTTTAACAGTTCAAAGGAAACGATGTTGTGGTCAACGGACATCTAAGATTTCAGAAGGGCCAGTCATGACGTTTAACCTTATTATTTTAATTCCAATGAACATGTTTGTTTTACTTGTTATGATTGTCCATATCTGTTACCTTTCAGGCGATGTTGATCACAGTGTTTGTCTTGCAATTACCATCGTTAGAACTCGAGGAGGAGGCGAAGATTATGCATTACGTGTTCATGTTGATCCCGACCTACACGTAAGTATTCTGGGCTCCGGCTTTTGATTGTAAATAGTTTTTTTGTTTTTGCCCGTGTGCGTGTGTATTTTATTTCAGCGACTAGCATTGCTTTGATTGACTGCTTTATACTAGAGGTGTTCTGCATTATTAACTGACCAAGCATGAAAAACCAAACAAAAATATTTACAGTCTAGTTATGAAAAATGTGTCATTAGTGAATCACATATGTCATGATCACAGGGGCAACTGTTCGTCAGTTCTTCAATAGTCTACTTTTTGAAAGACTGATTTGACAAGCAGGACATTCTCATTTTTCTACTATACTGGATTATCGAGCAAAAAGCAAACAAAGTAAAGCAGCAAATTGGAAGGAAAAACGTGTAGGGCAAAAACTGGTACCGAACATTGAGGAAGAGTGAGCAAGGTCTCCTGTTTGGTGTCTTGCACCTAACCTCTATTTTGAGAATGACCATTCTTTTTTCAATGTTTCCTCTGACAAAACGTTCCAGGATAGAAAAACAATAGACTTTGCAGATATTCCACTCCTGTTACAAGTGTCTGAAGAGTGTGTAGTTAGAGTTCACAGTAATTATTGAATGTTGTCTTTACAGGCTTGCATATAGCTTTGTGAACCTCAACCAAAACTATGGATTCCGTAAAGTGTGTAACGAATCTCCTGAGTAAGTACACGGATATCAGGACACTGGTTCGAGATGTCTTAAACAAACTTTCGTCATTATGGTATAGCTTACGAAACCTACAAGTAGATATTTTGCGACAGAAGGAAGCATCTGTCCGTAGTTAAACTTGGGACGTGTCGCTTTAATACTGAGTAGTGTTTCTTCTTTCTTTTCACCAGTGCCGCACGAGCATGTACAGTACAAGGGGTAGTATATACAGACAATGGCTTGTCATGGGAGCGTCCAGGGATTGGTCAAATGGCTCTGTACTTATTTGTGGAGGCGGTCGTGCTGTTCATTTTGGTTCTGCTAATTGAGGTGGGACAAGAGCTATGATATAGAAAATAATCTGTAAAAATAACATAAATCGTACTTACCTGACCTTCTGCTGTAGTGCAGTTTGGTTTCTGCTTTGATCTAGTGTATGGTTATCGCACTACTGGTGTTGTACCAAAGTTACCGTTTGGATATTTATACTATTACCTTTTTTCAGGTGCGTTTCTTTATCGGTGCCAGAACGAGAACATCTAGCAGGGCGGCTGGATCACAACGACAAGGCAATGAGGTAGGGCCCCTGAGTTGACGTTTTAAAATTCAACATATGGGAATTATTTAATTTGAAATCAACAATAAACCATTTTACAGTTCAGTGACTTGGCCTTTGAATGGCAGCGAGGCTGGAGGTGATCTTGTTTTGATGAAGACCCCACTGCTTTTGTTGTGTAAATCAAGTTGTTCTTATGCTTACTAATTGGCATTTAGATGAGAAAAGCAAAGAGGTCTGTATCAAAGCAAGGTTTCCTCCAGCCTCGCTCGAATTCATAGGCCAGGTAACTAAGAACACAGCTGTAAAATGGCCTAGTGCACATGTAAGTGTCACAAAAGGTATTTTGTCCATTGTATACTTATTTAGCACGGGGTTTAAATTGCAATTATAAATTATTGTTTCACAGGATGAAGATGTCTACAACGAGCGAGCGCGTATTCAAAACATGTCATCTGATGCGATTGGGGCCCAATCTGTTGTGCTCAAAGACCTGACTAAGGTGAGAAAGCAAGTGTTGCAAACATTTGGAGCTGGGCTCAGTTGTTCATAGGACAAAAAACGGTCTCCGCTGGATAAATCGAGCAAACTACGCTATCCACTCTGGAGAGCGATTTATCCGTTCGATAGCGGTGACCACCCTTTGAACAACCGAGGCTCGACTGCTAGAGTGAACAGTAGGGTTAAATTTGGTTATTTTGTGTTCAGGTGTATGGCGGTACAAGAGTCACTGCTATTGATCATCTGTGCTTGGGAATTCCTCGTGGTGAATGTTTCGGTTTGCTCGGAATAAATGGTAAGAGGAATGTGAAATCAAATGTTGATATTTTCGCTTTTGTGGCGTACTCTTTCCTATCCTGTTACAGTGGATATTGAACTATCTAAACACGAGTTAATGGAGAATTGCTCGTTGTTTTGAGCTTGGTTCTGAAATAGGTTAGTGATTCATTTGTTGTGTTTCTAGGTGCTGGTAAGACCACAACATTCAGCATGTTGACAGGCGATCTGAGCATCACTGAAGGGACTGCCTTCCTGGATGGCTTCAACATTCAGACAAACTTAAGAGAGGTTTGTTAGCTAGCTAGAACTACATGCAGTGCTCTTAAGGTTTATTTAACAATGAATTCACTTGAGTGAGTTAGATATGAGTTAGCTATAATCATCTCATATTCAACAAGCGCACCCTCAAAATATAGCAAACTAAAGTAAAATAAAAGTAAAAACGCCCCCCAAAAGCACGCGTACGCTTTAATACGCTTATCATATCTGTAGAGCATGGTATAATGGCTTATAACCCATGATGGCTAAGCCAATGAAATCTCTGGAATTGCATTTATCCAATGATCCAGTTTTGATGATAACAGTTACACAAGGCAGAGCAGTTACTTTGTTCACCAATACAACTCGTTTCTAATTTCAGGTCCAGCAGAGGATTGGTTATTGCCCTCAGGTCAGTTGCTCTTATTTAATCGATTTTTTACTTAAGGCTACACCCGTAAATAACCAAACGCTTGTTACCACCCGGTCTGTGTAAGGTCTGATACTTCACTTTCTTAAAGTTATGATTACAAAATCTGGTGTGAGAGCAATTCCAAAAAGGTCTAATAACTTGCCATCATAAAAACCCAGGTCATATCACGTAATTAAAGTGCATTTCCATGTGGACGCATGTGTATTCAATCATATTAGATGCTCCATATTGTCTCTATACTGACGTTCAAAGGAGCTAAGTCACGGTTTGCGCATCTTAAAAGTTTAGCCCAAAGTTTTCAAGTTCGTTGTTTGTAATCCGTGTTAATCTTCTCCATCCTTTACCATCCTTGTTCCATTGTGGTCTATTATTATCTCTTTGGTGTTTTTCTATCTTAGCTAACTACTATTTTCAGTTTTCCTTCAATTTAAAGGTAATTTTTTACGCGCCAAAATAACTCAAAATACCGTGACTGAGCTCTTTAGACACAAGGTTACTGTTAACCAACCAACTGTTAAGTTTGTTATCCTTTAACTTATTTAGGTTGAGTGTAGTTAAATACACGAGGTTTTCCTCTATCTCAATTCTCATCCACAGTTTGATGCCCTCATTGAACGTCTAACTGGCCGTGAAATGCTCACAATGTACGCTCGTCTTCGGGGTGTGCCAGCAAATAAGATAGAAAACTTGGTTTCTGCTACTATAAAGCACTTAAATTTGACCAACTGGGCAGATAAACTGTGTGGGGACTACAGGTGAGAAAAGTTACTGATAGCCCTTTTTACGGTTAACTTTCCTCATTTACATTGTAATATAATCTAACACGTAAGCTTACATGTATGTGAGGCAATTACGGACAATTTTGTAGGTTCTGCCTGGCGCAATTACCTCGCATCCACGTTGGATAGCATTGTAATGCAAATAAGAAAAGCCAACTGTGAACAACTATTAGACAGCCACTGTACGATAGTTCTGGCTGTGTTTTGTGATTGTTAAACCAGTAAGCCACATTGAAATCACTTTCATTTTGTATAAGGAATCAATGCCACATTTTTGTAGCTTTTCGGTTCAATGAATGACTTTCAATGATGTAAGAATACTGGAAAACCAATACCGAAATCATAGGATTACAAATTCGTGTCGTGTTGTATGCAGATTGTAGCTGTATGAAGATCTTCATTAACAGTGTATGTTATCTCTACAATGTGCATTGTACTGTTTTTAATTCGCAGCGGTGGAAACAAACGAAAACTCAGCACTGCCATTGCGTTGGTTGGTAACCCTCCAATTGTATTTTTGGTGAGTGAAACTGTTTACCATTGAGATTATTTCAATATATTGTTTGTGTTAAGCATTGTCATTGCAAGCCTGGACATCCACACCCAGAGTTTATCACTCACGCTGTACACATGTACAGAGATCGAAACATCCTGGCCCATCTCCCCTCAGGATAAAAGCTTTCTTTACCCGGGTGTGCAAAGTGGGCAGATTGTCCTGGTAAGCTACCTGCAAACGCAGACAGTTTTTTGGCACTGAGAAACAACAGGCTTGGCACTTAAACTGTCTTACGTTGTTTGACGGTGTGGAGACGTCCCCCAGTTATATCCTCCATGGGTCACAGTGGTTTCCCTCGTGGTCACTTCGTGCTTGTAATTTTTTTTTTTGTCACTGAAGGACGAACCCACTACTGGTATGGGTCCAGTTGCTCGCCGTTTTCTGTGGGATTCCTTGATGACTGTCATGAAAGGAGGCCGATCCATTGTGCTGACTTCGCACAGGTAACTAAGAAAAACTTTGTTCTTTGTTATACGTGAAGCTCAGTTAAATCTTCTACTGGCAAACACCCAGTTCATTACTTTGTCTGGTGCCAATTATAATGAAAAATTAAACCCTGTCATTACCTGATTTCAGCATGGAAGAGTGCGAGGCTCTGTGTATAAGACTGGCGATCATGGTGAATGGGCAGTTTAAATGTTTAGGATCCACTCAACATCTCAAGAGCAGGTATGTTGTTATTTTCTATGGAGCAAACACGGTCTGTTTGCATGAAGCTGGAATGTTTCTTGAAGAAAACTAAACGCCCGTTCTAAATAACAGGACAGTGAGTTTTAAGAGTTGCAGATTGGCACTGTCTAGGCCAAGTTTCCTTGACAATGACACTGTAAATTTTAAGGTTATATGCTAACTTGTGTCATGGAAGTGTTTTCTCCTGACCATCTTGGAAATTTTAGTTTATGTAGTAACATGGGGCGTTGAACTGTTTTCTCTTGACCATCTTTTCATTAAAATCAAAGTAATCAGCAGGGTCCGTGAGTGATTTTCCTCTCTCAATGAGTCCTTGACTGTCATTGTTTTGTCGCTGCAGATTTGGAACTGGTTACACTCTGATGATCAAAGTTGCTGGCTCCATTCCGTCCCAACCCCCCGCAGGTAACCAACGGCCTCCATCCTGCTCCATCCATCGCCGCGTCTGGGCCTCCTCCAGCGATGGTTTTCACCAATCCAGTGGCTACCGCTGAATTGCCGGAAGTCAATGAACCAGAGAAGCCGCCTCCTGAAGGTTATGAGGCTATGCTTGGGCACTTGTCGGTTCAGTAGGCTATTTCCAAGTTGCCTTTTACCTCTGTGTCAAGACGAGTCTTCGGGCGAAACCATTCATATGAAAATGTTTTCCGTCTACAGGTTAATTTTCATGCAAATCAAACTAATTTTCGTAAGGTTTTGAAAGTAAGGTTTTGAAACAGAGGCACAAGGTAACTCGGATGGTCTATTTTTGTCCGTTCACATTTTTGTTATTTCTTAGTTAATACTATCCAGACCTTTCTCTATGGAGGATGATAGTTTTAACAACTGCGCGTAGAAACCAGATTATTTTTGTCTTGTACAGGTACTCCTAATGGTCCACCTGGAGTAATCAACAGCCGCGATATTCAACCTACTGTCCCCATCCCTACCTACCCGGCATATCCTACTCAATTCCAGGTTCCACCCGGCCAAGTGCAACCGATTATATATGACAGCGGGCTCATAAAAGCTGTGACAAATGCGCAGAACTTTATCTCTCAAACTTTCCCAGGAGCGAGGCTTCTGGAAAGTCACAATGTAAGTTTGGACGGGTTAAGAATGTGTCAACTTGAGCATCGTTATTGTTGTTAAAGAATCACTTTTGCACTTTTGTTGTTACGTGGCCTGGAATTGATGCGCATCCTTACTAACATAACACTTTGAAAAACTTTAATTATGGAGCAGTGGTGAAGTACTGACTTCTCTTCGCTCTTTGTTTTGTACCAAATTCAAGTAGGCAGGTAAGGAGAATCAAGAGCCTGATCGTCCTTAAAAATTCCCGTTGATTAAAACCAACCTCTGCCAAGCTGAGTTTTACACAATGCAGCGAGAATAGATTACATGTTGAACTTAGCAGATAAGGTGTAAACTATTTCATAGAGGGTAAAGTCGTGTGTAGCTTGCTTGCCATGTGGTGGTGGTGTTTAACCTCTTTTTTGGCCATTTCAGGGCGTTCTGCACTTCCAGGTGGAAACCGAAGGTTTGAGTTGGTCTTACATCTTTGGTCAGCTGGAGAGAAACAGAGCCGCTCTGAATATTGTGGACTACAGTGTCAGTCAAACCACACTTGAGCAGGTGAGTAACACTGAGAAATTTCTTTCGCAATAAAAACTCCAGGTAGTGCTGAGTTAACGGTTTAAGACACGACAAGACAAATTGGGACTACGCGTAAGAGTAAACGTGGGCTGTGGCTGTCTGTAAGGTAAAAACCCTTACAATTATTGAGAGCTTCGCACTGTCGAGTTAGTGATATTTAGGCTAACCTGAGCGCTATTTAGGTAGCCGTAGTGTCATTTTACCATTTCCTGTTTTAAAAAACGCTTATCAAAACGTAAATTTGTTAAAGTTATACTTCACGTAGAGACATACATATACTACTTTTTTCTCCAGATGCCTTATTTTACCGTGTTTAGGAACGTTGATTTAGCTGTTTCAAATCATGGTTAACAGAGGTGGCACAAGTCCTTACAATGTATTCTTTCCGCAGGTTTTCATCAACTCAGTTTCGCTAAAGAACAGCATTCTGAGGAACGAACGTCTGTGAAAAAACAATGTGGATGCTTTTCATGTTAACAGGAATATTTCATGGTCAAACTATTCATTTTTATCATGTCCAGCTTTTAGTTAGTCTCTGTTCTTTTTGACCTTCTTATGGAAAGATTGTTGCATGTTTGGCAGTGTTAGGGAGATGGAAGTCAGGTAAATCATTGCTATCTGTTGTCCTTTGTTTCTTAGCAATGTGCCCCAAAGGGGCTCCTACAAGGTAAACTAACTGACTTGAATATTATCCTTGTCAATACTTTATTGTATGCAGACTTTGCTCTGGAATGGTTTTTGCCTGTTTAAGAGTTTTAGAGAGATGGAAGGCAGGTACATCACTGCTATCTGTTGTCCTTTGTTTCTTAGCAATGTGCCTCAAAGGGGCTCCTACAAGGTGAGCCAACTGGCTTGAATATTTTTCTTGTCAATACTTTATTGTATGCAGACTTTATTCTGGAACGATTTTTACCTGTTTTTAAAGAGTTTTAGAGAGATCAAAGTCAGGTACATCACCGCTATACGTTGTCCTATGTTCCTTATCAATGTGCCCCAAAGGGGCTCCTACAAGGTGAGCCAACTGGCTTGAATATTTTCCTTGTCAATACTTTATTGTATGCAGAATATTTCCTGGTGTCTTTGCAGTGCGAAGGCTTTGTTGAATTTATTATTAACAGTGGAGTGTTGTACATTTGATCTATTTATTCCATTTTATAGCATTTACTTTTATTTATTCATTTTGTTTTCTCACCACGGCTTTAGCATGTGACTCAAATCGGCAAAAATAATCTGCAAATTTATCAAATGATCCTTGTTCTCGCAAGTTTCTGATATGTGCGTGGTAGACCACCCGACGGGTGTATAATAGGGTCGGGAAGCAGCTCTTGTGAGGTTTCCCATGAATGGCTTGATGTCCTTTGAGAGGACAACAGAACAAACCAGATAAACAATGCCCTTAACCCCAAAACAATAACAGCTACTAACAAGCAAAAAAATTACAAGCTTGCCAGAGCTGCTACACTTCTGGTACAATATTGTAGAGCGTTGTCAATCACATGGCGAACCACGTGCAAATTTATTGGAACAAAAGGTGTTTACATAAGAAAAGAGTTCCACTCCCACGGGATTTGTTTGGTACACCAACGTGGCTGCCGTGATGTCATGTCAAAACATTCTGTAAGGTCCTGGGTTCGACCTCTTTTGGGTAAACCGGGAAATTGTTCAGATATTCACCGCGAACAATAGACTCGGCACTTTTGAGCTTAAAAGAGCGTCTTCTTGTACGAACACTGATTTCAGTCCGAAACAAGCGGTCATCCTTGCTTTGCACGAATGCGTTTTTAGTGCGATATAGGGCTAAGGCTTTAAGAAATACAACATCAACTCACCTACCCCTGCTGACACATCGCAACAGTTTCTATAACAACCAACTGAGACGTAGTCACCATAGCAAACATCTCAGACAAACTTAACTTGGGTTAACAAGGATTCTTTGATTGCCAACATTTTTTAAAGCATGGATCAGGAAACTGAACTACACAGAACTGCGCTGGACGCCTTTAACGGTCGCATGTCACGATTTAAATTTTAAATTTTTTTGCCCGTAGATAGTAGCTGTATTTTACTCGGTGTAAATTATACTGTAAATTTCAGAGAACGATTGTACTCTGGTTTAGAATGTTCTCCGATATTTAAAAACACTGCTGCATGTGTGAGTTAAAATACATTTTATTGTAAGTTATATTCCATTAAAAAGTAATCGTGCATTAATTGTACATTCTTTCAATACTCCTGGAGAGCACCGCTAAAGTTGACTGGACTCGCAAGTAGAGGAAGTTGAAAACTTGGGTCTACTTGCGACTACATTTGACCAGGCCTTGCGTGATCTTGCGTTGATTTGCGATGACTTGCGCTCGCTTTGGTCGAGATAAAATTTGCACGCAAGTCGACGCACGTTTTTCTCCGTTTGGCCACCCAAACCAAGTCAATGCAAGTTGAGTGGCGTCCATTAACCTATTAATTAGCCGATGAAATCAGGATATGTCTGCCTTGAAATGGGTGTATTGCGACTTGCGTGTACTAGTCTTGCGGCTACTTGCGACTACTTACGAGTCCGTTTGGCCAGGGCTTTGCACCTTGTCTACAACAACGCAAGGGTTAGTCTACTTTGCTAAATTAAAAAACCTTCACTACTTTCAGTGCACGTTTGCACAAACACTTGGACTTAGTAGTCTGCTACCCCTCTGGATGTAGGATGCATAGCTACTTCTGCAGCCTCCTACTCAGACAGTTTTTAGATTCCACGGACCAGGAATGCGGCTAAGGACTACAAAAGTTCATTCACGAAGACCATCAGGTTTATAACTGAGAACGAGAATTTTGGATCTTGTGTTTTCCCCTGTGCCTGGACTTATTGATGCTGCTATGGCCGATATACACATGGTGCTGGGGGCACTCCTATATAAAAGGACGGGGGTGCTCGTAGGAAATTTTGAAAAGAACTCGTAAGAGGTACCAAGATCCTGTTTTGTAGGCGTGGTTTGAATTTTTTTCACCCTTCAGAAGTACCAATTCTCAAGCAACTCATTAGATGACATCCGGCTCCGTACTCTAATAGGTACTGCGGATGTGCTTTTTAACCCCTGAAAGGTACGACGAGCAACCCCGCCCATTTTTTTTTATGGGAGTCCCCCCCCCCCCCCGGGGGGGGGCGGGGGTTGTTTTGGGGGCATACGCTTTTCTTTTTTATTTAG
>Ga0126336_10000990_pt1 | contig 13694 bp, 9 predicted proteins | sample SidCmetagenome_FD_92530 | JGI IMG/M metagenome (GOLD analysis project Ga0126336, IMG submission 92530) | Coral microbial communities from El Islote,Puerto Morelos, Mexico - Siderastrea C C metagenome | ecosystem: Host-associated > Invertebrates > Cnidaria > Coral | place: El Islote,Puerto...
TCACTGCCATCATCGAAATCACTTGTACAATCCTCATATCCAGAGTCACTATCCAAAAAGTTCTCCTCAAGGGCTTGCCTTAGATTTGGAATTGTCACTGATGACAAAAACTGGATTTCTTCAACTCTAACGAAGGTAATTTCCGACGCCATTTTGTTTGTTTTTTCTTTGCGCGGCATCCTCGCAATATACACGCGTGTTTCACGCGCGCGATGGCGCAATTTTTTCTAAAAATAGCACATTTGCCTTTTTCGATGGGGCCAGCCCCATCACTGAAAATGGTATTCAGTTACGGTCTCCGTCCCCGATTATGGCTCCTGTTATGACTTGTCTATATCTCCAGCCACTGTTGTTATTTGTATTAATTTCTCTGGTTACTTGGTGTGTTGTTATACAATGGCTTATTAAACCCTTAATACAGTTTTAACCAGGATTAACTGAGACATGAACTAGAGACGATTTTGAAATAACAAGTGAAACAATAAGAAATGGTCATAAAGCTTTTTATACCTGTCGTTATTTGGTGACTGCTAAATAGAAATGGCAGAAAAAGTCAACGAAAATACACTCGTTGTGGATCGCGTCGCCTGAATCGCTTTTACTCAGCGTTTTGGGATGTGATAAGTAAAGTAGAGATTTTTGCGTTAATGTTACGTAAAATTTGAAAACGCCTATGTAGTCTATCGGAATATTCCATCTTTCTCAATTCTGTGACAGTTTCATAGACTACCGTCTGTCCCTCCACCACCACCACCTCAACGCGTGCGAAAGTTGGGTGACGAGCGCGATTCACCACACGCGCGTTACGATTCCACTCGGCAGCTGATTTTCGCGCGTGTTTACAGGTCCTTGTTGTCGGTGTTCCCCTGAGCAGATATTAAACTGCTCGTCGTAATGCAACGCCGGGTGTAGACCGAAGGAACGTAAGTATTAACATTACACATACATACACATACAGTTTACATACACACTCTTTTTGGAAACACGCAACAGAATCACGGTAAAACTGCCTCCAGTTGAGATTTCACCGAAAAGCGCTAGTAGTTTACTCAGACAACTTACAGTTAAAATCGCAAAACTCACATCTGAAACTCGCCCCTTGGGAACAGCTCTTAACAGAAGTCATGTTAACAGAATAAGGGATGGGGGGGGGGGGAATTTTGTCGGCTTTAAGAAGTGACTCTTTAATACAAGATAACTGCGGTAAATTAACACAGGTTTCGTTGAACGGGAAATTTTTCGAGTTGCATTGTTGTGTTCGGTCAACGCGGATACGCATCAAACACCAAGAGAGGATATCTTGATAAAACGCGTTCTTTTGAAAACGGTTTCCACTGTGGATTCTCTTGAAAACGGAAATTTCTAAAAACGTATTTGAATGGACACTGGAAACGCAATCTTTTGAAAACGGTTAGTCAAATGATTTTATAGGTTTGCGGGTTGGCACGCTTGCATCTTTTTCGTGTTGGCGTCGTTTTCGCGTGGATAGTGGAAACGGTCTCAAACGATTATAGGAAAACAGAACCTTTTAAAAACGCATCCGTGTTGGCGGCACCTGAACTTTATCTCTTTAGTCACTCTCTGGATATGGCATAAACATGGATTTTGTAATCAATATACTTCAAACAATTTTTTCACCTTTTCTCTCCTGACTTTTTCAGATGTGAAATTCTACAACGCACCATCGAGGGCGTTTTTAAATATTTATTTGTTTCTTGCTTTTTTTAGCTAGGAGAGGTGTGTTGAACGCAAGGCCTTTGGCACCAAGCATTGGTGTCGTTCAAACACCGGCTGGATATGGACAATTGATGAACAATCCTTTGTCTAAAGTGGTGGACGAGTTATACCAGCCGAGCCGTATCTGGAATCCGCATGCAAGTTCCCAAACAGGTATCGAATGCAATCTACCATATGTAGCTTTTGCATGCATTAATAGCAACGACTGTGAAAGGCCTTGACTATAATTTAAATTGCACCAACCAATAGTAACTTGCCTTCTTGTTGTTCTTGCTCTCGTTCTTGCTCTCCTTGTTCTAAAAAGAGCCTTGCATTTTGAAAACACTTTGAAGGCGTCCAAGAATGATTTTTCAAAAGGTCAGCGTTCCTCAAGTTACCGCTTAGGGTCCACGACAAATGAATCAACCAGAGATATGGGGAAAAAAATATCAGGAGACGGCCTAAACTACAAATCTTCGAGTTATCTTAAGCTTTTTTAGCATAGCCAGGCGTGGTGCATGCAGTCTGTCATTTAAATCGAATTTTCTACAATGTGAATAAAACTCTCTTTTTATGAAACTTCAGAGGCTGTGCAACAAGCCTTCCTTTCGAAAACAAGAAACTGAGCTAAATTTAAACTTAGACGTGGCCTGTTGCGTATATATGGATGCCTATAACAATAGGTGTGATCAATTTAATGGAGGTTACGATGTCTCTAGCATCATCTTTCCAAGAACAGTATAAACACACCTGTGAATTAGAAGTAGATGAAGTGCGATAGTCCAGGTGAGTTTAGTCCTGAGCAGGACCGTTTGGGATGACACTGACTGACGTTTCGATAACCTGAGCGGAAGTCATCATCACTTCGAGTTTATCACGACTTCTGCTCAGGTTGTTGAAATGTCAGTCAATGTCATCGCAAACAGTCCTTCTCAGGACTACACTCACCTGGACGATCATACTCCACCGACTTATGATATCACTCCTGGGTTCAGGCTATCTACAGTGTTGCACACCAGTTTGAGTTAGTATATATATACTGTGTTTGTAAAACGATGGTGCGAATTTGGTTTTGTTGTGATTTTAGAAAAAGAAACAGAATCTCAGTTAATGAATTCCGCAATTATCAGAGAGGAAGCTAAGGAGCTAAAGGAGGATTTGCCTCCCGCAAATGTAGAGCTGGCAACGCCCAAAGGTAAGTGAAGCAAACAAATTTGTGATGCTACTAATGTCAGGGTTGCACAGCATTGGTTAGGAGAAAGTTTTTCTTCTCATTGTTCCTTTTGTAGCTAAACTAGCAAACATGTGTTTCCAAAGCAACTTAGCGTCAGGGAGGCAGGAATGTGTTCGATTAAATTAAAAAAAACGTTTTCTAGTTGCAAAAAGCCAAATTTTCTTTCACAGGGAGCACAGTTGCTTCCGCATATCTTTTTGCCTCACGCATCCATCGTTACACGAACTTAATTATGCACACGATTAATTACAGAAAATTCACTAGAAGCCATCTTTTTCCCAGTTTGCTAATGTACAGTATATTGAAATAAGAACAAGTTGTAACTCTAAACAGGGTAAGATGATGATTTTAGGTCCTAGACAGGGTCCGAAAAATCCTGTCTTAAACAGGATAGGAAAATCAGGGATTTGAGTCTTAACCTCCCCAGCCACATCTTCCTAGCCTGAGAATCTGTTTATCCCCCAAGGAGGATATTTCGTTCTAATATTTCTATTTATAAAACTCTTTTTTAATTTGTCAGTTTGCCCACCACCACCACCTGGTGAAGTCCAACATTCCAATCTTCTATTGCCAAGTCAGTCTAGCAACGGATATGGCATTCGCAAGGACAATCCATACGCTCTCAGCGCAGGTAGGGAAAATGATTTTTACATTTATTATGAGTTGAAATACGCTTTTAAGTACTGAACATCAATCCTCTCCTTTAGCTCCTTAGCTTCCTCGCTAGTAATTGTGGAATTCGCAACTGACGTCTTTTCTAGCATGATAATACTATTAACGTAACTTGTATATAACTTACAGTATTTTGACAGTATCCGACCGTTACCAGTATCCGACCAACAAAACTTCAACTTAAAAATTTTCGTGCGGACTTTAAAATTGGCGAAAAACCAACTATTCCGAAAAAAGTATATCAGTTATTTCAGCTTCCGATTGCTTGGTTTGATGGCCTTATTGCGCAACGGAGACTTGTAGAAGTCGCCGCTCTGTTTAGATTTTTACAAATTCCAATAAATTTACCATCAAACGCTGCCAAATTTAACGAGGACTTCAAAAACAGTTGGAATCTTAGCATCCCAACATCCTTCATTGACGAGAAGAATCTTAGTCGCCTTCCACGTACCAAATGTTTTGTTCACGCTTAAACCGGTATTGCTATTGACTTTTTTGTTTTGTTTTCATTGTCAGCTTGCCCACCGCCACCACTGGGTAAAATCCAATATTCAACTCCTCCAGTACCTAGTCAGTCTATGAAGGAGATGGCATGCAAGGCTAATCCATACTCTCTAAGGGCAGCTAGAGGTTAGAAAAATGATTTTTACATTTATTATGACTTGACTACTCCCAACCCCTGATAATTTTTTGCTGCAATTCTGTGACAGTTTTGAAGACTACCATCTGTCCCTCCACCAGCTCACGCACAGTCGGGCGAGAAGAACCTGTAAACGTCTGAGAAAGTATGGTGCGTTTTTTATGGTACGTTTCCACGCGGCAGCTAATTTCGGGCGCGTTTACAGGTTTTTGTCGCCTGTCTTCTCCTGAGCACATAGAAAACTGCTCGTCGTCCAAAAATTCCACGCGTGATTTCAAAATGTCATGCAGCAGCAGTGGAGTGCATGTGAGTGTTAACATATTTTTGAGAAAAGCGCATCATCAGAACCCAACCTTGTACCCAGGCTTTCTCTTCTCGCTCACACGAGTTGGGGCGAAATTTCGTGACGTGACTGAATGTTTCGCACCAAGTCGAGTCGAGTGAGCGGAAGGATAATCCCTTGGCACTACGCTGATCACAACCGAAATAAAACTGCTTTAAAATTTCACCGAAAAAAAAAACGCTAATCTGCGTGAAGACGTCTCCTATTTCCTTTGCTTCATGCGTGAAGCAAAGGAAATGGGAGACGTCTGCACGCAGGCTAAAAAACGCCAGTTGTTTACTCGGGCAATTTAAACTAACGTCATTAACACTTTAAAAAATCGCTGCGAACCTCGCATCCAAAATCGCCCATGTAAACGGCTCTTAACAGAGGTCAGGTTGATACAGGGTGACCGCAATACATTAACACAGGTTTTACAGAATGAATACATGTTTGAGTGGGGGCCCCGTCGACACAGATGCATTTTTTCCTTTGAAACTTTCGTTGCGTTTTTGTGTTCGGTCCACACGGATACGCATCGAAACGATCGTGTGAAAACGGAATAATTTGTTCCCCCAATCAATTGATCTTTCACTTTTCGTGTTTGTTGCTGAAATTCCCTTGCTGAAACTTTTTTCTGAGATATTTCTTCTCCAACGCAATGTCAATGGTGTTTTAAAATAGAATTTTGTTCCTTGCTTTCTTTAGCTCAGCGTGGTGTCTTAAACGCAAGACCATTACCATCAAGCATTGGTGTCTTTCAAATGCCAACTTCTCCCACCGGATATGGACAATTGATGAACAATCCCTGTTCTAAAATGGACGAGGTCTACCAGCCAAGCCCAATCTTGAATCCATATGCAGTTTCCCAAACAGGTAATGATAATGATAATGATAATGATAACGATAACGATAACGATAACGATAACGATAATGATAATGATAATGATAATGATAATGATAATGATAATGATAATGATAATGATAATGATAATGATAATGATGACGATAATAATAACTCTTTATTTTGTTTACCTTTTCCCTGATAACAAATGAGATTCACCATACGTAGCTTCAGTCCAAGGCCTCATCTTATGGTCTCTATATATAGTTGATGCGGCACATGTTTGTCTTACGTTTGAAATAAAATTACGATATCAATGACGAATGAAATGCAATTTTCTTGTCTCTTTAGCTAAAGGCTACTTAAATGCTATTTCTCTTCCAAGAAATTACGCACCAGGGATAAATCATTTGGAAGGAAAGTGCTTTACCTTTCAAATGAATCATCCCTGGTTGCGGTGTAATAAAGTCATAAAAAAGTTTATTAACATTATTAATAATCAACATGACTACGATATGTTCCACACACTTTTAAAGATTCATCCAACAATTATTCCTATTTTTTGGTTGAATGTTTTTCAGGAGAAGAGTCCGGATTCTTTACCAGAACATTCAATAAATGGTTTGGTTTCTAGTAAGTATGTGTAGTTAATCTAAATTTTTTTAGCTCATTTGTTTAGAGTATTCTTTTTGTTATGCGGCAGAAGCGCTTGGTCAGAGGGACAGAGGCGGGTGTAATGCGTTTTCGTTTTATCACTCTTGTCGTCAAAAAATAACGGCGAGGTGGAAGGCGTTTTAGCGGCTTGAGCCTCTTTTGAGTTACAAAGTTTCTGGTGACTTTTTTTTCAAAGGAAATTTAGCAGATCGTTTCTTAGGCCAGATAACAGGGTTCCATCTAGGATTTATAGTCTGGGGGAGAAGTCCCGAGTGGCTGAAGGCTACGAGCTTCTAGGTGGGCTCCAGGGGTATGCCCCCCGGAAATTTTTTGAAATGAATATGCGCTGAGATGCAATCTGGAGCATTTTGAGACACAATTTTGAGATAATGTTTGTAATACTCCATGTTCCTCGTCATATAGTGTCCTTAGATAAGGAATACTTACTTCATGTGCACTGACTTCTTCCCTCCCATCTGGATGATTTTTCTGGTATAAATACTCATATACTGTAATGCTAACAATATTTTTTGGGGGGAAGCTGAGCATTTTTTTTGTAGGGGGGGGGAGAAGCTTCTACCCCTCAAATACCTTAGATAGAACCCTGGATAAAAAGATATGCGCCCTCAGGTTTCCAATTTTAAGTCAAAGAATTTCATCAGCCTTATAAACACACTTGAAATAATTTTTTTTGATTCGAATAAAAGGCCTTTTTTAGGTTAAGTTCTAGGCGGTTGGACTCCTTTTGGACTCTTTTCAGCCTAACGGGATTTTTTTTGGGTTATTCAACGGTAATCTTTCTTTCTCTCTTCAGATCTTTTTCACACATGGATCCTGGACGCTTCTATGATTATTTTGTTGCAATTAATCAAATTGATGTAAAGTGCTTGTACCTGAAAGTACATCAATCATACTACACAATGCAGAAGAAGGCGTTTCTTTTTTGTATTTTTTATCGAGTTTTTGATTGTATCAATCATATGTAAATATCATTTTTTTTATAATGTAAATGAAAATTAAGGTGAATCGGATATTTCATTTATTTGATTAAAGAAAAAAATCTTCACGAGAAGGGTTGTTATTTTGCGCTTACAGGACGTCTTATTTTTTAGGGTGGAGGGGGGGGGGTTACCGTTTGTGGAAATGCTTTCTCATTCCGATTGGATTACAATGTATGTCACCCGCAGCCACTCAATTAACTTTGCTCTGTTGCTATTATTTCCATTTTTGGAATTAAAAAATCCCAACAATTAACCTAACTATTTTGTATGGTATAAGTGTTCTGTGAGCGAAGTCGTGAATGCGGAAGTAGATTGAGATTGAGATATATCTCGTAACTCTTCCCGGGGAGGGGGGTGTTTGCCGAAAATATTCTCAAACCCTGACTCTATTTAAGGATATTCTTATAATCTAAGGATTGAGATCACAATGCCATCACATAACCTCAGGACTGAGAACCTCAAGAACCATACTCGATTCCGTGGCTCGTACCTATATAGCTTATATATAGGAGTATCCCCCCCCGATCTATTTAATGTAGAGGGAAATCCAAAAACGAGCTCAGAGGCACCTTAACGTTTTAGAGTAAACTTAGTAAACTAAAATCTATCGGTTGTTAATTTGTGAGCCACCAGGGTCATGAGTGCTCCTAATTATAAACTGCGGATTTCTGGGCACGAGCAAGCCGCATGTCTCCATCGACTCTACACAGATGGAAAATGGCGCATTTTTCTCTTCGCACGACTTCATCATTGATTTTTTTTGGGGGGGGGTCTGTTCCATGTTATTCCGTCCGAGATTGCAATCTCGGACTTTTTAAATGGAACGCCTAGACCACTTCTCCCCCCCCCCAAATCAAGGATGGAAAATAGCGCGTTTTTCTCTTCGCGCGACTTCATCATTGTCTTTTTTTGGGGGGGGAGGTAGGGGGGTTTCTGTTCCATGTTATTCCTTCCAAGATTGTAGCTCAAAGTGTTTGGCTCTAGAGGACTCTCGAAGGGTTTGAAACTGCTCAGATATTAAAGTTGCTTGAATGGAACGAATTTGAAACACTCGCTCTCGTTTGGCCTCTAACTCTGTGTGAACTGTCATTGACTCTTTTCTGCTCTTAAAGAGTTTGAACTTTTGTTGACGTACATTCTTGTCTGGTCCGGGCATTACGGACATTACGGTCCGTAATTCTTTATTCCTTATTACGTTATTCTTCAAGCTTCTCTATACTTGTAAACTTCTCGTCTAGGATAGCTGCCGAAAGATCTCTTTCACTCAGTTCTAATGATGGCAAATAAGGCGTTGAGCATTTAGGACTTATCGACAGACTGACTTTGGTGAAATATATATTTCATGATACTAAACTCAGTCTTCTCAGTTGCTCTTATTCCATAAGGACAGAATGTTGCAAAGGTTTGCTTGTACAGGTTTTAAGAAAAATGTTTTTGGGTTTCGAGTTCGACGAGGTTCATACCTTGTCGGGTCCGTCTTAAAACGTGTGTAGAGATCAAAGAACATGACAAGGCGCATTATTTTTGGTCTTTATAAACTGACAACTTTCAAAGTGAGTGAAGAGCTAGTATAACGTATCGAGATGGCTAGTTCCTTTTAAAGTACCAGTGTGTAAAATGCATCAGTCATTTCCTTGCAATGCCTACCCTCTCCTCAGCCCCACCCCCACCTGGGTATTACCGAGAGTTTTGCAAGGATAACTGAGAAGAATCAGAAACCAAAGTCGCGGGAAAGACTTATCTAAGAATAACCCAGCGTTTAAAACGCCATTATACGAATACATGGAGGTTGGACGCTGCGGATAATACGTGTGGCTCTTGTGTTGGTTCGTTTTTTGCTATACAGCACGGTCTCTCGTGTTCAAGTCCTGGACCACTCTGTGTAAATGGCATTTTTATCAATACAGGGTCATGTTCCATTTACTGCATTTACAATTGTTATTCTCTTGATTGGAGTTACGCCCAAACGAGCTCGAAATCTAGTTGCACATCCAGTTGACGACTTCGGAGAATTAAAGAAATTAACGCTAATAAACCCAAAAAAGATCTGTAAGAATTATGATGGTGATTCACTTCATTCAGATTCATTCAAATTCATTTGCAGTGTCAAACGTTCTAACTTATCTTTTACTCTTGTCTGGCGGTGAACAACCGAAAGTAAAGGTAGTAAAAGTCTGCAAGACCCGAAAACAACGGGGGTCAGAAGTAGCAGCTTTGCACAGAACCAACTTGATTTCTGTTGTCAAACAGAAAGCAAGCTATTTGTATCAACTGGCATAAAAAGAAGCAAACAGTAGCACACAAACAAACAAACAAAAGCAATAACTAATAACATCACGGTGTATGGAGCAGTCTCGACAATCCTTCTTCGTGAAAGCACCCCGCAGGGCCATGAGGGATTTGGTGTCCTCAGTCAATCTCTCAAGCACCATCTCTCGTACGTTCGAAGTAACGTTTAAGCAGCTTCTTTCAGTTCGATTTACGTTAGTGGCGGTAAAATGTCGTAAAAGTTGTCTTTACGATCTTCTACATTCCGAGATAGGTTGCGTTTTTCAGTTTCTCTTTCTGGGCGTAAATCCGTAAAGACGTTCTTTATGCGCGTTTAAAATCATCTCTTTAAGTCTCGGAAATAGGTGGTTACGCTCGTTCGGAGGGTAGGTAGCTCTGCATGCATCTACTACAGTTGTTCGTTCGTTAGATGGACACTACCTAACTTAACCTACACTCTCCAATACACGGAATGCTTCGAGAACACTAAGAGGTCTCGCAGTGACTCTAAAAAGTGACTTATTCTCGGTTATTTCTGCGAGTCGCAGTGTTTGTGATCTTCACGATGTAGAACAAAAATCAATCAGTCAGTCAGTCAGTCAGTCAGTCAGTCAGCCAGCCAGTCAGTCAGTCAGTCAGTCAGTCAGTCAGTCAGTCAGTCAGTCAGTCAGAAAATCAAAACAAGCAAATATACGAAAAAACAAAACAAAACAAAACAAAAAAAAAACAATCGAAATTCGAAAAGAACAACGTAAAAAATAATACAAATTTTTTGCAAAATTGAAAGCCTTCAGCCCCAATTTCTTCCCGAAAACATTGAGTACACTTGTACGAGAGAAACCCAACGAGAAAAAGGGTGGCAGAATGAATGGGCAAACCCCAGTCTCTTCAATTTCTGTTCTTGGATCCGGCCCGTAAAAGTGAGGTGAGACATTTTATGTTTCCTTAGCTGTTAGAACGAATTTTGAGAATTTCAGTTCATAAAAACCGCTATACTTTTGCTCTTAATTTTGTATTAACCGGTGGTCTTTCAAGACCCTAAGGTTTTGCGAGAGCCGACAAAGTCAGGTGCTATTTTGGGAGTCTTTCAGTAATCGAGACTTCCAATGCGACTGCCTTCCAGTCAACCTAAACCTTAACCATTATCACGGAGCCTAGGCATATGCAGTTTTTAAGCTGTAAAACAATTAACTTCTGTTTTCAATTTTAATGTCTTTAAAGCTTGAGCCATTAAATTTACTCTCCGAAGTTGTCCCCTTTCCGGCCTTAAACTAATTTTGTCTTTTTTATCCGTCGTCCAATTAAAATTTATCAAGTTTTCGACCCCGGTCCTTCTTCATCCTGACGTTGTTTGGTCCAAACTAAATATTCTTTAGGACTCAAGAACTTTGGTTAAAAAAAAAATCTTAAAACAGAGTTGGATTGATAGTTAATTAATCATTTTTAATGCAACAAGCTAAGGGGGTAATTAAAATGGTTAGCGTATTGACAGGTTTGTTTTTCCTCCACTTTTTTTTTACGTAAATAAATTATTAAGCGCATGCACAGGTATAAACTTTACTCTAAAATCCACACAACTTATTATCAGCAAGCAATTCTTCTCCGAAAACTCAGGAAATGTAGTTAAAATGGTCCTTCTTCTTTGCTGCACAGCTGTACTGTTTGATTACTGTTTTATTGGCCTGTCGCCTTGACGACGTGTCAATATTTAGTGATGTCACACAAGGTGTGAAAATAAATGTATCTGGTCTGTGATTGGTTGAGTAAGTGTGTGAAGAGTCTTCATAGAAATCGGAAGGAAGGACAATATCAGGCAAAACAGAAGGTCGTATTGTAGTGTTAAATTTGCGTTTGTTTCTTGTTTTCCTTGTCCAAAATGTAGGAATTTTGCTCAGTACGAAGGATGTGCGTTTATTTAGCGCACAAACGCGGGTATTCGAATTCGAAAATGACGAATGAAGGCTTTGCTTCGAGCCGACTTTGTGAGAGTTTCGAACTGGCGATTCGGCTGCAAATTGCAGTCGTTTCTCAGCATTCAGGTCAAGTATCTACTAAGTAAACTGCGAATTTATCATGCCAGATAAGGAAAAGGAAAAAGAAAGCACTCAAAAGTTGACGGTGAGTAAACATTCAAGTTAAGTTATGAAAGCGTTATAATCTTGACAAGTCAATTCTGGTATGACTCTTGTAATTTTGTGTTCCTTCTTAATGCAGGATCTATATTCGCTTCTGTTTGTATGGTACTCATTTGAGCTTTGTACAGATATCGATATTCAAAGCGATCTCTCATATAAGAATTATTTGTGTATGATTTCTTTATTAAAGGTTGCTGTTAGAGTGAGGCCTTTGAATGGTGCAGAAGTCGAGGATAAAAACTGTACAGAAATCGTGCATGTGCTTGACGAAAACGTGAGTATATCATGCTAAATTTTGAGGACGACTGCTTCACTCTTTTAAGCCCTACCCTCATCCGGTCAATCACCTGCACACTAAAGCTAGACAGTTGGTATGTTCTTAGTTGGTGTTGTGAACCATGTTTAACGTTGAGGGTTATCACAGAATACCTTTTTGAAATTATCGATAATTACAGCTGTATAAGCTTGCCAGTTGAAATACCGACAATCGATCATGTCGTTTTCACCAAATGCCCAATTTTCTTTTTGAAACTACTGCATGATCAATTGTTTTCTGGTTTCTAAGGGATTTGCAACTTACAAGTTTCGAAACCCTTAGACGACAGTGTGAATGTGGCTTTATGCAGATATTTGTGACTTGTATTAAAGGGTTCCCCTTCCTCATTCAGGGTACAAATTTTGTACCCTGAATGAGGAAGGGGAACCAGACTGTTCCCAATTTTCATGAGCGCTAAGGGTCCCTACCCTCCCACCCCAGCTTTTAAGGTATGCACAGGGACGTTGTCCCTAAGACCACTCCTTACATGCAAACTACCCATTTTTGTGAGGAAATGAAGTCGTAGGAACCAAACTTTGGTTGTTCCACAAATTAAAACTGGTTTGAATTGAAAGGTTCATTCCAAGTAACTTATCCAGTCAAATAGTACTTGTCCCCTCATTTGAAATGTTTGTGTGACAAGTCTCTGCATTCAATTAACCCACTGACATACGATGTGCCCTCATGTGCCCGAAAATAAAACGACGAAACGACTTTGCAGTCAAAGACCAAATTGAACGGTCCCTGCAACAAGTCTCCTTGCTTGTTTGTATGATAGAGGACTTGTGAGTGCAGCACGACCTTGTACTTTTAACAAAGCTGCTCAACCTGACTCGCACATAGATATTACAAGGGACTTGTTACAAGCCCCTCATGTTTGCTGACATTAAGTTGTTATTTTACCAACAAATTTTAAATTCTTGGCAAGATTTTAAGGCCTTGAAACTGGTCAACAGTCCAGTCACTTTGTGTGAACATTGCATTGCAGTAACAGTGGTTTTCTCGTTTGTCTTGTTCTGTCAGACACAATTTAGATTTCAGAAAAGATAAAAAAAGTGTAATTTTAGCTTGTTTTTTGATCCAAGTAGAATTAATGGAAAAATCATCTTATAATACAGTTCCGTTGTTTTTCAAAAAAACTGAATTTATTTAGGTTTACAAACAATAACTGTTCATATAATTATGGACAATCATTTTTTCTTGGCCTTGTGCCATACAAGCTTTTAAATGACTATCAATATATATATATTGGACATAATGTCACCTTCCATGTAATTGCAAATGATAGACATGATTAATGGGGCTCAAAAATATAAAGGCTTGATGAATTACAACCATAAAACATTTTTGGTTTGCCATATAGTATCACACTCTCCCTAGTCATCATGTACTTCAGAAAAGGCTAGATTTGAAGAGTTATATTAATGTGAACAATCCATTCTGCAGAAAGTCTTTATGATGATAGTTTTGAATATTTTCTTAACAGAATTTCTAAACTTTGTCCTACTGCGCAGTTGCATACATCCTATTAAATTATATTACTGGTCTCTTTGTTTTGTCTTGCATTAGCACCTTTATTACAGCACATCGAACTACAATATAAAAAGGTTTCCATACGGGATTGTGCTTCACATTATCTAAAGCTTGTCATGTGCTTCTTTTTTTGTAGTTTCTTTTTTTTTTTGGCTTTTCCTGTTTTTACATTCATCATCAAGTTGTTGAGTCTTGCACAAATTGCTTCCTAAGAGTAATGAAACCAGTGCAAAGAAGTGAGAAGATCTGGAGGTTCTGTTTGAAAACAGTGAAATTGAAATCAAGAAAGAGCGAACAATGGCACATAAAATGGACAGCTAAATAATTGTTTTAACCCTTTAAGCCCTAACAGTGATGAA
>Ga0126336_10000991_pt1 | contig 13694 bp, 8 predicted proteins | sample SidCmetagenome_FD_92530 | JGI IMG/M metagenome (GOLD analysis project Ga0126336, IMG submission 92530) | Coral microbial communities from El Islote,Puerto Morelos, Mexico - Siderastrea C C metagenome | ecosystem: Host-associated > Invertebrates > Cnidaria > Coral | place: El Islote,Puerto...
CTCTATTCTAGAACTGGCTCTCTCAACTACCTGCAAAAGACGCAGTTGCTCAGCTCTTTAGCTACAACTCAGTTACCTCCAGTGAGCCAGTAACCAGTTTGACGGATAGCTCCATGCATTATCTGGCACGCCTGATGATGGAATCTTCTGTGGTAGTGATGCACTATCAGGTTAGCAATGTGGTGGTCCTTAGGTAGCGAGGGTGTTTCCCCTTGTGCCCCAACTTCGCATGTAGGCGACCACCTACACACAGAATGCCATCACCATCGCCAAAGGGATCCAGGCGGTAAAGTGAAAGATATCTTTAGGACATGTTTTCTTTCGCAAGTCTCCTTATTGTTCTTTGCTGGGCTAGCGTCAATGTAATTCTCTAATTTCAGTTCCTTGCTGAAGCTCTTTCCCTGAACGGATTGAATTATCTCTGTCTTCGCCTGCTGAAGTTGCTTTCCTTTGGCACACCACAGCAGCGGTTGATTCTTTGTGGTCATTGGTCTTTGGTCCTTCGTTTCTTGGAGTTTGAGTTTTCTCCACGTGAACTCCTTTACTAGCACGATGAGGTTGGCAATCGCACGCTGCAGTGAGGACGGGCAGAAAAAGCGTGAGAACCTTTCAGTTCTGAGGCTGCAGGGTTGCTTGTTTGTGTAGTAAAGGTCAAAACTTCTTTAAGCTTAACGTTCTCATTCTTGCCGAATGCAGTGGTTTTGTTCATGCTCTCCAACAATGTCTTGTGTTATGGCAATGTTATGGTAGCAGCACTTCCAAAACACCTCTCTAAAGCCGCCCAGAGGCTGCTGAATAGCATGATGGGGACGTGTTGTTTTTGCTTTTGGTAATTATTGACTAATCTTTGGGATTTCTGCTAGTGAAACTATCCACATAATTGATTTCCTGAAAGGGGGATACGTCAACGTCTGTTATCATGGCTTTGAAAGCCGCCTTCCATGAGTGAAAGGGTATAGGATCTCTGCTCAAGATGTTGGGGTGGCATTTTGGAAGGTTTTATCTCGCCAGTCCTACAACTATTTGATGATTAGCAGACGTTAATGTTTTGGTCAGCTGATTCTCAGGTAAGTTTATTGGGGTTGAGGTAACGAAGGACTGACTAAACAGCAGTTAGTATGTTCGCCACTGTTCTCTTGATGGTTAGTGGTCGCACCTTTCTATCGTCTCCTCAATTGCTTTGAGTTTAGCGTCCACAATTGCGACCTTAATATTAGCAGCGAGAAGTGCCAGTCCTCTTTCAGGTTGTGTCTGTTCTTGCTCGTGTGTTCTCTACGTTTGTGTTCTTTCTAAGCCATAAGCTTTTCAAAGTCTGTACTTTCTCATGTCGCTGCTTCTGCGGTGAGTGCCTTCATTCTGGCAAAGCCCTCGTAGTACATGTACATGATGACGATTTACTACGGCGTGAGTGACGAGATAGATGCGGACCTGTCTCCAATTTGTTGGATTGTTACTTTCTCTATTAGTTTGTGAGCTCCGTGGAGAGTTAGGCTCTCAGCCGTAAAAAGTGCTTCTCCATCTCCAAAATCTTTATGTTTATCTTGCGTGTGAAGGCTCTGCAATTCTTCTAATTTCAACTCAACTTCCTCAGATATTCCTATGAGGTCACACAAGACGATGAAATCCAATCCTTCATTCAGCCCCTCAGCGAAAAGCATCTTATGTACAACATTCATCGTACAATGCTTCTCTTCAATGACATTCTCTAAAGCGTTTCTGGACAAAGTTCTAATCTTTTTATCGGATCGTGACCGACAATTTTTTAGTGCACTGGGAGTTCTCCATTGTCCAACTTCTCAGCTCTTTGGCCACCCCTGTTCAGCGCTGTTAGCTCTATTGCCTACAATACAGCTTAACTTAATCTGTTCTTTGTTAATCAGACGTTTACCTGTCGCATTCCAGTACACAACACCCAGTGTCCATAGTACTGGGAATGCAACAATGGTGTATTCAAACTGTCGATCCTCTCCACATTGGTCCAGTGCTCTGACCAGTAAGCTACAGGGCGTCTCAATGTCTAAGTAGTTCATTTACTAAGTGACATAACACCTTGTACACTCCTAAGTTGAATTAAGGCCACTGCCTCTATTGAAGTAGGTGGAAAATGTTGAACTTGAACGGCACAAGGGTTTAAACTGTGACCATGTGTAGTTTCCTAAAGTTGCCATATCGAATTTCATTTCAGTTTTATGTGTGATACCTCTCACAGGCCTATACAAGGGCAAGAGCCTCTTTCTCTGTCTGAGTGTACTAAATTGCAATGTGTACGGCTGTGGCTTGCATGGCAAATAGGCTTCCAACCTCCATTCTGGTGCTGTACAAGCACAGCTATGAGTCCAGAAAAGCTTGCATCTGCAGTCCCTTCTGTTGTCTCTGCTTAAGCCTTGCTCTGCTTTTGCATGGACCCAGGATGGGAGAGTACGTTGGTGGTCTTTTCAGCAGGTCTGTCAGAGTTGCAAAGTGGGTTATAAATCTTCCGTTATTAACCAGCCCGAGAAGCTATGCATGTTATTGACAGTCAATCATTCTCTTTTTTCTGGTAGTCCTTTAACCTTCTCCTCTGTTTGGCCAATTTCTTTCTCTGACAGAGGGATATCTATGAATACCAATCTTTCCTCGTTAAACAGACGTTCGTAAGCACTAACAGTATGACATGCGTGTGACAGTCTCTTCTGTTTTCGACGTTTACGATGATTAGAAAATCAAGTACTTTAATCAACATGCAGTTTTTCATGTCACCCACAGTATCTCAGCTATGCTCGTTTTCTACCGATATACCAGTTGCCCAAAGGCATTGCATTTACCTTTTATAGGAGGTTGTTTATGGTAATTGGTAAGTGGTAATAATTAGGGACTGAGCATTAATTACATTATTTACGGTATTTTTGTGCTCTCAATGAGAACAGTTTGTTGAAGTTTGTTTTTAATCTATTACTTTTCAGAACCAGTGGCTGCCATACAGGTATGAAATCACGTCGCACTACTTATTTGTCCTAGCAATTACACTTTTTGTAGCCTGCAAGCAGGCTTGCTTGTGTATTATTTGCAGAAATATCTTGGTGGTGGAGCCGCGAATTTGTGAGCCGGCCGTCGAGAAGAATGGGGCGAGGAAAAGTGAGCCTGCACGAAAGCCGTTGAACTTTGAATTCTCCACATTTGTCCACGAACGCAGCATTGTGTTTGGTTTGAAATGACACGCGATGACAGACTTTGTTATAGTGACAAATAACAAGCAAGGTGCTGTTATTGTTTGTCGCCTTTCTCGATTTTTCAACCGATTCAATTTCAAAATGTGACTTTGGCTGGTTCCGGCTGGTGAGCGATTGCGGTTTTATGTTTCACTTTGAGCAGCCTGGTTTAAGTGCATGGCAGTTTTGTAGCCTCTCTTCTTGGATCTCCGTAATAAAAGGATATGTATCATTTTATTTGACCATGCAGTGGGCATTATCTTGCAGTCTTTGTTACACCGAGTTTGGTTATTTGTCATTGTGGCAAGATGGTATCGCTTGTTCCTGGTTACAGATGTTTGCAAGGCATAAAGTAAAGTCTGCTGTGGTCGCCGCTATGTTTCTATCGTTGGCTCGGTTCTCTTGGTAGTTGCAAGTTTCATGTCCCTGGAGTTTGATATTTTTAATGTCTTCTGCGTTCTCGGGCATTGATTCCAACCCATCAGCACAGATACGTTCGCGATTTGATTTCTTGAGGACATATGACCAGATTTCTTGGTTCGATACTGATTTGTAGCAAAAAGGACACATTCAAAAGGCGGTAACAATCGTCCGCTGTGTTCATAATTTTCTTCTTCGCTATTCCCGTACATACAGAACTCCTCTCGAGTGCGAAGATCTGCCGTCGTGTTTGTTTATATTTCGCTTCGCTTGTATTGGTTAGGTATTTGATACCTGGGTAATGAGGACTTGTCACCTCGCAAGGGGAGGAATTTAAAGTTCAATCGCTTTCATGCAGGATCACTTTTTCTCACCCCATACTTCTCGCCAGCTCGCAAATCACGGCTCCGCTGCCAAGGTACTCCTGGGAATAACACACAAGTGAGCCTGCTCGCAGGCTACACCACCAATAGAACATACAGTTTTCGCAGACTAGAAATGAATTTTTATTTTACATATCTCTGAGAAAGTTGTAAGTAAATGAGAACTTTAATTACCTGTTAAACAATTCTGACCAATATATTCAAATTGTTTACAGAGTAAGATGCAGGTAACAGAAAATGATTATAAAATAGATAATAAATTTATAATATTATATTATGGGATTTAAAATTACATCTGTAGAGCGAGACCATTTTCAGCTGGAACACCAGTAGCAGCACTTCAAGCAGTTGCTTTCTGACATTCCCTCAGGTTTTTCTTCCTTAGTTGTTCGTTGATTTTTAAAAGTATCAAGATTTCAAAAAGCATGCACTTTCTTTGTCAATTTCCATCACAGAATTGTAGGTCAAGGAATGTTTCCTTATACCGTATTTTTTTTTATTTTTATTTTCATGGGACTTAATGTTCATGATTTTCCCAACTGCAAAACAATCGTGAAATTGAAGACCCGGGAAAAAAATAGTACTACAAAATAAAATTAATGACACGAAACACCCTAAAAAAATTCTCCACTCTTGGAAATGTGCCTAAGTTTGTACATTTATTCATTTATGATGTTAACCAATACAACAGAGAAAAGTCATATTGTAAATGCTGAGTTTGTAGTAAAATGGTGTTCTTTGTCACAAACGAACAGTCAACCTGTTTTTAAGCTTTTCTTGTTAAAGTTTTTTCAGTGGATGATATTGCATAATATGGCTATGTAAAATTATACTTGTATTGATGCAGATCAGCTTTTGAAAAAAAATTTCAGGGCATTTAGTTCTTTCTGACGCTAATTTTCTGCCAAAATTGCGAAATTTACTTTTGGCGAAATTTGGCGAAATTAACTTCCGCCAAAAATTAGTGACATTAAGGTATTTTCGTTGCAGCGTCAGGTAAAGGTCACATCTTACATGCAATTTTACCTATAGATTCATCATTATTCGAACCTTCTCCATACTGGTCCCCATTTGAAAACAGGTTGGGTGTTTGGTTGGTGATTACCCAAAGGTAAGTTGATCATTAACTGGCTCGATTCGAATTTTCTCCTCACCTCAAAATCTCTGTAACACCATGGTTTGTGAGTTTTAAGACTATATGCGCCCTTATAAGAGTGAAGTAAAAAAATATGACAGGATAACTAAGCAAATTGCTTAATATTCACCTTTTTCCTGAGTCACTTATCTTAGTCATCCGGTTTTTCCTCGGCAAACAGAGCACACATTGCGCCTTGCGGTTTTTGCTGGACATGCAGACACTCTAAACCCTAAACTTCTGGTTTCTCACTGGGGGAATGAAATCGCCCTTCTGTTTTGTTTTTCCAAGCTTAGTGATGAAAAAAGTGACAAATCTTTTGGAGTAAATGAACTTGACCCATCCTTCTCCTCTCCATTCTATATCCTCAATATGGCTTCAAGCCATAGAGTTGTTGAGGCGCACTGAATTTTATTCTACTCAACATTTTGTCCAAAATGCTTAAACAAACAAATTATTTCAGAGAGGTTTCGTGGATTTTTCCACTACGCTTAGGAATCTCTCTGCACACGCTGGTTTGCACAAAACGAGGACTGTATCTTTCCTTTTTTCTGCGATTTATTGCGGCTGTCCAACGTTATAACATTCAGTACAATCTACGTACAATTGCACAATCGCAATCTTACAATCTTACAATCTACAATCTGACCTAAAAGTTACAATGTTACCCTTATTTATATCAAACTATGGATATACGCCTTAACTACGCCCTGATACGTAAATCCGGCTAAAAGTTACAGTAAATACACATCTACAATTAAATTCTTTACATTCTATTCTGATTCATTTCCTTAGGCGTGGATAAACAATTACAATTATAAAGTGTGCTAATGGCCGAGACTAATCTAATCCCACACGTGAATAAACATTCCTGTAACACGATTCTTTTACGTCATAGGCGTTTCCAGTTACACCAAACCTTCAGTTTGGTCTTCTAGACTTCAATCAATAACAAATTATTCACTAAAATAGAATCACGTTATGTACAAAGCAATTGTTACAACAAGAGGAGAGGAATACACTGTAGTGTTCAAAACATTCACCACAGGTCAAGTAGAACTTTGTGGAGAAAGATGATAAACGTTAAGTGTTTGTGAGATGTCAACCCCCTCTGATGATTGGCTGCCAAATATTGCATTCTTACTTATGGACTGACACTGACTCACCTAAGGTGATTCCATCGAAAAAGAAGTTGTAATGAGAATTTGTTGAAACTTTGCACAGTTACTAATTACACCTAGTACATTAAAAAAATAAAATATAAAGAGGGGGTCACCATGTCTGATTTCACGCTACGGGCTGTAGTATATAGGTACTTTGCTATCTTTAGACGGCAATATTAAAAAACCTATCCTTGTACTAGAGACACCCATTACTTCAAGAAAGTTATAACTAGTGATGAAATATAAGCATTATTCTTCTGATAGAAGTAAAATGTTTCAGTAAAACGTCTTAAAATTGCCGTAACAATGAAACTAATTTGAAATAATAGGCAAATCGAGTGTCCGCATGGTTCCAGTGAAACGCCTAAAGTCTGGCTGTAATAGTGAATCAACCGGAATATTTCGAAATTGAATAATGAAAAGTTTTTCAAATATGAATATATCATGCAAAATCGTATTTTCCTTAAATAAATGGAATAAAAATTTATTTCTATGAACAGCTCAGCTTCCAAAGAAAACCTATCAAGTTCCGAACGCGCGCACGCTCGTGCGCACACTAATCACACAAAAAAATGATGCGCAGAAAGGATGCACAATGCAATTAAATGGAATCACCTTAATAGTTACATTGGAGAATCTGAGGTGCCAGCGTTAGTGGTTACTCTCACATGCGCAGTAGCAAGTAAAATAGCTTTGGTACAAATGTACAAAATATGTGGCATTTATGGCTAAAAATGGCGTTTTTCGGCAAAAGCCCGCCTGACAGTGTATCCTAAGCCATTGTGTCAGTGCATGTTAGTTGTTATTTGTTTGTGAATTTGTGATTTTGCCAGTTTTTGTGCAGCATCACGAGTCACTTGTTCTTAAATTGTACCAAAATTACTCTATTCTTACTAAGATGGCCAGGGTTTTGGATCCACGTCTGAGACAAAAAATTTTATTTTATCTGCAAATTTATTAAGTGATTATACTATCTTGCACTGCAACAATTATTGTATTTCATCATGTCCTCCCAGTATAAAATTCTCAAACGACTGTAGAAGCCAAATTGTGAACAAAGGAATGAGTTTACCCTGTATTGCTTTCTTAGTCATTTCACTTTAATTCCATTAACGGTCAGTTCTAGTGTAGCTCAGACATACTAGAAGAAAATCGTGACCCTATATTTCCATTGTAGGCAGTTAAATATATGCAGAATGACTCCATATGCTTTAAAGTGCTACTACAACCAAAAAATCACCTTTTTTTTCTTCGGATTTCGAAACTATGTTTACTAAACACTCCCCAAGCGAAATTTCAAGCCATAATTTTGAGAAGACTGTTTGTTTGAACTGCAATTTGCCAATTTAGTGGTCCGCCATTATTACAGCAGAAAGGATACAATGACGTCATTCACTCAAGAGCTTTAGAATCCAGTGTTTGAACACAGCTTATAAATTGTGCAAAACACGAGTTTGAGAGCCTGAAAGCTTAAAACTCCAGTGCTGCATACTAAATAAGCCACTTTCACACACACTGCATTCAAAAGCTCTTGAGTGAATGATGTCATTGTATCCTTTCTGGTGTAATTGTGGCGGACCATTAAATCAGAAAATTGCAGTTTAAATAAATAGCCTTCTTCTCAAAATTAAGGCATAAAAAATTTCGCTTGGGAAGTGTTAAGTAAACATAATATCGAAATCTGGAGAAAAAACAAAAGTGATTTTTTTATCATAGTACCACTTTAAGTGAACTATAAACACACGCCCAGCAAATAACATTTCCATATTTGTACACATCATACTAAACAACCAATGTGAGAGACAATCCATGTGAATCATCGTGACTCCCAAGCATACTTATGACATTTCATAACATTAAAAAATCATTCGACAATATATGTCAGGCAAACACATTTCATATGCAATAATTAATAATATTCATGAATATAAAACGGGCGTTGAGCTGTAGATTGCGATGTTTCAAATGCTTTCTGCTAGTCTTCATCAGATAATGGGGTTGTCTGGTTGCACCTCACCATATGTTTCATGACAGATGGCTGTGATTGTGGCTGTGGGTTTTAATCCTCATTTTTCCGCTGAGAAGTTGTTTCCTCAGCATCAGCAGTCCAATGTGAGATTGTTCCCTCTTCAGTTTGATGAAGTACCGGTCTCCTGTCATGTTTCTTGTTGACCCTACAAGTGTACCAGTGTCAGTCTTGATCAGTAAACTTTACCTCATTCTAAGGTGGGTAGTGGCCAGTGTTATTGGCAGAAACAGCGGAGATCTGGGTACAGACAAGTCGTATGTCCCTGTCATGCTCTTTGATCCTCTCTGCATAGATTTTCCTGGTCATCCCTTCGCCACAACAGAAGATTTTAAGTTAACCCACGCCTTCCCTCATCATGAAAGAGCTTCTGAAATGCACAAGCATTCCAACAGTGGGAATACATGGACTTTAAAATAATGGCAATATTTCATTCATAAATGTAGCTCGTGGTGTGGTTGCATTTGGGATATTTAACGGCTTCTCAGGAAAAAATTGCGGGGGCGGGGGGGGCAGGTTAGAAAAAACTGTGTCTTACAGGTTTAGGGGATCATGAAAAACCAAACATGGTATACTCACTGATGCACCAGCCCCTCCCCCCCCGCCACCCTCTAATTATTGACCAGTCCCTAACCCGTCTTATACTTTATTGTCAACATCAAAAGCACAGAAACAACACAGTTATAAACGCATTAGACCCATATTTGACTCGTCGGACGATGATTGACAGTCCTCCTTTGACATAGATTAAGTGAAAGGGTACATGAAGTTAATTATTTGTTGTACTTTTCCTTCTTTAGATTTCATTTGTAGAATTAAAAACTGTCATAAAGTGCTAAAAAAAGGTGATCCAAAAATATACATTTTGAAGTTTGTCATGGTGTAAGCTTTTCAGGAAGCATATTTTTGCAGAAGCATAAGCTTTTAAAACTATTCATGCTTAGTAAAAACACAATTATCGTGAAACTCGCTCGCAAAGCCTCGCTCGTTCGTTTTGGGAAAACAAACTTGTGCATAAATACTCATGTCAGCACTTTCCATGTAGAAATCTATATTTATACTTCAAGATCTTCACCTCAATTAAACAGTGCTTGTTCAAAGCCCTTACTCTGAAGAAATACTCGATAAAACAGCTTTTCCAGCATTAAAGCCAAACTTAAGGCGATATTAAAACTTGCCAAGAGTATACACCTGAATCCGGTCGGTCATAGACAGAATTTCAGACACTGAAATACCTTGAGTTTCTCCTCAGAAGTGGCAGCAGACCTAACTGAGTAAGCAGAGAACATAGATGTATCAATGTCCTCCTCCTTCAAGGCAAACTTAATCCGTCTTTCTAAAGTTGAAGAGATTAGTGGCTTATGAGGATGAATATAGGACAAGCAAAGCTTGTCTGGTACAGGTGATTCTACAGGCCTGAAATCCTTAGTGCAACTCTCGTACTTGCTAAGGCATCCCACTGGACACAACACCTGATTTTCAGGACAACTAGCATGAAAACTTAATTTGGGATTTTGACCTGAGCGGTGGGTATAGAGAGCTTGGGTAGTTTTAAAGACACTCCGGATGAAATAATGGATGAAATAAACGAAATCTCAACTCCCTCCTGGCCAGTTCTGAAGATCTGTCTGGAGCTGTAAGAGCCATTAAAACAGTAAGTTTAATAGACAAAAACTTCAGAGACAGACCGCTGTTCACACCCAGGGATTATCTCGGGACCTGAGACACGTCCCAGGTAGAAGAATAATTAGGGAGAGGGGGGCGTAAGTGAAACAGACCTTTCAAAAGCTGGCAAACTAAAGGATGGGAACCTACATTGCTAGTCAAAAAGAGTCAGCTTTGGGGAGAACAGCTGAAAGAGCAGAACAGGTACACATTTAAGGGTCTGTATTCCCTCCCTGCATAACATTGATCTTTAAGAAATTCTAAAACAGCCTCTAACAGAGATGAAAGAGGATTAATTTGCGTTGGTAAACATCAGCTATTCCACGTATTCCAGGCAGAGGAGTAAGCACCTGATGTGCTCTTTCGCCAGGCCCCCAACAAAATATTTCTCGTTTCTGGAGAAACGTTTGTTGGCAGGCAGCAGCCACCCAGCTAACTGTAGGTTGGGGAGAGGATGTGTTTGATCCTCCATGGGGAGAACATCTGGGGTAACAGGAAAAAGAAGGAGAAGACCTACTGCAAGACTCAACAGCAGTGGGTACCAAGATGAGATGGCCAAACTAAGGGCACTAGTACAAGCGGATCCACCTCCTGGCTCAAATTTTTTTCTCAGGACACGACCTATCAGGACAAATGGGGGCAAGGCGTAACCCTGAAGACCCCTCCAGTTGAGGGAAAAGGCATCTGTGTAAGTTGCTGGAGGATCTGGCCTCCAACTCGCAAACTGGAGGTTAGGCGTGAGCCAAAAAGATCCACATTGAATGGGCCCCGAAGGCTTAGGAGAGTCTGGAAAATAGAACGTTTCATCTTCCAGTCGCTGGAATCTATCATAGTCCTTGACGCCCTGTCTGCTCTTGAGTATAGGAAGCTGGGTAGATGTTGTGCTGAAATCACTAGATGGTGTTCTAGACACCACTCCCAAGGAGTTACGGCTAGATTGGAAGGTAGTCGAGAGTAGGTACCTCCCATCTTGACTATGTAAGAGACAGGCGACAAATTGTCCATCGAGAGGTGAACATGAACACAAGCTTTGTCTCGTGTGAAGGACTTCAGAGCAAATGTTCCGGCAAGGAATTTTAGACAATATTACGTTACCCGACCGCTGGTCTCGTGGCACAATTTGACGTCATGGACAATTTAAAATGGCGGCGCGAAGTGTTGAATTTTGGCCCTCTTTGGAGAGGAATTTCAGTGGGATCGGATGCACTTTAGAAGCTGAAACCACGGTCAGTAACTCAGCTTAGTGTTACCTCTTTATTGGCGATTTCAAAAAAATGCACCGTTTCTGGAGTGACCTTCTCCTTTACGATAATCGTGAATTATCGGTGTGTAGGCCTCATCCATGGGCAAGGGAAGGCGTGAACTAAAGGTCGGCGTTCAAACCGTGTGAGCAGTGTCTTAATTGTGCCCAGTTTAGCACAAAGTTCCTCGCTTGGTTGCCAGTGCGAATGTGGTGCAATCTCTTCAACATATCAGTCCCATTTGTCATTGGCGCTAAGCAAGTCTTGAACAACGTGCTCGTTTTGGCGGTTCCTCGTCCTCAATACAAACGACCGGATCGGCAAGGACAGCCCGGTTACGGTTAAGTTCATTAGACCCTGGCCCAGTGACACTACAGGAGCAAAAAACCGTCTGCACCGTGGGCATATAGGACGCCTGAAAGTGCATCCTTTGAACTACTTTTGCATTTTTTATTCGTTTGAGCTCAAACTTTCCAGGATGGTAGAAATTTGTATTCCAAAAAATCGTATGTTTTTTGTTTTTTGATTTTAACGGTTTTTGGCGGCTAAATAACGTCACAAGATTGACAGCAAAATTTGACTTTCAAGTTAGGGCAAAAAAAATAATTTTGAAAGAGCGTGACGTGATAGAAACAAATATGAAAAATTTTTGGAAAAGCTCAATTGCCTTAGGAGATATTGCAAATGTACTTATGTTTCTAAAAATAGCAACAAAATGGCGGGAAATTCAAAAATCAAAGCTTAATAACTCTAACCAACTAAGCTTTTCAAAACCTTTTTACATTTTATTCTATCGCGTCGTGCTCTTTTTAAATTATTTATTTGTTTTGCCATATCTTGACATTTTAATTTTGCTGCCAATCTCGTGACGTCATTTTCCCGCCAAAAACCGTTAAAATCGAAAAACAAAAAAGATACAATTTTTTGGAATATAAAGTTTTACCATCCTGCAAAGTTTGAGCTCAATCAGATGAAAAATGCAAAAGTAGTTCCAAGGATGCATTCTTAGGCGTCCTATATGCCCACTGTGCTGGCCCAAAGGCACTGTAGTCGAGGAAGAAGCCTTTTGGCCTACCGGCGCTTTGGCTTGTTGAGTATCACTCGGGTGCAGGTTCAAATGTGGGTGAATGTTCTCGACAATGGACGATGAAATGGTAGAAATAAAACCTTTATCGGGCACAATGGCCTGATAAAGGGCGGATTGATCTGCGTTCATACCTGGATGGGCAGTAGATGGAGCCGATAATTGCGATGAAGATGTGTACTCATCTGAGCTGTCATTCGCCACCAAGAGTGAACAAAAAAGACGAGTCAGTTCTGAGGGTCAGCGGTTTTGTGTTCAAGCTACCCCTTCATGTCAGCTGCGTTATTTGTTGTTTTTGCTGTACTTTGAATTTACTGAGCGTTATTTGAGTGAATAAAGAAGACAAAGCATTGGTAAATTGAGGCGAAGATCTTGAAGTATAATTGAAACGTCTGTCATTGTGCTCACACGATGTGCAAATTGATCCATTTGAAAACTAGCTCATATAAAGAGGAAACAAAAACGCTAGAGTCTACACTGGGTTAATTTTGTCGAATCAAAATATTTAGCAGTCAAAACAAACTTAGTCTTGGACAAAATGCAGAAGACTTGATTTACCACAGAAACCTTTATACCCGGGCGTTAGCTTGATATCAACTTTTGACAACACGCAAATATACAGGTAACGCAATTTTATAAAACACGTGTCATTTATTACTGCATTGGAAAATACTGGAAATTCTAGGGTTGTAGGAGAACTCAAAGGTTTAATTCTGGCATATACGGGTTGGTATGAAATTTTTGCTGTGGGTTTTCACTTTTGCGATTTTTTTTTTCCATTTCCAAAACAGATTGTGCAAAATTTATTTATAATACCCAACAGAAAAGGTCCGTGAATCTGGATGCCCACAACTGTATATATTCAGCTTGTAAGAGCCCGTCTTTGATAAACCACAGGTTTTCTTATTTCCGATAATTTTTCTCAGCAACATTGTCCATGAGGTGGGAATTGACTGTAATATGTTCAAGCTTAGTTAATTAACGGTTCGTAAAACACTTGATGTTTATTGTCTCCACACAGCCTACCGCGCCTTATCCACAACAATCCAGTGATATTGCCTCCACTACAGGTCACCATTCAAAGCAAGTGCAGTCAATCGTGCCAGAGTTCAACTCGGTCAAAGAACCTATTATTTGGCCAGAAGTTCCCTCGCACAGTCCTAATGAAACTGGGACTCCAAAAACAAGGAATAAAACACTTTTGTGCTGAGGCAAGATCATACAGTCATCTCTAGAGGCTCTTTGGAACCCTTGGGAAATGGAGTGCTTTTTATATTATAGACTAATGGATCGGTAGTGCTGTTTCCAGGAGAATTGAACTGGTTATTCTACCCATAGAATTACATCCATGAGGTAATCAGAGGTACAAATCCTTTTTACTTTCCTCAG
>Ga0126336_10000992_pt1 | contig 13694 bp, 15 predicted proteins | sample SidCmetagenome_FD_92530 | JGI IMG/M metagenome (GOLD analysis project Ga0126336, IMG submission 92530) | Coral microbial communities from El Islote,Puerto Morelos, Mexico - Siderastrea C C metagenome | ecosystem: Host-associated > Invertebrates > Cnidaria > Coral | place: El Islote,Puerto...
AGGGGGGGTACTCCAAGTTTCAAGTGACGGGGATGATCGAATGGGGGCAAAAATCAAAACCCAAAAAAATCCCTAGGGCTTCCAACAAAACCCAAAAAAATCCCTGGACCAAAAATTAACCCCCAAAAAATCCCATACCAAATTTCCCAGCCTTAAAGATTTCCAGAAAGGATTAAATCATATAACACGAAAAAAAGCCCACTAGAAATTGAATGTTTGTTTTTGTTAGTATTCATCATACCAGCTGATTTTATCTTTTCCTCATCTGCTAGTCATTCTAACAACACTAGAGACACCCAAGAACATCTTTTATTTCAACAATAACATTATGAATGACAACTCTAAACAAGACCACCCGGCCGGGCAAGAACAAGTTTGGTTGTACTTTTTTCGCAGAACTACACGGCCGGGTACGCGGGCACTACCACGAATCTTCAGATCGTTTTGAATACTCAAAAAAATCCCTACTTAAATCAAGCCACCCAAAAAAATACTTGCCAAATTTTCCTACCCAAAAAAATCCTGGAATCGAAAATTTCAACCCAAAAAAATCCTTTGATCAACCCCGTCACTAGAAATCCAAAGTATCCCCCCCCCTGGGATTTCGACCTATTTGTCCCTTCCAAAACAGTGCAAATTAATCAGTCTCCATCATGCCACTAGCGTCACAATGCAATCCGAATATCTCAGACGATTTAGACCTTCTGATATTCCACAAAACAAACCGTTTGATACCCCTGTTCCTCGAAAACAACTAAATTCTGCATTCTGATGCTAACATAAACAAAGTTTCACTTTCGAGAAAAAATTTGAAATCGCTAATTTGTTATTTTGCTTTGTGGCAAGCGTTGGACCAATATTCAAGACGCAACTATTTCGTTTTGTTTGTACTCAACTAGACCTCCAACCTTTGTTTTTCAAATCAAATATAATTCGAGCAGTTGGAAAAAACAATGCAGCTTGGACAGCCCGAGAAAAAACACTTCGATAAAATAACAATTTCTGAATTTTGCGACTTATTTTTCGTATTACCCAGACAACCACACAAGAGTGTGTTCAAAACACCTGTCTTATGAACTTCCCTAAACCGGGGATGTTGTCTTTAACACTTCACTTGGATTTATTTCTCTAGGGCATTAACAATGCTTCGCTGTTAACGGCTGCAGTTTGCTTTGGCTTTTTGGCTTTTTCCACTGCGACTATGGCTGCTAGATTAGCGCCTGTTACAGGGTATTGTTTTCAAGGTACACTGAGGGCTTCTTTAAGTTGAGCACAGTTCTGACTTTTGGTAATCCGAATCGCCAGGGTAATTTATTGAAATACTGAAGCTGGTAGAAATACAGTTTTTTGATGCATTTGGTTTGAGTGATCGAACGGTCCCGAGTATTCTGTTAATGGATATTCCACGATGAATACTGAGCTAAGCATGCAATGTTAACAAAATAAATCACAAAATTTACTAACTTGTCTTAAGACAGATAGTGGATGGTTTAGTGTTGAGCATTAGCAAATAACCAACGTTGTATAAGCCAATCACGTTGTAATATTACTCAACAAAAAGCCGCAAACGATAGTTCCAAGTTCTCGTGCGACTGAGTTTTGTTGTTTCTTTTTTCTAACTCGCTCAGTTTTGCAATTAGAATAAAAAAATACGTATTACTTCAGACGATTCAATATAATACAAAAGTGGTTACGAGTGGGATTAGCATAATGACGTTACTTTTTCCCCCAAAAATCTCACAAATGTACTTGTATTGAATATTTTGGTCGAAGTCTTTGAAAGCCCATATAATAAAATAAAGCATTCTTTTGCAAACTACTAACTATAGCGTCGGTGGTAAGGTTCAGCTTTGGAGATTTTGCAAACCGCTAGCGAAAATTCCTTCGAGATATTCGACTTTTTATGGAAACCGAGATATCATCTCACATATCTTACTAATATGAGTAAAAGGAAGAAAAATAATTCGTTTTGAAGCCTTTAACGAGGTTTAAAAGATGCCAATCACCAAGCGAGTACGAAGTCGAGTATTATAGTGCGATATTAACCTTTTTCTTCTCATTGACTCATGACAAATTTAATAGTTTTCCATAGTGTCTTTTTAGAAGAAAAGAGTACGACTACGGCCATTACTGCTTATTAGCTTTCATTTGAACGGGCACGCTTTGAAATTTAATCCGGAGACTCAGAATTCTTAAAAGAAAAAAAAAAACACTCCAGGAAGAGGGAGAGGCTTGACCCTTTCATTCCCAGAGTCAGTTATGGAGACATCAAGGTGATTCTAACTTCTGAGTCTGTGGATGAAATCCTATGATGTGACCACTCAAATGAAACCTCTTCAGCAGTACTTTCACATGGTATTATTTATATTAAAGTATTTTACAAAATGAAATCCGGGATTCGTCTTGAATTTTGATTTTAGGCTCTCTTGGGAGTGAAAGGGTTAAACGCAATATTGTAACCGACCAGCCATTAGCGGCGTAAGAGCACTGTTTATTTTGTGACGTCAATAAACGCAATAAATAGCCCATGAACGTTGCTATTTGCTGATAATTATAGCGTTTTTACAAAGCTAACCTCACATCAAAACTGAAATGCGAAAGCAATATTTGTTGAAAGAAATCAAACGCGCTGTAGCGTGTGAAAAAAGCTGAATTTCTTTGAAATGTAACCTGAGTTGGATAACAAGTGAAAATCTTCGTCGTTCTCTTCAAAACCTGCCCAGGACAAGACAAGACGTCATCAAGGGCTTGCCTGGAAACAGGGGAACACGAAAACAGTTTATTTGTGGTTGAACATTGCCGGAAATGCAACTCTCTCTTCATAAACTTATTCTGGTGGTTTCCCTGCTCTCAAGGACCGAATTGAGTTCATCAGAGCAGTTTGAAATCGAACTGAAAAAGCCGAAGGACGTTTTCACGATTCCGTCCTCAAAATGTGACAAAAAGATTAACTATTGCGGTGAATATAACGCTTTCAAGAACGGAAACTGTCGTTGTTATTGTGGCGAACAGAATGCGACGTTTTCATTTTACAACAATTCTTGGACGTGTCTGGGAAATGAAGCTGCGCGAAGCGTTTTAGGTAAGGCTAACTTACTTATCTACTTATAATTATTTAAAGGGATACGTAGTTAGATAATAATATGTATTATTGCTCAGTTCAACTCAGTGCAGTTTAATAACACTCAGTACAAATATCTCACAGTATTATACTTGCACTATAAGAGATCGGTTTGACAGGCTTTTTATTGACAAGAAGCTGTTACAAAGACTTTTAAGTTTTCCAATGGTCAAACGAAGATTTCCGAAAATGGACGAATCACACTCGTGGACTTCCGAAGATTACCAAAGCTTACCTGAAGGTTCCCAGACTAATCCGAAGATTGCAAGTGCAAATTGTTTTATGAAATGCAAGTTAGATTTCATGGTCATGACCAACATATAAAAAAGGGCAGAGTTGGTGCAAAATACATCTTTGTATGGAATTACCATGTCAAACAGTTTTTATAAAATTTGATCTGTGGATTACTCACTGTAGGCCTGTTTGTAGCTAATGCACTAATTTTCAGACTGCATAGAAGGGAGATGCACTTGTGACCTTAGAAACAGATTTACCCACTAGGACGAAGGCAAGTTTCTCTAAACTGATTCGACGAAATCACGATAGACAAGTGTACTCTCGTCTACAAGAGTCCTTGCGTGCTGTTTCAGGCGAACTATTCCGTTCATAGTAGGCATACAAGGCATGGTATTTATAACTTAATAGTTTGCCATGCACAGTTCAGATATGCATGTCACCGAAGGACGCGTCTTTCACAATGAGCACCATTAAATAACGGAGCAGTAACCCAACGAAATTAAAAACACCCTACAGTGTGTTCGTTTAAATCTGCTTCCAGGAAGTATTTTATAGAGCTATACAGAGACGTCGACCGATTTGAAGTTTTACTGAAATTGCGGCATTTTTTAGCTCTTAGTTATTACATAACAATTTACTAATTTAGTGATTTGCATGTACATATTTATAGTAGCTTACTCATCTTTTATTATTGGTTTGCTGGTAGCAAACACCTGATATATTTCTAATTCTAAAAATGTTTTTTTTTTCTCAAACTTGTAATTTGCTTTTAGTCTCGGCTGTCAAATGTCATCCTCTTTAAACAATGTTGCTTACCTTTTTACTTACAACCTGTTAACTGATAGGATACCTCAGAAAATATTATACTTGTCAAATTTGGGAGCTATAGCAGTGCTAAGTGAGCATGCAGTCACATTGTCAGTTTTTCATGTTTTTCCATAAATTTTCCTCGGGAACTATCGGGCTAATCATATAGGAATAAATTTCCCCTTTTTTACGATAGTAAGCAAATTTTGGTACAGCTACATATCGCACAATAAATAAATAAATAAATAAATAAATAAATCAATTAATAAATAAATAAATAAATAAATAAAAGAATGAACGAATGAATGAATGAATAAAGATTCACAGCAACAGACAACAGCAGATTATCGTACAGACACTACAGTTTGTAACATGTCTGCCCTTCTTTTAAAATGACGGTTACGACCTTGAAGCCTTCTATTTTTTAAAATGACCCGTACTGCATTGTTTTAGGCCCAGTTCACGCGTATCTGTTTTCAATCGTTTGTGTCTGAAAACAATAATTTTTTATAAGCGTTTTTAAAAACATTTCCGTGCACAGCTACACATTTATCCTTCCTTTTCACTGTGCATCCAGACGTATGCGACTTAGAATGGTTATAAACGTCGGAAAACGCAAATTCTCCTTGTTTCCAAAACAAATTTTGGTCTACATGGTGAACGAAATCCCATTTTTATGTCATCGTTTTCGAAAACCTCCGGAGTTTGATCGTTTTTGCCGTCCGCAAGTAAACGATAAATCTCTGTTTCACTTTTTCTCCACTTCGAACAGCGTTCATAAAAATATCCTTTTACGGAGCGTTTTCAAACGTTTTCGTTCCTATACGAGAGGACGAGAGGCCTAACCAGACTAAAGTACGAATTGTAATTAGGGAGGGGGAGGGAAAGTTCGTTGCGACAAGCGGAGTGGGGACTTAAGGCGTTCTTGCAGTTTTTTTTTTTCATGAAATATATACATTTTTTCATGTCTTTAATAGGTTGCCCTCAGAGGACATTCTTTCAAAACGAGAATTCAAGTGACAAGCTGAGCGCTCTTAAAAGGAACTCTCATCGACCGCTGTCCTTGAAAAAGTTTAGTCAGGGAACCTGTAAAGTAAACGCGACATCTTCATGGTACATTGGTTGTCATGGAAACAAGACGTCTTTAGGGGTAACGATAGAAACATTTACAATCGAATGGGAGTCCGATGCCTACAGACTTAAGGTGAAAAAATTCGTTCGTATCCGTATTAATTGAGCTCTATTAACCCATCACGCTAGTGAAGACGATTCCTCCAGTATCAAATCAAATATGAAAGGAATATTGTGATTGCAACGTGTCTTGCAATGTTTTCACAAGTTTCTCCAGAAAATGAAAACAAGAGAATAATAACACTCCCCTTACGTCATAACATAAAAATAAAATAGTTAAGTAAAAAAAAAAAAATGAAACAAAAACAATAAAGAAACAAACAAATTAGTCATATACAGAGTATCCATGGCAGAACAATAGCTAACAATTATAAGCAGATAGCTTATGTGGCATTGCCCTGTTTAGAATTCCGTCCTACAATTGACTGTTGAGCTTGGTTTACATTTTATTTTTTTTCTCATTTTACGGCAAACTGGTGTTTGTTTTGATCTTAAAACTTCAACCTCATTGAAGACCACAAATTTCCTACAATGATAACCGCAGTCACAATCCATGTATATCACAAAACAGTACATAAAGTCTCCTTCGACTCGTCTCCAATAACTAATACACACCGGGGCACTTAACGAACAAATACATATAAGCAGGCAAATATATACTAAAAATGTCGTTTTTCCTGACCATTTGGCTAGTTTGTTCTAGGTATTGTTGTGGTTGCAACACCCTTTCTTTTACTGCCTGCTGCAATTTTAGCACTTTTCCCGCAAATATAACTCAGCTATTTAAATGTATCCACTTCATTGAAGCTGGTTTCTAACCTTTTTCTTTCAAGTCTGTGGCGTTAACTAAATTTTGTCTTTTTACTGATCACTTCTTTCAATTCAATTTTCAAGATGTAAAAAACACTTTTGTCTGCTAAGATGGCCCTCATTTACCAAAGAAACCTCTAGTTTTGTTCGTAACTAATTTCGATTTTTTAAGGCAATTAAGGTGTTTCGAACTTTTATTTCACCAAGGAATTTGTTGGGTGCACCTTTTCACAGGAGATGGTTTTATTCTGAGAAAAAGATGGTCCAACATAATCGTAACCAGTACTGCAGTTTGGGTAAATCGTTTTATCATATTTTTGGCTGAAAAACTTAAGCTCATTTAAAATTTATTAAGAATTAAAACAAAAAAAAAACAATTAAAATTTATACCGTGGGTGAACAATTAGGTCCTAACTATTTTTTTCAATAGATTGATCCGGATCTGCTGCCAAAAAATAGCCCCTTAACAGGACGAGTGGTGAACTTGGGCATTAACTGTAGAATTTCGGACTCCGCACCAACTGAACACAGCTGTATTTTGTTCAAACTGGAAGGAAGGACCAACTGTAAGTAGCACACACACAGATGAAACTAAAATATTGCTTAGTTTACATTATTAAAATGACTGATTTTCTTAACTTTTCATGTAAGCAATGCAAACCTTGAAACATCACACAAGTTAAGTGTACATTCTATTTACGAGTTCAACGTGTTTAGTATATCGTAAATCCCGGTCATATAGTCTTGTTGCTTATGCAACCCATCCGTAGTCTGCAAGCAGCGACAATCTTGGCGGCAGAGCCGCTATTTGCGAGTCGGCGAGAGGAATAAGGAGAGGAAAAGTGAATGAAAATCTACCTTCATGCATGCGGACATGGGATGCGAATGAACTTGTGTGGCTTTTAATGAGCCACACACGTCTTGTGTGACATGCACATTTCTTTCTGAACAAATAATACTTTCGTTATTTTTTAAGAAGAATGCACTGGCTTCAAATTATGTTCTGATTTCGGCCCATATTTCTGAGAAAACGTGACCAGAAAACCGCTTTCTAAATATATTGTCGCCTTAAAGACCCTTGCCACGTTACAACAAATGTAGTTACCTGATCATGAAAAATATCACGAAACTAAAGGTTCTTGTGTGACCTGTACATTTCTTCACGTCTTGTGACCAGTTACCTTACGGCAAACTCGTAGACTCAAACAGTCTGGGGATCACAAAAGGACGAGTAACAAGTTACAGTACACTAAATCCAACCACAACTCAATACATTACATTATGCTAGCCACCCAAAAGTCCTTACCCCTTGCAGTTCCAGAGCTCATTACCGAAATTTTAAGGCAGGACTTTGAAGATAACGTGTTTGATATAATAGTTTTTAGGCTTCAGTCTGCGAATGTGTGCCTTGGGAGTGATGTGTCTGTTTCTGTCTGTTGGTTAGTTGTCTTGCCGTAGACGTGTGCTTATGTTTTATTCACCAGCCATTTTTTTAATTTAAGACTATAGAAAACTATTTTAATTTAAACAAGTATTAAAATGCCAGCTGGCTCTACAAGCCCTCCCTGTAAAGCAAGGCAGCCGGTACTCTACAATCAACGGATTTTTATTGCTTTAAATGGAAGCTAATAGTTTTTGTTAAGTATGTAATATTACTTAAGGTGTTTCGATACAGTTTTTTTGGGAAATCGGCTCTTATCCAGTCTTTTTTTCTTTTTAGACAGAATTTTTTTGTTCTTGTATATTTTGTTTGCGATACACCACAGTTTAAGATGCTGGTGTTTGCTTTTCGAAGCGAAATCTGGATCTTGCAAAATTTCAATTTTACTCTTTTCGAGGATTCTTGTTTATCGTTGTCATGCAAATATCGATTTTTACAAAATGTAAACCACGCTAAAGTTCAATCCAAAACGAACAAGTATTGGAAATTTCACGTTGATCTGACAAGGAGAAGACTGTCTAAGAGCCGATTCAAAAAGTTAGGCATGGTCCCCAAAAAACTGTATCGAAACACCTTAAACTAATTTCACTTATTCAGGCCCTGTGGCGGCACCCAGGACGACCAAAGCTACGGTAATAACCGAACCTGTCAAAGCATCAACAGCAACAGGGTTGGGGTTGCCAAGGAATCCGTCCACTACGTCACCTCCTAAGGTATTTTTCACTTTGTAACCTGGCCTGATGACTAAAGGTAACCCTGCCAGGTGTTGTGGTTGTAACATCATGCCTTTGCTGTTACTAGCAGTTTGCGCGCAAATAGTAGTTAGACATTTAAATTAATGCGAGCGGACGGCCACTGTACTGGCTACAAAGCCCACAAAATCCGGCTAAATAGATTCAACTTTTATTCAACACATGTTGAAAGCGTTTGGTCACCTTGTTGGATGGTGGGTCAGCATCATCTTGAAAAGAAGAGTGATACACCTCGTTAAGCAATGTAATTAAAGTACAACGCAAACATATAGAGGTCAGATTTATTGCTCAATATTTTGACTTGCAGAACTAGTTTTCCTACAGGGCCGTCGGGTTGTGTGGTCCGTATGTCCATATGTGGCCGAGAAGACAAAAGGAGCGTTAAAATGTTATTTACTCGTGCAACTGGCGTTTTGACAAGTTGGGTTATTTTTAGATAAGCCTTTTCCCCGACTTTACTTTCGAATAGTTGTTAGTTATCAGTAAAAAATACTTCGAATCATCTTCAAAACTATTCGGAAGCCTTTGAGTTATCTTCGGAAACTCTCGGAATACTTTGTGTCATCTGAATCGACCCAACTTGAGAAAAGGCTTCTTCATAGACGTGTATGAAAGCCACACACTCTGGTTAATGAGTTCCCCCGTTTACATACTTTCTAACTGCTCTCACTGTCATAGCGGAGCTTCTGTGCGGGCCGAAAGCCTGCAGAGCGGAGCACCATACTTAAAGAAAAATTATATATCCATGCGAGTCAATTTTCATGGTTACGACGTCACGTCACCGTACGACATACCTTGTTATGATTACTTTAAAGAGACTCTGCTCATCTTACCTCTTTACAGGTTTTTGCTAGGCCCAGTCCAGCTGCGGATCACCAAACTAAAGATGTTACCTCATCTGTCGGTCTCATTGCGGCAATCAATGTTTCTGTCATTCTTGTGGTACTTGTCATTGGATACTGTATTTATCGTTGGAAATATCCAAGGTACCGTAATTATTGTTGATAATGAAATTTAATACATTAGACCGGTTATCAATGCAGTGTCAAAAGTAACTCGCGCTTGCTTTAGTTTTTGTTTTATTTCGCTCTGTGATTGGTTTAAAGACGTTGTGCCATTTTCTCGACCAATCAGAAGTGACACCAAAACCAATTAACGCGTTTTCTAGGATTGACGCTGGTTACATGTATTTGCTTCGAGTTCTGATTGGTTCATTTCGTGATATGTGTTTGTTGTGATTCTCTGGAATAATTACTTTGGTTTTGTGTTAACAACACTCATTTGAAAAGTGAATTATAATTAGTAAATTTAAATGAGCAGTAGTCGACACACGGACTGGGACTTGAACCTCTGCTGCCAGGTCGATTTGAAATTGACAATTGTTGGTTTAGGGAGCAATGACAGTACAATGGTCAGTGCATTGCATGGCCTCCTATATTCGTGGCCCTGGCCGTTTGATTTCGAAACTTAAACTCATATTGGGATCGAAACTGGATCTCGCCCTGCTCCAACGATTTCTGTGAGTTCCGTGTTTTTCTCCCTCCTTTAAAGCCTTGAATTGTGTTTTTTCTATGAAGAAACCAGCCTCAATCAAGCATTGCAGGTGGAACGACCGAGCGTCCTCAACCAAACTCACGAATTCAAACTGTTGAAACGGATGCAACTTACGCGACACTCGACTACAGTGACTCAGGTAAGTGCAACAACTGTTTCTCATTCTATACCAGTTGCTGTGACTTCACTCTTGCAACAATAAATACAGCAACAACCCTTTTATGGGTCAAATAAAATGGGCTACACTGTTGTGGGTATTTTTATGACTTGGGGTGAAAATTCTGGTCTAATAAAAACGAAGAACATTTTCTTATACGCGCATGATGGTTTATGAACTGCAAGAAGAAGAAATGAAGTGTGTTCTTGAAAGGAGAACAAGACATAATCAGACACAAGGGAAAAGTTCATAAACGTGATCTTGAAAAAAAGTGAAGTTGCAAGGTCATTTCCATCCTAACCAACCATGGCCAAAGGCACTTATTTACAGTTTCACTGCACTAGACAAAGTAGCTATTTTTAAACAACTGCATCGAGTTTCCATCATTACAAAGCGATGTATTTTGAATCCTAATTTCTAAATTCATTCTTAAAATTGGTGACATAACCCTTTTAATTCAGAATTTGCTAAGATACGGTTTTGAAGAAAAACAGCGTGCGATACCATTGCTATTTGCATTAGTTAAACGAGGCAATTCGCCTTACAACTTGCAACACAGCGGTGAAAAAAATATCAATGGGACAAGCTGCAGAATATATGGCATATGCTGCAACTTTTCCGTAGTCAGGGGTTGCAATCATTAACAACTATCTGGTCTACATTTCTTTTCAACCCTCATCGCCGAGATTCTAGGTTGTGTGTGCTGAGTTGCTAGAAATGTGAACCGTTCAAAATTGTTATGTTAACGCTCTTTAGGGCAACTTTATGACATCGATGTGAAATACTACTTGAAACCATACAATAATATTTGCATGTTCAACGGTTTGGAATAGATAAACGAGCTGGCTAGAAGGACTAAGAATATTTTTCAGACAGTATCAGACCATGTTTAAGCAAAATTTGATATTAACATTTTTTAAGGTTATAAAGCACTCGAGCATTGCCCTTAATTGATTTCACACAGCATCTGTAACCCCAGCTAGCCGACGTTACTGATTGAAGGATAAAACTTGTTTTTAATTTAGGAGTCTACGTTTCAAACTATGATGTCCCAAGCGATTCTCGCAATAACGCGCCAGTGAGTGTTGAACAACCTGTGTACAATTTCATTGAGGTCCTTGACACAGAAAACTCAGAAGGCCCCCATGATTATAGCACCATCGAAGGACACCACAATAAAGGCCCTATCAGCATTGAGCAGAGTGTGTATAACCTCATTGAGGACTTTGATAAGGTACTATACGAAGACCATAAAAATTTGGAACCAGAATATCCAGCGTACCATGCTTTAGAGGAGCCTTTACCAAACAATGCAAAAGACATGACGTGTGGTGCGGCCAATAATGAGCAAGGCCCTGTATATAAGTTGCTAGAAGGCCATAGTCCGAACACAGCGGATGAACCAGTTTGTGATCCCCTTTACACTATCTTGGAGGGGAGTGATCAGGGCAAAAGCAAAACTTATTCGTACGCGGTTGTTTAGAAAAAAAATTAAGAGGAAGAACGAGAATTATAAGAAAAAAAGAGGAAGCACAAGACAACAAACATTAAAGAGCCACAACACCAACACCACCACCACAACCAAGGACAACAACAAGGACAAAAACAAAAGAACGTAAAGAGAACTTTGAAGTGGCTGTAAAGGCCTGATCAGTTTTGAGATCCTAAGAACCACGGGTTTAAATTTCTTCAACAAACCTCTTGAACTTCAAAAATGTTGGTACATTCGATTTTGGACAAGACTTAACTTCCAAAAATTTGAAGGTCGGGATAAACGAAGCAAATGAGTGCAGCACCGGGGGCTTTAAGCTCTGATATTTAGTAAACATTGAACATGACATGAAAGCAAATATGTTCGTATCTTCCATGATATGAAACGTTTATTAAATGGTCTACCCCGTGGAGATGATAGTATATGAAACGGCTGAAATTGAAAATAAATTAAATATTGGCCAAAAAATGCTTAAGATAGAGTATAAATGACTTAAATATTGTTGCTGAATGTGTAAAGATGCCTATAAGCGACCAATCTTTTGAGACAATTTCACAATTTGAGCAACTAAATATTCAATGAATACCTTTTTTGATAGATGGTGAAATTTGGAGCTGGAATTCTCATCGTATTATTTTGTCAAACAGAGCAAAGGAATTGAATTCCTCTAACGAATATAGTAAAAGGATTCACAAGGGACCGACATTCTGTAAATAAAGTGGTAGTGAGTTACGCCCTTATCACAATAAAGTAACAATAAAATAAAGATATATATTCAACTGCCGCCTGCTATGTGTTTTTTTTCTCGCTTTGGCTTGTTATTTTTAGATCTTTGCTCTCTAAATTTAACAATTATTTACCGAGGTCAGGGGCAATGTGCACAACTTTGCACCGCCACCCAGATGAACAATTGTTGTTAATATATGCCAAAAAATGAATCTGACCAGCCCTAAAAGCTCTCTTTCATCCAAACTGGGCAAAAAAGTCGCGAGCCATTTTGTTTTGCCAGGAGGTCAATATCAAAGGGAACCTCCACTTTATCTCAAATTGACGTAAAATTTTGGAAATAAAGCCTAAATTCCAATTGTTTAAGTTAGCAAGTGGTGAAAAAGTTTTAACGTACCAAAAAATTGGACATGAATACCGCTTATTTTTGCTTTTAAATTTCCCGCGCGCGGCCATTTTGAATTTTTATGACGTCCTCGGGTTGCCCATATTGTTGCATACAAAAGAAAGTTGCTTCTGAACAATAGTGGCAACCATATGGCGTTACCAAAATTCTAAATGGCTGTGCGCGGGAAATTCAAAAGCGAAAATAGGTGATCTTCATATCTAACTTTTTGGTATACTAAGACTTTCTTTCCACTTGTTAACTTAAAGAATTGAAGCATAGTTAGTCGAGGGACTGGTTATGAAACTCGGCAGAGTTCAAAGGCGATAACAAAGGAGGTACAATTTATGTTGAACATACCACGACCGTGCACAATCTTTTGTTTTTTTCGATCACACTGTATGGCTTAATAATAATGGGCAACATTTCTATTGGTCTGTTGTTCAAACAAAGTTCAAACGCTATTGTGGTTGTGCACGGTCAAGGCCGAAAAACGGTAACAAAAACCTCGAACGAAGAAATTTATCGGGTTTCGTAACCATTGCGCCTTATTAACTATGATTGAAGTTTAGACTTTATTTCTAACAATTTAACGTTAATTTGTTGTAACAGTTGAGGTTCCCTTAAAGCAATATCCAAATTCTGAGTAACCAAGCAGAGCATGCGTAAAACATTATTTCCTTGTGTAGAATATATTATGGGCTGATAGTCTTTTAGCAGGGAGCCAATCACGTTAAAACCAGGGGCTGTCTATATGATAATGAAGAATATATGCACTAACTGGTAATAAACTGAAGAGCCGGGAGCGTCTTTGATAGCTTGAAGCCGACTGATTTTTGTTCTTCAACAAGTCGTGGTTGGAATGTCCAGATTTCCTGCACACGAAAAATCTCTGAGGGGAAGAAGGCTTACTGTTGATGGCACGTGAATTTTAGGTGGCAAGTAACCGCACACATTCCCTTAAACGCGATGCAAATTATAAGCGATATATACAGCAAAGAAAGGAAACAAAGTTAAGACTAATTTACACGTACCGATTAATTAGATCAATTTAGCCTCATTTGATTAAGAAAATGAGTGA
>Ga0126336_10000993_pt1 | contig 13690 bp, 5 predicted proteins | sample SidCmetagenome_FD_92530 | JGI IMG/M metagenome (GOLD analysis project Ga0126336, IMG submission 92530) | Coral microbial communities from El Islote,Puerto Morelos, Mexico - Siderastrea C C metagenome | ecosystem: Host-associated > Invertebrates > Cnidaria > Coral | place: El Islote,Puerto...
ATTACGTAACAAGCCTGGCAACCACTTAAGGAGAGACGGAACTGAGACATCGAGAGATGGAATATTCAACCAAAGTAGTTTAACATGTCGTGTCATTTGTGACCGGGAAAACTCCCAAAACATTCAAAACAGTTATTCACTTTTCTAATGTTGTTGATTTTAATTGCCGCCGATATTTTAGCTTTAGCGAAGAGAAAAGGCTAGCAATGACTATTCTTGCTGTTGATCTGACCACAGCGCGTGAGAAATTAAACACAACACTTCAGTGGCCTAGTGAACATACAAAGGCTAGTAATAAGCAGCTTTTGAGCCGATACTTCAGTACACAGAGATTGCTGTAACTTGAACTATTATTGTTTTTCTACAGCGAAGACTTTAATTTTAACTATTCCTTAGCTTTCCTTGTTGGAGAATTTTCTTGCTTCGACAAGATTTAGGCACAACTTAGACACGGCGCTTCCATCTCAGTCTTTACTGAATTGCTGTCCCGTTCTCTATATCGATTGGTTAGTTCTCAGTAATGTTACTATGGCTGATATGTAGCTATTATGCATGTTGTCAGGAAAGATAAGCGTTTGATCTTAAGTGGTGACCTCAAGACTAATTTAGGGTCGAAGATAAACAACGCTGGTGATCCGCGACAAAATTCACTGGAGTTTAGATTTATTTTCCATGCGTTGCCAGGAAAAGAGTCTCTAATGTTAACTGTAACTTTCTTGAGTGCTCTTTTTAATTATCACTTGTTTTCATGCTTGCTTTAAGGAGATCTAAGTAACATCTGTTGGCGCCTCATTAGTAACATTACAAATTTTTCTCCTGTGATTGGTTTGTTAACGGTAATGTTACTGTGAGAAACCGCATCTCAAAATAAACTGATTTGATTGGCTAAGACTGGTAACTCTTAGAGTAACGTGGTAAGACTTTTTTTTATCTCCATATTGATTTTGTCCTCTCCATATTGTTTTTAGCCTGTGTTAAATTGATGATCACCAGAAGGATTCTTGAATTCCTTCTCATTTAGCTGCAAAAATCTTTTGTGTTTTCTTTCGCTTAGCTTTTTAGAACGATCTAATTCGTGAACTTTTCCTGGCAGGAAAAGCTATTTAAATTTGATTTCCATAATTCAATTAGTAGAATGTTTACATAGGTGCAATGTTGGCATGATTTCTGACACGAAAGTATAACTGTCGATCTCAAGTTTTTAAATAAACTCAAACAGCTTATATACACGCAAAAACTAGCCCAACTTCTGTTTCTCTTTAATTATGTGAGTATTCTTAATTCTACATTCATGCTATTTTAACGAAAAAAAAAAAAACGATTTCCCAGACTTATGATAGCATATTTCTTTTCAAATGCGGGACTACTTTTTCTAAACTCGTCAATCGCGGTATCCCCGTTATTCTTTAATTTTGAGCTGCCTGTTACCCATTCTCTATCATGCAACCACATCCTGCTCCTGATAACCCACTGATATACATTGAACAACGAAGACAGCGGAGGCAAAATAGTAGCTATAGTAACATCGAAAAAACCACTGCGAACTATCCGAAAGGATCCGCTCGTTGTGCGGACGCAGTATGGACACTGGTAGTGTGTCCGCATCTTTGCCAGCGGCGCGTGCATACGTTGTTGTTGTTGTTTTTTTTTTGTTTTGTTTTGTTTTGTTTTGTGTGTGTGTGTGCGTGTGTGTTTGAGTTTGATACCAGTTTAATTTAATTATCATTCCTGAGTAAAAAGTTTTTTAAGGAAGCGGTTTTCTAGGGGGTGGAGAGGTTTATTTAAGGGGGAGGTGTAAGGAAGGGAGTAACGCTCAGCAACTTTGGACTGCTTGGTCAGCGGTTTATTGTCTTGGCAACCAAACAGCTGACCAAACCATCCTTGAAAAGCTGCGTGTTTCTGTTTTCCCTCGTTCCTGGAAATGCTGGAGTAATCTATAGAGACTGTGGAGTGTGATCGTGATGTTGCGTTCGTCTGGTGCTCTTCACGGGTACCAAAAAGTAAAATAATCATCGATTACAGCACTTTTCGCTTAGTCTGTCTTTTTTTCATTTGACACCGATTTGTTCACGCCAAGCTTCGAGAAGTTGTGCATCTGGTTTTTGTTCCTCACTATTCTGGTTTGGCTTCTGAGATATTTATGAGAAATGGGTAGTTCTCACAAGGAGACATGTTTCCGGGACTTGTTATAAGGACAAGTTCGCAGGACTTGTCCCGTCGTGCGTGCCGACCTTTAAGTGAGAGTTTAACCCGTCTGAATAAACCTGCCCAGCGATTTTTGGTTAATTTCACGGCGATTTGGCAAAGATTTTGTTGAGATGGGAGTAAAGTGTATGAGATAGATGCAAAAAAGCTCGTATACTCACATCGCATGCGTTCCGTTATCACCACTGTGTAGCATTTAAAAAACTGCAATGAAATCGCCTTTAAATCGCTGTTAAATCGCAGAAAAGGAGCCAATGCAAAACGCTTATACGGGTGATATGAGATCGCGTAAGGCATGCAGGGATTGCAGTATACCGGTGATAACAACACTGACGTCAAATTTAAGAATTATTACAAGAGGATCGGTAGGACGGAAATTTGTCCCAGTGTAAGTACTTACTGGTGGCTCTCATAAATGCTTTGAGAACTACATTTTTCTTAGGATTTGTGCGAGGTTTATATGAAGTATCTGGTGTTTCCCCATGTTTGCTCACCCTTGTCGGTGATACGAGCCGCTTGTTCCACAAAACAGCCACCGTTTAGTTTCAGAGATCCTTCGTTACCAGTGGATCGAATTCTGACCGCGAAGAAAAGTGGGTGTTCGAGCTTAAAAGCAGCTCTTAGAACGCCACACAGGATTGGCTGAGAAAACAATAAACCAGGGATAAAAGAGCACCAGAAACATTGACGCCTAGCCCTGAAAACAACAGAGCTGTGTGATAACAAGGTCCAATAAAATACCAAGTTTTGGGTGGTACCTAAGAAAGGAACCTGAGGGCTATAAAGCCTAACCCAACCCCTGAAAAAGCACGCCTTCTAGCCGAAAACACAATCGGACAATATCTTAAAAATCCAACCTTTCAGAGTCTAAACGATTGACTGGTCTCGCACAAAATGGACGCTATTATCTTTTAACTTCCGCAATCGCAGACTAATCTCACGTTTCCCTAAGACAGTTTGAAATATGTCAGTCATGTCAAGGTCGCATACGTGCATATTCTGCTGTATGTCTAGGAATTTCCAACTTTGAGTTGACCTTTAGTACCTGTAGAGATTATTCTTATAGTAATTCTCGTGAGACACAACACAATCAATACTATACCCTGATGGTGAATTATTTTACTGAAGTGGTTTGCAAGGCAATTGCAATCGAATTACTGGTCACCTGCAAGTTAGTGATGCAAGATGGACGGTAGTATTTTTCAGGTGTCATTTCCAGGGTTTGTCTCCGTCCTTTTACCCGTCACTGGCGTTTCCTTGGTCATCAGATTGTTACAATGAATGAAGTCACTCTCTTCACGCAGCTTAATGATGTTTTTCACGTTTTTAGCTCACGATATCGCCACCTGCAAGCGAACGAAAGAAGACGACGAAATTGATAGAATCCGTTACAGAACGATAAAATTTGCAGTCGGGTAGCTGTTGAAATACAGCCGTAGAAGTAAAGCTGGGCATCTTTTAAGGTAAGATTTTAATTTTTAAACATAATGTTTGCCCATTTTCATCTGTGAACAAGGCAAGAAGTCAAAAATTGTACGCTCGCTGTTACACTCGGTCACATTTCAGTTATGTTGCCGAAAAACGTATTTCTCCAAAATTGTTGCAACTGTATCTCTTCTTATGTTAGAGATCCACAAAATATTATTAAGTCGTTTAAGGAGACTATCGACTAGTACTTTTTTTGTTTTTAAGAAAAATACCTTAGTTGTCAGAGTAAGTCAGAATTTTGTGAAACGATTGTCTTTGTCTTACCACTTGACCGGCTTCTTGCTGATACCGTTAACATTGCCCAAATTTTAGACTCTGTCGTTTTAACAAGTTTCGATAATTTGAACTTTTCCACCATATTTGTAAAGTAACATAATGTATGTATTACTGGTATAAAAGTTAAATTTTTTTGATAATTATACAGCCGGAAGCAGACATCCCAAAATTGGCTGATTTCGACTCGACGAAAGCCTTAGGGCGATTTTGAGGATTCTGGTCTCAACAACACTTGCTTCAAAATCTCGGGTATACTGAAGATTACCAACAAACGAAATGTATTTTCATTAGTCCTATATCAAACTTGTCTCGTACTGAAAGTTTGAAGGAAATCGAAAATTTTATCAAAGCCCCGGAGTGTTCAAAAATTACGCGAACAGCCATATAAATCCATTTGAACGGCTGGAGTATCCACGACATTTTATTCCCATCAATAGGAAAATGCTTAACCTGATTTAAAAGTCATACAAGAAAGAAGAAAATTAAACGTTATTTTAATTCTGTTAAATTTTCATCGAAGTCCTACCTCCGAATGCTCTCCCGCCTATTTCCGATTGTTTAATCAGATAAACTAGCTAGAATAGGAAAGTGAAACTATTGCACGAAAAAAATAAACTAACTGCATGATAACATAGCATGGATAAAAGACTCCTTTTGTCTTACAGCAGCAAAAATTTGTTTGCCCAAATATTCACAATCAGTCGGTTTCGCTTTATGATCTTGTTAAGCAAACAAGCTGATAGTAAGCCACCCAAAATAACTCCGATAAGCTGATAAATCTAGTTGTGTTGCCATCACTAGGTAACGCCATTCCGTTTAATTCTTACGGCAAGTCGAGGAAAAGCTCAAATTATAAAATAATTATCTCTAAGGGAACAAGTTATGAAAACGGCAAGCTGAAGCTGTAGCTAAACTTTAATCATTCAATTTAAATATGAAAAGAGTCCTTGGTAGACTTCACAGTCATCACACAGAAATGAATAGTTATAAACAAACAACAATTTTTAACACAGTTAAAAAATTTGTATCGGGAGGTCCGTGTTGCGCATGAACCGCATCAAGCGCATGTACAGCTCTTCACTACACGGCAAGCTTTGCCATTCTCTCCCGACACAACTACATGATTTTTCTTGCATTTTGGTGGAACGCCAGTTTCAGGCATACAGGCAACATGTGATTTTCTGCAGTACACCTTAATGAAATATCTTCCGAGGCAGCGGCTCCATACTCTTAGTTTTTTTGACTCGCAGTGAGGAGAGCGTCTGAGACGAGAGAGAATGTCATGATTGTCGATGTCAGTGCTATCATCTTCCATTGCTTCTGTCAGCGATGTGTTATGAAGCCTGACCTCTATTTTGGTAACATTATCAGGATCTGATTGAACCTGATCCTGCAGATCAAATGGTTGCTTGACAGGACTCAGACTCACTCCGGTGAAAAGCCAACTTTGTATCAAGAAATATGCTGTAAACTAAAACAAAAGGTTCATCACATGAGCTTTTCATAATATCATTATTGTTATGGCATTTAAAGAGACAATCATGATCACTTCCCTGAAAGCTGTTTAGTGTTAACTTTGGATCTGCGACGAAACCCTAAAATGTAGAGAAGTTATTCAAATGGGAAGCCACTTGTTGACTGAGCCTTTTATCTATAAGTGATAAGTCAGATAATTCGTAAAACTATTAGAGGAATCGACGCGAGATAAACCAGTTATCAATTTATGATTTTAAAGGTAATTGAAAATGATCTTTTTTATCCTGGGGTTACTCTTCACACATAATCTGCTATCCAAACGTTTTTGGTCCGTCTGTTGAGACCTTCTGTATATTGGCCACTCAAATCAATAGATAAAAGCTTCTTGTTATTTCATTTTAAATGTAATGTACGCTTACTTTAAAGGTGGTCTTTGGTTCCATGTCGATTATTAGGTGCTTTCCTAAGGTTGGCTCTCTGAGAGGTCAGTTTTTGTTGGATGCGTTTTTCTGGTCACGCGTCTTCTTGATCTGGGTTTTTTTTCTCTTTGCTTGTCTTTGCTTTTCTTAAGTTGGCCTTCTTTGCCGAGTGTTCTTGTTAGGACCTGAGGTGATGTTCACCTCGGATCAGGTTTGTTAGGTTTAACCACAGACTGTTGTTTGCTACAGAAATGAACTCTTATATAATCATCTACACGGAACAAAACAGCGTCCTCAATTACACTACTGTCTATTTTTGATTTCTTTGAAATGTAAATAACGTGATTCTACTATCAGCCTGGCAGCACTAAGAGAACCGGTTCTGACGGAAAGAAGCATTTCCGTCCAACATGTAGCAACGGAGCAAGCACAAACGGAAAGCTGACACTTAGCGCACGTCCGGGCAGTGTTATCCTCTCACATAGCACACATTTTATTTTTTTGCCACACCACAGACAACTGTACAAAGATAATGAATAAAGAGGAAAAGAAAGAAGAAAGAATGATGGTAACAGTGGCGAGGAGGCCTAAAGGAAACTGTGAAGCTTATGTTAATTAGGCCTCCTCGATTATAATGTTACAAGTTGAAATTGAAAATATGGCGACGGATGCTAACATAGTTTTATCAGAATACAGTTAATTACAATATCAAAAACGAAAGTTACTGAATACTTTACAAGAACGATTTGAGGCAAAATTAAACACATCTCTAAGATTAAGTGTTTTTTTTCCAGGAAATAACGGTACACCTTAACGATGCACTCTAGTCTAAAAGAACTAGAAGTCTGTCTAGTATGAAAAGAACTGCAAATCAATATTTTTACCGCCATTTCGTATTTTGACTCGTTTTGATTTTGTGCACGCTGAGATGTGCTGTTCGTCGGGATGGAAGTAAAAATCAACAGAAGTGAACTTAATTATTTTTACGACGAATTCGTCAGTTTTGTTCTTCCTGAAGTTGTGCACGTGAGTTCATTAACATATTATAGCTTAACAATACAATTAGGGTTTTCCGATTTAGTGCAAATGGAAAACGCTTTCCCGCTATTGGCATAAAAACAATAAACGTGTGCGGCTGACAGGCATATTATAGCACCTCGTTTTCTGTTTAGTGCAGTCGACAATTAACGACGCATCACGTGTTGCTAAAATCAGCATTTTGTGGCCAAAACTTATTGTAACTTACGCGTATAGTTATCGCGTTCGACGCGAAAGAAACGCTGTTGTTCTGGAGCTATAAAACGATAGAGCAAACACAAGCAATTGCGGCAATCCACCGTAAAAACAAAACAACAACAAAACAAAAGACCTCGGAGGAAGCAACCTTCACAACATTATAATAGTACCACTCTTTTTACTGTAGAAGTTAACGCTGCAGAGATTTTACACAAATAGAAACAGGAGGGAAATTTGCATGCGCATGCTTACATCCGCTAAACTTTAATCGCCAGATCGCTGGAATTTACTTGGCCCGGGAGGCGCGCGAAATCGCTCTACTTTCGTCGGCCCCATAAGATAAGTACTTTACTGCGGGATATTGTTACCACAGCTTGATTACGATGTTTAAAAGAGAGCAGTTTTGCCATCGCTTAATTTTGTCCCTTTGAGGAGTTTTTAAGCTATATATCTATGTGACTTTCAGAAAATTTTCGCGTACAAATGTCAAGTTTCGCTTAACACAAAAGGAACGTTTCGCATAACACAAGAATGTTGCTTGCTAAATAAAACGAAGAAAGATAGAACTGATAGATTCTGGGTGTAAGATTGGTTTTATGGTTTGCTTTGGAATCGGATCTGGGACATAAAAGAAATCGGTGACTTACTTGTGTCAAAGAGCATGACCAGCCCTTTTGAAAAACAGCATAATTCCAAATTATTCACCACCATCATCCTGCCCGCACGCAATAATCGCAACCGACAGCCGGATACGTGAAGACGTTGCAGACAGTATGAAGTACATTTCCATGGGGATTGATCATACTGATGTTGAGGAAATATGTAACAAAAATATCTTTGTATGGAATAGTCTAGGTTTTAGAGGATCATTTAAAAAATTACATACAAACCAACTATATATACACAAAGCCGGAGACAGATGCCAGATGTTTAGCTGAATCTATTAAACTCTCTCTTAAAAGTACGAATCATACTTTGCTACAGCAATTGACGCCATCTTTAGGTATAAAGGTAGCCGAAGGGTAACTAAATCTAGACTGTAAAAGAAGGCTTTGGAGACAAGCATTGATCATTCACCACAACAGGAACTGATGATCTTAGATTTCACCGTCTGCCTAGAAAAAATTAAAGGGGATTACTCAGAGATCACAACACATAAATAGAATACCTGAAAAGTTAATGCTTCTCTGCATAATTGCCTCTATACAGAGGAATGCTGCATAACATCACAAACATAATTGAATGCAAAATATGATTAAATAAGCATCTTGGTCTGTATCAAGATTATATGCTTGGTACACATGAGCTCCAGCAACAAACACTGCTGTACTAAAGAACAACATAAGGCTGATTGAAAAGGGGAACCTGCAGTCATAGTGAAAGTCCGTGTAAACATTTATTATAGTTAAACTAAAAACTGGGAAAATAAATACACACAGAAAAAAATATATATCTCTTTAGTTCCAACGCCATTTTTTTCCAGCAATTATGAAAAAGTAACATGGATGTACGTAAACTGTTTACTCGTTTCATGATATTTTGGGGCTAGGGATGTAGGCTATATTTTGGTGATTTAAACAAATTAATAACGTATTTATTTACATAATAGAAAGTAAACAAATTGTGTAGCGACCCACAACCTCAAATCTGGACAGATTGATTTCTTCTAATGTTTCTCGAGAAAGGGTAGACTTATATGAATTTCAAGACATTTTAAGGGAAACACCACTAAACGCAGAAAACTGCAGCGACAAGTTTCTATTACACATGTAACATTTACAGGCAAGAATGTACCACGACAAAGCTACATATCACCATGGCAGGCCATTTTTGGCAACTGAATTGCGTGAGGATCTTAAGATAGTGGAGGTGTCCCCTTTTGCATCTGGCAAGATTTCGAGACATACAAGGAGGCGTTTCAAAGCGATTCCAGTGGGTTTTAGGTTCTATGTGTTCTTCTCCATTTTATATATGGAGAGGAACACAGAGAACCTAAAACCCACTGGAATCGCTTTGAAACGCCTCCGAATGCCATAGAAACACAAGTGATACACAGAAGCGGGCAGGTAAGTTGATTTTGTTAAATCTCTTTGCCCTATTTTGAACTTTTTTTGTACGATCGTTATATTCCCATACAAACTCTTATAAATATAACGCTGTTACGCAATGTCATGTTGACGGCTCCCTTAGGAGCTTGGGCTACCTGTGCTAATTCGGGATCGGAAACCCTGATATTGATTGAGACAGCACAGCGTTGGTGGGCTGATGGCGGAAGTTAGCTACTTCGGGGAATCACGATAGCTCATTGCGCCTTAAATATTCATTTCAAAACTCATTTCCCTCACCGTTAACCAGTTTGTGGCAGAATATTTTATTGGAATCACTATACCTTTATAATTTCATTCCAATTGTTTTCAAAATATATACCCCTTTTAGTATATAATCAAACACGAGAAAGAGTGTTTCATCAGGATATCCAAACACCGAGAAGTGGGTTGAAAAAACGAGGCGCAGCCGAGTTTTTTAACCGACATCGAGGTGTTTGGATACCTGATGAAAGACTTTTTCGAGTTTTTTTATATGGTTTCTTAAACCATTCAAAATCCTTGGCCAGGAGAAATTCAAACCAAAAGTTCGCAAAATTTTATGCTAATTAAGGCCCGGTATCCGAACCACCGTCACGGTAGTGATTTCCTTTGTTTTGTCTCATTTATGAATTATTATCGAGTTTAAGAACGATTTTTCTCAGACTTTCACACATAAATGTTACTCTGCATCTGCTGCTTCCGTTTTTCTCTGGGCTGGTTGCCCTATCGGAGGAGCGATTGCACGCTGAATTGGATCTTGGACAAGCATACGTGACGTTCGTCTGGTTGACGGTAGGAAGCTTAAGCAACCACAACGGCAACGCGAGGAAAACAGCAGTGATTTTACGTTGTAGTTGTGCACAGAACGACAGAGAAATGTGCCAAAACTTACTGAACGCACGTGCCGAGTCATTGTTTTGTTAATTAAAGCTTTTGTTTTGCGACGTTCTCGCTAGCCGTCCCCGCTGTATTTGCTTAACCTTATTAGGGAGCTTAAGCGAAATGACCAAATTAAAAGGTTTGTGTAGAACGTGAAGACACGACGGTAAATTTTCGTTATTCCCTCTGAACTGTAACGCCATTTTTGCAAATTCAGCTCCCGGATCTAGTTCGGCTACATTTTGATTGAACGAGTTGAAACTATCGTGAAGAAGCTGTAAAGATCAGTTGTGAAGTTATTTTTAAACTTAAGTTTTGTTTGGCGTTGTCGTCGTGGTCGCGTTGTAGTTGTGCACAGAACGACAAAGAAATGTACCAAAACTTATATTGCGCGTGCCGAGGCATTGTTTAGAGCTTTTGTGTTGTGACCGTCTCGCTAGCCGTCCCCGGCGTATTTGCTGAAGCTCCCTATTATCCCTCGCAATTTCAGCGGAAGCGGACTTAAAGGCAACATTAAACGTGCCGTAACAGTAGAGGCAGAGAAAAACCGAGCCGTAAAACAACATAGATATTCTGTAATTTATGCTAGATCTCAAAGTTTCGAAGGGCGTAAATGAAACCAAGGATGTGCGTGTTGAATCTCTCCACTAACTGGTAACAAGTTAGAACGAGTTCGTTTTGAGTCCGAGCAAGTCAGTTTTTAAAGAATGCCTTAATCCTATTTTAAAGCTAACATTTAATTAAGATCGTGCCGTAGATTAGTGCCTGGGCTTAAATGCCAAAATCAGTACTTTACCCTAAATAACAATATCAGGGCGTTTCCTGGTTCCTGGAAAGCCGATTAAACTATCCTTCGATTAGCGGTTAATCCACGATTAAATTCCTTATCCTTAGAATGACTAATCCAGGGATAAAAAGGAGTTCCTGAGAGCAGAGTTATTCCTTGATTCACTCTCCCTGGTTTAAACTCATATTAAACCGGTGAAACAAGTTATCAGCCTCTAAACGCTCGGGAAAACGACAGAGCGCGCGAAAAAGTCGAGTCCGATACTCGTTTTACCAATCGATACTTGCTGTAGTCTATTGTCGATATTTGACCGCGGCACGAATTTGAAAACCTGCTAAACCCACAAAGTATGCCTTTTTCTGGTTGTGAAAACACAAACCCTCAAACCATTCGACAAAGGAAAACGAATTGGAATCACGATTCAGTGCAAAGTGATGCTGATGCGTGGCAAAATGTAGGCTATAGCTGCAAATCGGTGAGTTCGTCACCTCTTGATCCTTTCAATCGCCGAAACTATTTTGAGCTTTTAAAAATCTTACGCAAGTAAGGCTTGCCTATCTGAAAAAAAATAGTAACAATGAAGTTGTGATTTGTGCCGGATAATTGTCTTTCACGTTTGTCTCTAACTGTTTTGTCTTTTGTTTTTGTGTTTTAAATCAGTGAAGAACCTCTGTCTGCATTTATATTTGAGAACGACATCAACTTCTCTTTCAACCGTCTACATTTTCGTCTTATGCTTACGTTATTCCAATAAAACATCCCCACCTGCGTTTACAAAATTGCCATAAATATTTTATTCCATTCAAGAATTCTTCTGTAGAAGCCTAAAACCAGCAAAGTGTATTGTGTGATGGCTTCGAAATGCAAGGCTTTTTTGTGTTATCATGTTCGCAGTTAGAATTGGTTAACAGATTCCGCTTTGTTAAGATCCAATTTACTAAAAACATATTTCCCGAGAATTTCCATTTAACGGCATTTTACAGAGCTATTGATAGAATTGTGCAGTAAGTGTTCTAATAATTTACTCCGTAACATTTCACTGCAGGTTTCTGCGCCCAAAACTCAGACCATTACCACTCGAATTTGTGTGGACAACAAAACTATTTGTTATTGAAGTTGCCTAGAGTAATTTATCTAGAATAAATTGCCTTCTTTCTTTTTTCTGACCCAGCTAAACTAATTATATCGCAAAATTTTAATCCGTCATTCTGTTTGTTTTGATCAAGTTTTCCCCCGATTAGTGAGTTAATTGACCTCGCTAGGTGGATTTAATTTAACCTCTCGTCTACCCTTGGTTAGTGTTAATCGTGTTAACCAAGGCGAGATTTTATTTACCCTCGACTAGCGCTAATCGGCTTTCTAGGAACCGGGGCCTGAGCTCTGACAACCAAGCGCGGTCTCACGTGAATACTTTTCACTGAGTGGAAGACGTTCTATTTATTCAATTTCTAAAATTAATGATTACATTCTAAGTTTTGCCGGACGTCCTCTGTGGCGAAAAAAGTAACTTATATTCCAAGTTTTGTTTGGCACCTCAATGGAAAAAAAAAAAGGCGGAGCGTTAAAATTACACGTGTCTATTCAAGTGAGATGTGACTCCGGAGTTACGCATGGCTGTTTCAGAATGAAAAATAAGTAGCAGGATCTTAAATTCTTCGTGGTATCGTGAATCAGGAAATACAAACTTATCTCTCCATATAAATTGTTGGTAAAACCACAAATTCTTGTCCTCACTCACACAAACCGGTGTACAAGTTTATAAAGTGGTCTTAATTTATTCATAGCTTAGAAAATAGACAGTATTTGTATTAGGACAGGCTAAAAGTTTTTAACTTGACCGTCTTTCAATTCTTGGTCAGTTTCATCTGATCATGATGTGCGTGAATAGGGTCGCCTTAAAAATTTTTTAAAGGGTTTTGATTCTTCAGAACTAATTTGTATAGTTGGCCTTCGTGTCAACAGAACTTCAAGCACCGGAAGAGCAACATCTGCAGTCAGCTATAGAGACCCCCCCCCCCCAAAAAATGACGTCTCTTACAAATGTGCTGCATTTGAGTAGGTAGGAATCGATGGAGGGGGGGGGGGAGGACTTCTCGTTGGATCCTCGGACGCAACTGAGAGTTTGAACTAGATGAGGAATCATCACAGAAAATGAGAATTATGGTAATGCAACGAGTAAATCAGCATAATCGGTTAGTATATGACTTCAGGTGAGAAATATTTACTTTACTGATACTCGTTTGCCATTTGTTATTTTGCGGCTACATTCTTCTCTTTTAAAATACACTTAAATAAAAGCTAAATTCGCACTCTACTTTAACTCGCAAAATGACCTGAGTTCGAAAACGGTCTATTCCATTGCTATCCGTATTTACAAATTTAAGTGTCGTACTGTTGTACTCGTTTGATTTGAGTCGCCTTAACAATGTATTACATTTCTGATATGCAGGTGTACCTGGGCAACAGGAAGTCTTTGTCTTTATACTCAGTCCACTAGGTATCACTGACAGGAAACCTTATACTGTGTGAGTAAGCCGGTTCGTGTGAATTTTATCATACTATATTTTCCCTCAGTTACGTCCCCGGGGTTCCCTGCTAGCAGAGGCCCCTTTTCCTTTGTATTCGCTGAGCTGACGGACGCGACGAAAAGCGACCTCTGCCATGGGTCGAAACTCTCTTTGATCCAACCGCCGTCCACGATCTTGGATGGCAGTTTCCGAAACGCATGCTCCCTGCATTGTTTGCTGACCGTGACTTGAGCCCACTGTGTCTCGCGCATTCCTTCACAGTTATTCCGCTGTCATTTAGTGAGCCCGCATAGTAATATGGCGTCCTGC
>Ga0126336_10000994_pt1 | contig 13687 bp, 22 predicted proteins | sample SidCmetagenome_FD_92530 | JGI IMG/M metagenome (GOLD analysis project Ga0126336, IMG submission 92530) | Coral microbial communities from El Islote,Puerto Morelos, Mexico - Siderastrea C C metagenome | ecosystem: Host-associated > Invertebrates > Cnidaria > Coral | place: El Islote,Puerto...
ACATCGATTTAACTTATTTAAAAAAAATCTAGTAAATATCGTGTCTGCTTCAGTTGACTTTGTCCACACTGTATAACCAATGTGCTAGTGGTTTGTCTCGCACATCCCTGACACACCAGCTAGCGTTGACGCTGATAAGGGCCACGTGCATTTTATTTTTTGCTTGCAATTTCAGTGCTGCTTGGCAGTGTTGAAGACTCTGAGGGGAGCACAGCTTGCACAAGAATGCAAGAAAGTAGTTTTTTCTCCACTGAATTTCATGGAAGGAGAGGTCAATTGGCTTAATGTTCAATATATACCGGTACGACGTGAAGTCATGGACATTATTGAAATACAAGTGGCAGAAACCACTGGAGCAGGAGACGATTTAGCGAAATTTGGACCAGGCCATACGTTAGTCACCCTTCACTTTAAACAAGAATGAAACCCTCACATCCAATATGGATCAAAAAACAAAAAGGAGGCGTGATTCCTTTAGCAGCCGTGATTCCTGGTTTGATGGCAGCAGGTAAAACAGCAGGGTTAGCGGCTTTGGGAGCCGTGGTAGGTCAAAAAACCAAACAGTGGATGAAAAAAAAGAATAAAAGGAAGACACAGCATGGAACACGTCAGAAAAGAAACAACGATGCGAGGAGGTAGTTTGACACGGTTTCGACCGATCTAGAGGATCAAGAAGGGGCCGGTGTGATTAAAGAAACTCTTAAAGGTGGTTTCAAAGGGGCTATAAAAACGCGAAACCCACTCAAGTTACCCAGTAACATTTCGAAAGGTGCTCAAGAAGGATTTAAACGAGGACTGAAACGGAAAGCCGAACAAGTCTTGGAAAAAGAATTGGGTAAAGTCTTGAAAAAACCTAAAGTCAAACAAGCCGTCAACGTTGCAACTGCCCTCTTTCCTAAACAAGTCAAAAAAGTTCGCGATATCTTTGGCAAAAAGTAATTTTGTTTCACAGCAAAAAGGAAGTTTTTGCGGAAGACTAACAGATGGAACCGATACCGTCAAGACCGTCGTTTGTCATGGGAGATAAAGGTCTAGGCCAAGTGCGTCGTGTGTATCATCAAAAAGGTGGATGGATTAGTGCTGACGTCCGGAGACCTCCAGGTTATCAACTTGCAAAGTATATAAGGAAAAGAAAACCTAAAAAGTAAACGCATTTCATCATGGCAGCCAACATGGTCATGAGCTCCACGCTTCAGTTGTTTAAGAAACCGGAGACGGATTATAGTATTGATTCGTATCGGATGGTCACCATTCAACCGACGACGACGGGTATTAACCCCATGGAATTTATTATACCCAAACTGGAAAGTCTTGTGGATTTGAATCGAAGTTACTTTACCATGGAACTCCAGATGAAAAAGAGTGATGGGAACAACTGGGATGCTAGTGAAACCTTGTGGCCTGCTAACAATTTAGCACACATGATCATCAAACAAATTGATCTTTACTTGAATGGCACCTTGATCAGTCCTCAATCAGACACCTATCACTACAAGGCGTATCTCCAAACCCTGTCCAACTTTGACACCAAAGATGGACGAACGGTGCTAAGACCTGCAGGCTGGTTTAATGGGATCGACCCACCCCCACAATGGACAGCCAACAATGTGGATACGGCTTCGAATGCAGGAGCCGGGCATGCTGACAGCCAACACCAAACTCTTGCTAGCCAACATGTCTGGGGAAAGGGGCGAACTGGCTGGAGGTAAAGTCAGACATTATGTCTTTGTCCCTCATCTAGAAGTGTTTCACACAGGCAAAGCCTTGGAACCTGGGGTCGAAATCAAGATGAAGTTTCACTTTAATGATCCTAACGTCTTTCTGGATGGGGTTGGTAAAGCAGGTCGTTTGACCGAATCGGATATCAAGATACGATTTCACTTGTGTCAGTTGAGATTGAATGAAGCTGTGTATAAGCATTTGGAAAGCAGGCGACACAATGGGAAAGCGGTAGCCAAGTACCCAACTGTTCGAAGTGAAATTCGAACCTACAGCATGGAAAATACCAAGAGCCGAGAAGAAATTCGAGATTTGTTTCAAAACCGTGTCCCAGACCGCATGATTGTAGCACTACTAGACAGTCGTGCCTTCAATGGAGACTACACAAGAAACTGCTTCTGCTTCCAGAAATTTGATCTGACTTCCATCAAACAGATTGTGCGAGGTGAAGAATACCCTTACGAAACCTTGGATTTGGTAGGCAATGATAGCAGTCGAGATTTGTTGGGGTACTTTCGGTATCTGCTGGCTAGTGGAGCTTGGTGTCACTTGACAGGCAATATGCTGGAAGAAAAAGATTGGGGTCAAGGTAAAGGGTGTACGTTGTTTATGATTGACAACGTAGCCAATGGGTGTGCGGATAGCCGAAACCTAAATCCTAAACAGTCTGGAGACCTACAGCTTAAATTGGAGTTCCGAGCAGCCCCAGCCAGTAATATCACCATCCTCGTGTATGGTGAGTTTGAAAATCTGTTGGAGATTGACCCTAACGGTGCGGTCTTGTACGACATTTACCAGCACTGAAAAACGTAGCTCAGAAACGATAGTTTCAAACGTTAAAAATTCGTAAGAAAACAAGATGGAATTTGTAGCCTTAGACACACAGCAATTGAATGCGATAGCAGATCAAGATCCTTCTTTGAAAAAAGTGTTTGAAGGAACCTGGCCTTGTGATTTACTACCCCGTCACCCTAAGACCAAAGCCGCCTATATTGTCAACACGGATCCAGCAGGACAACCGGGTCAGCATTCGATCGCCTTATGGACCGAAAACAACGTTTGTGAAGTTATGGATAGTTATGGGTTACCCCTGGAATGGTATCCCCAAACTCAACCCCTGATGGATTGGATAACCAAGCATTGGAAACATGAGGTCCGTAATGGAACGACCTTGCAGGGGTTACACAGTTATGCTTGTGGACATTATTGTTTAGTTTATCTTAAAATGAAAGCCCGTGGATTTTCTTTACAAGATGTCTTAGCCTTATTTTCAGATCGTGATTATGTCAAAAATGATCAAAAAGTAGCGGATATGTGAGAGGTTGTACCTTGTAGACCCGGTCAACAAACCTGTCAACTTCGTGAAAAAGTAGTAAAAACCGTTGGATGGTAGTCTCATGTATTTAGTTCACTGACAGCTTAGCTGTCAACTAGTTGGTAGAAGCTTAGTAGAAACGATAGTTTCAAACGATAAAAATTCGTAAGAATGGAGTTTCCATTGGTCAAACCCTTTCAAATCCATACCCCTTCTTCTATTCTGGTGGTAGGTCCTTCAGGGTGTGGGAAAACGGTGTTTACGAAAAAGTTATTAGAGGATAACTTGGATTTATTTGAAACCCCACCCAAAAGTATTCATTATTGTTATGGGGCTTGGCAACCGAAGTTTGCGGACATGCCTTTTCAGTTTCATGAAGGGATTCCTGAATTAGAAGAGTTGGATGCGTGGTTTCCGAAAGGCCAAGGAATTTTAGTCTTGGATGATTTAATGGATGAAGGAAGTCATGATAAGCGGGTCTTGGATTTATTTACCAAACTTTCGCATCATCGCGATATCACGGTTCTCTACTTGTGTCAGGATATGTTTCCTGCGGGTAAATATGCCAAAAGTATTTCTCGAAACGCACATCATGTCATTGCGTTTAAAAACCCTCGCGATCAATTAGGGGTACGCAATTTACTGTTGCAAAGTTTTCCGACCTGTTGGAAAGAGTGTTTAGAAACGTATCAAGGTTGTACGCAAGAACCCTTTGGTTACATGTGGTTAGATTTACATCCTGCCTCGGGTGACGAAGAACGGGTGTTATCGCATGTCTTAAAAGACCAAGGATGGACCCGAAGTTATCAGAAAGGACAAGGTCTTGGAACCCCATGGACCGTGGCGAAAACAGCCGAGTGGTTAACAAGAAAACTCATTCCTTCAACGCAACACGTGTTTGATCGTTTTTGGAGTGGAGATATTGCCAAGAAAGCGTTTGCAGGCAAAGCAGGGATTTTCACGAAGAAATTTTGGGCCCACCCGAAGAAAGGAACCAGGATAAGACTTGTTAAAAACCCTAAAACAGGAAAATACGAAAACGTGTACGAGGAACCATGAGACTTTATACACAAAAAGAATGGCAACAATTTGTGGATAATGTGAAACAACAGGTAGATCGTATGTCACCTGAGGCGATGGATTATACCATGTTGGTCTTTTTCTATCAACAAATCAAGCATGGACCTATCCCTGTAAATAAGATGATACAAGACTATGGGGAAACGTATTTTCGTGAACTGACTGAAAGCTTAAAACCATGGATCCACGACTAAAAACCTTGTTTGATTTTTATCATCGACAATGGTGGACCTACAAACAACGATGGAGTTATTTCAAGTGGATGTACACTCTCTTGAATGCTTTGGCCCTTCTTTTAGTTGCGACAGGCATGATTGTGGGTCCCATTATTCACAATTCTATTTTAGTGGCTGTCTTAGCGGCGGTAGGCACGTTTGTCAAAGGATGGAACGAGTTTAAACAATATCGACATAAGCTTATGATGAGTGCCTTTGCTTATACCACCTATGCCAAAGCCTTGAACGAATTACGACAATGTCTTAGAGAAAATACCACCGACACACTTCAAAGTTTTATTGTCAAAATGACCAGTTTGGATGATATCATTGTAGATTTAGCGCCTCCCATTCCTACCCGGGTGTCTGAAGCCTATAAAAACAAGTATGACCCTTGTGAAGTCGATAACTATAAAAGACCACCGACCCCATACCCACGATGTCAAAAATTCGACAGAGAGGAGGCGCGTTACGTCGAAGAAAGCCACGTTTGATTGATAAACTCGCTTACGGGGCTAGTTTTTTGTTAGCAGGACCCGCTCCTACGTTTACCACCGCTGCTGGAAAACTCGCTGGTCAAGCTTTAAAAGGCATTACGGATAATATCAGACATTATAGACGTCGGCGAAAATGATGCGTTTGGAACAACACAAACCGTTTTTCAAAGCTTTGGCCGACCAACCTAGTCAAATCTCATGACGAAAATTATTGGAACAAGCCACCAAAGATCAAATTAATATGTTGAGTGAAGTGATTTTAAATGTACTCAAACAGAATGTGGCTGTAGATCCTAGTCTCATGGCTAGACTTCGCAAACATAAACATATTTTAAGAGAACTACGAAAACGTCAACATTCGTTGAAAAAACGACGACAGATGCTGATGGACGCCAAAGGCAATCAACTGTTTCGCGATTTGCACGACTTGGTCTGCGTATGCTTAAATAGAAGCTAACTTTCTTTCTTACGCAAACTTTATTTCATACCCTGAGGACACAACAACATTGAAGGATTTTACAAAGTCCCGGCCAAAGTGTGGGAGGAACTGATTGATACCTATCGTGATCAAATTACGGATAATACGCAATTGACGAAAGCCGCCAAATTAGCCGCTGAAAAAAATTTATGGCTTGCTTCAGGCTACCCACCCTCAGTGATTAATGCTAACATTAAACCCTTGTCAAGAGAATTGGGGCATTTAACCAAACGACTAAGGGAAGAAGGAGAAGAGGATGGAGAACCCACCCCAGCCAGGATTATAAAAGCCAGTCCGAAAACCCCTAAAGTACCCAAAACCAAACCGAAAGCCAGTACAAGACGACGACTTCTGCCTACCCGACCCGATCAAACCAACCCGAAACCCAAGAAACGAAAATGACAAACCGAAGTCGAAAAGCTACAACCCAGACCTGGATGGGAAGAATGGGGCGCCGGACGAAAACTAAGAAGGCAACTCGAGTACGACGAAGACCCTTAGGCATCCAAAAAGGAGGCGCGTTTGATGTGCAAAAAGCCTTAGCCAAAACAGGAATAGAATTTCACTGGCCTGGATATCAATATTTAGGACCCGGCACGAAAATTGAAGAAATGTTTAGCCAGAGGAGACCCAGGGATTAATCGGCTGGATAAAATTGCCAAACAACATGATATTGATTATGATAAAGCCAAAAATTTGAAGGAGAAGTGGAAAGCCGATACCAAAATGATCAAAGCCACTGATGCTTTACCCGGCAAGAAAACCGTCCCCGAAAAAATTGTCAAACGTATCATGCAAGCCAAAAAGAAAATTAAACTGTAGTCAATAAACCAATTTTAAAAACCCACAATGAGTTTTATTCTGCCTGTTCCTATGTACAATAAACCCTAATGGTGTCTAACCCTAACTCTAGTTACAATCCAATATTTACAAGTGTTTTTGACCGAAGGTCCGAGGTAATCTATTAACAAGATAAAAACAACTTTTTCTAAGTCCCCCTAATGGGTGTTTTTTACATAAAATGACTCGAAGAGTCCCTAAAACCTATTTACAAAATATCCATCCACTAACCTTGTCTACAAACACATTCCATAAAAGTTCCATCTCCGTCCGTAAAGTTCATTCCTTAAAGTTCCATCCTGTCACACCATCACAAATCTAGTAGGGCTGCAATATCGAGCTCCATCGTTGCTGACACTTCAGGCTCACCATACCCATAAGGAAAAGTGAGGAAGGTATTGGGTTCCACTACTCTTTTGTCGAAGACCAGCTGATAATTTTTGGTTTCTTGTACCGTCTTGAGTTGAAATCGTTGAATGTCACGAACAATTTTGTGACTACGTTTCACAGGATACTTTCGACGTACAGCTTGGCCGGTCACAGGGTGGACTTGGGGATCTAGAATTTCCTGCAGCACGTTGTTCCGGAGAATCTGATAATTCAGCTGTTTGGATCCTTCTGTGTTTAAACTGAAGCCTTTGACTTTGCACTCTTCTTTCCCATTGTCTAAGACGTAACCATAATTTTTAGGTCCAGCCGAAGCAAACTCGGTGATGTGATGGTACTCTTTCTTCTTCTTATCGTACAATTCGTTTGTGAGTTCGCCCAAGTAGTCACCGGTGACAGGATGGTAGTGCTCGGTGTTGTCAGGCTCCACGATCAGCATGATACTATCGGTATCGTAATAAACGATTTGTTGTCCTCCACGTTCCAGTTCATGGTACAACTTCAAACGAGCCCAACAGGTGGTAAAGGCAGCGATGAATATGTTGCACTTGCCGTTTATTTCGGTGTCCTCATCTCTCAATGTGTAAAAGATGTCCACAGCATCTTCGTTGATCTTCTGAGGGTCTTTGTGGTCGGGCAGCAGTTGGATCTTTTGTATCACGTACTTGTCGGACTCTAAGAATTGATGAAAATCTTCAGGATTGGTAAAGTGTGCACACTGCGTCTTGTTGGGGCGCTGCCCGAATTTTCCCCACATAGAGTTCAACATTAACTTTGCTAACGAACGTAGACCAGGGTTGCTACCTTTGTTGAGCTCTTCGGCGGAAAGTTCGATACCCTCTCTTTGCTTGAATTCCATCAGAAACTGGTTTTTCTTTTCATCAGAATCGCACCATTTTGGCCATCCCGATGCCTCCACTTTAATCTTGTACCATTTGTCTATGTATGGTTGGAACAATCCAGCGTGACGTTGGTCCTCCGGGAAATGATACACTTCTATGATTTTCACGACTTCGTAACCTTGTCTGACAGCTTCTTGAATTTCAGGCGTACACCAGGTACCTTTGATTTCTCGCTCGACGTCGGAGTGGGGGCAGTCAAAACCACGTTCTAACAACGACAGATCCAATTGTTGCGAAGCGCAGGTCACACACAGGGGGAACAGCAACTTTCCATTCACTCGAACTGGAAGCACAGGATGATAGAGATGTCTTGGAGCTCGTACAATACATTGGGCAATACCAAAGTAGTTGTTAATGTCCTGATCTTCTGGATTAAGAAACACTTGTGGATGCGTGATAGGATAGATGCTGTACTTGTTACAGTAAGGATAGAGACTGGTGAAGTCGAAGTATTGGATGGTTTATCCGTCAGCACATTGGTGGTACAACTTGGCTGCATTTGTGCGACCCCCGAAGAAAGCGTCGCGGGGTTTCAGACAATCGGTCAGTTCCAAATTCTGCACAAAGGAAGCACATTCTGGGTTGTTCTTCTTGTAATCCTTCCATTGACAACTCCACATTTCAACTACGTTGAAACCAATACTTCTCAACTTGCTGACTTTCTCCTTGGTACACTCCCGAACCTCCCACATCTGCCTATTGTCAAGTCTGGTGTGTCGTTCTGTTCTGTTTGGGAAGCAGTCAGTACAGCCATGGAAGTAGCACCCTTGGTACTCATAGATGGTCTTGGTGGCATGACAGTACCCGTCGACGTTCCCCACATACTGAATGATTTTCTCACCCCCGTTACCAGCGTGTTGGATGAAGTACGCTCGTTCGTTTTCGGGGATGTTCATGGCATCGTCGAATTCTTGTTCTGGTTCGGAATACTCTTGTCTCTTAGCATGTTTGAGCCACAGCAACCATTCCATGGCCTCCTTACTTTGATTTCCTCTGAGTCCTGCCCATCCATAAGCGGGTTCCGATGCGATCGTTTCGTCCTCAGTCTGGTTTATCATATCACGATTGCAGGCTGATGCAATCGTTATGTGCTCAAACGGGTTAAAACCCTTTATGTTCTCATCTTCAATCTCGGTTTCTTTCTGAAAGAGACGCTGAAAGGTCTGACAACCTTCTCGGAGGATCGTCACGTCCATCTGACAGTACGCTTTTATGTCACGCTTGAAATCAAAGATGGCTCCACTGTCTGTTTGTTCTTGGTACCAAGCTTCAAACGTCTCCAGATCTTCAACGGACATGGTTTCCGGCATGTAGAAGTGTTTCGGAGGCAGGCGTCCCACGTAGTCTTCGTTTTCTTTCTTGTTGAAGAGGTGAGGGAAGTAACCCTTGGCGTAATGAGCTTCAACTTGGTTTCCTTCTTCATCCGTTTCGGTGTAGGTGAGTCCAAAGGTGGCTGGAAATGCCTTCAAAGGCATAGCAAAAAAGTTTAAACTGTCGATAAATCTGATATCAAAGTGTTCCAACTCTAAGATTTTAGCACCATTACTGATTTGGGTGAGCTGCTTCCCATCTCTATACATTTCACGTATGATAAAGTATCCATCATAACTTTGCAAATTATGAGCAATGACGATCAGGCGACGCTGTGTTTGTTTGGTAATTTCCTTAAGGTCTTTGATGAATTGTTGGACGCATTGATCTCCCCATAAAGTGACTTCATTTCCACGATCATCTTGGTAGATCAACAGATTCGCTTCGTGGACACCGGTTTCTTGGTGGGCCTCTATATCGAACCATATGTGTATGGGTGGCTCTCTGTCCTTCGGGTTGTCGCTGTCTGGGTATCGTCCTTCCATTTGCTCCATTTCATCAATCCGTTCTTCTGCCAAGTCAACCGGCTCCACATCGGAATCGGGGTCTGCTTCGGCTGCTTTTTTAGCTTTCTTGGCATTCTTTTTCTGCATGGCCATGACTTTTCGTTTTTCTCTCACTCGCTGTGCTGATTCGATGAAACAACGATGATCTTCCAACTTGACGTAGTCACTGCAAGTAGGGCAAGAAGCAAAACCACATTGATGTTGACGGATATCCTGTTTGCTTCTGTTCAGTTTTTTACATAGTTTGCAGCGTCTGATGTTAAAGCAAATGCAGTCTTGTGGGTTGACTTGACCAGAGATAGAGTATTTGAGGTGGTTGTTGAAACAGGTTTCCCCGTAGAAGTACCGTCCACAGTGCAAACATTTTCGTTGAGGCTTGAGACCTTGAGGGTGAGCTTGCTGGAATTCTTGACAGTCGTCTCTTCGACAGCATAAACAGAACTTCGTATTTTCGTCTGAGGAACATCGATGTTGACCTTCATTCTCGTATCCCTTGAAACGATAGTTGCAAACGTGATTGGTTTGACGATAACCCTTGAGACTGCTGCATCCGTGATAGTGGTCATCCACATGTACGATGACGATGGGTTATAATAATAATAATAATAATAATAATAACTTTATTAACGTGTCAAAATTGTAGTAGCTGAGGGGAAAAGTCCCCTCTACTAATTGTGGACACCTAACCTGCCTAACTAAAAACGTAATTAAAATATATAAAATGGAAAATATTTGGTCTTTTCATAGGGGAAATACTTGGTCTTTTCATAGGGGCTGAAGGCGACCGCATCATGTCCGCGTCCCGTGTAAACACAAATGAGACGGTATTGGGGGAGTACATTCTGAAACGCTTTCAATTCATCTGCACCGATGGCCACATCTAAAGGAACTTGCGCTGTTTGATGGAGAGCTTCAGCCGCTTCTTTCTGGTGTTTGTCGCTGATCGTTTTCTCTTTTTTGAGTCAACGTCGATGGGTCGGGCTCCGAGCATCAGGGTAGTCGACGGTCGCTTTGGCTGCGATGATCGCCCGGGCCGCGCACAAATTATCCTACTGGTTTTTGATGAGGATGATAGATTTGTTGTTGATCAAGAACTCGTCAATGCCTTGGTAGGCCACTTTCTTTCTTCGGTACCGTCTTCCTTGCAGTTGTCGGATGGCCGGGGCGATGGTGGTGATCTCCATATGGAAGCTATCATTCATAGCAAAGTCCTCGTTGGAGTTTAAAGCTTCCTGTAAATTCTCGAAGATATCGTCGACACGCTCAGCATTGTTCCTCCAATCCCCCACTGTCATACCATTGCTTCTGTAAGTACCTGCAGCCAAACGATCACTGAAAAGATCAAAAAACAGGCGATGGTGGTCGGGAATCTGGTCGTTTTCCAGTACATGTTCCACGGACCGTTTCATGGCGTCTCGGATAGCAGGGGCCAGACGATCGATGACGTTACCCTCTTGCCTTAGATGCACCCGATAATTGCGCTCCTGGATCCCATAGCGACGATTTCTTTGACGTTGCAGTGGTTGGAGGTCGAAGACGAAACGTCCTTGCATAGTCGGATCAATCTGTCCACCCGATTGTTGAATTAACTGACGTTGATAATCCCTCTGTTGGTCGCGGGTTTCCTCGTAAATTTGATTCAGTTCATGGAGATCCATGGCCACATTAAGAATGTCGTCTTCAGATAAACTAGATGAATTTTCTTCGTACAGTTCCATGGCTTGCACTAGTTCTTCGTCCGACAGACTCATACTAATTAAAGAGAAAAACGGGTATAAGTTCTCAATTTCTCAACTCATATGAGGAGGTCCGTTTTCGATCGTTTAAGAAAAAGTCAATTTGAAATTTGGTTCGCTAAAAAACCTGTACCCGTTTTTATTTACTTAAAGACACTTTAGAAAACAGTGGTTTTTCTAAGGAGAGCAAGAGATCCGAGTTTTCAGTGACTGTTGTCTGTCATACGAACACGCTTCACGTGGCTGTTGTTGATAAGGGCGAAGATTTTTCCGGAGCTTTTTCTACGAAAAAGCAAAAGAATGTATCTTGCCTTACAACGAACACACTTTAGGCGACTGTTGATGACAAGTGAACACATGCGTCCTCTTAATCTTTCCCTCTCCAAGAAAAACTTAAAACAAATTGGATTTTTTTAGTAAGAATAAAAAGGATACTTACACTTGTGGTCCAAATGCGTGGCTGATAGCTTCAAACTTGTCTTGCTGCTTGAAACAACTTGTAAACTTGACTTCGAGCTTGTGATTGTAATCCAAGAGAGCTTTGGTTAGACACAAGGTCTGAGATGAAATGACTGAGAAAACACGGGTTTTTATAATCACTCGTAGGGTTCGCGCGTGCGTAGAAACGTAAACCTCTTGTGACGTGAAATTGAATAGAACTGGGTGCAGCTGTATTGTGACGTGAAGCGGGCGTGTTTGGGCTTGTCGGCTTAATTAGCATCTAGATTAATCCCACTCGGATTAAAAAAAGCGGCGTCAGTCATGGATCAAATCACGTTGATTATCGATCTCGAAGGGTTTCGTATTTCGAGTGGTTTTATCGTCAGAGAATTAGGATGGTGTACGATGAAGGGAGAAAACGATAGCCAACATTTTTATTCTCTGTGGCCCTACAAGGATTTAACTTATAAAGATTGACGAACGGTTAATTGCGTCTACCAACATGTGCACGGGTTACGCTTCGAAGCTGCTTACAAAGAAGCCGCTTTACCGCAAAGAGATGTCGAAGGCGTCATTCGGGCGCTTTACAAGGGCGGTTTGACTGCCTACAAAGGTGGTCATTTAGAAAAAGATTTACTCGATAAGATGGGGTTACCGTTGGTAAACCTCGAAGACTTTGGTTGTCCGAAAGCCGATTCACTTTGGAGTATTACCGGCTGCGAAAATTGTTACCCACCGGGAAAATCATGCGGACATCATAAAGAACACACCTTTAAGTTGGTTCATTGCCCGAAGCAAGAAACCTATTTATTTTTTCAGTGGTTAAAAAACAAATTAAAAGACTAAAAATAAACCACACTATAAGCGGTATGCAAAACTAATAGCGCATTTTAGACTGACTCTCAAACATGGCAAGTTGTATTCTTTATCTTGCTTCGACTGTAACCGATTGGTTTCTCTATGAATGTCACGTATCTCTGTGTAAGCAATTGTATAAACCGGTTGACTTACCAGAACCGGTCGAGAATCCGATACAAGTCTTTGAACATTGTCTCATGAGTTTGGGGTGCTGGATTGTGTTTATGGTTTGGCTCGAAACCTGTCCGAACGCATTTGCCACTTTTCAAGAACTACGCCGACAGTACCCGCTTCCCTCGCTGACAACGGTGATGGATCTACTTTAATTCTCATCATTACAAACAACGGTTCTTTTAGGAACCACCAATTTTAAGAAAGCTTTTGACCAAAAGCGTAATTCATAGTAAAAAGAATTTTGCGTAAGATAACAACAAAGCTTATAATCAATAAAGCGTTATTTTAATTTGCGTAAGAAGTTTGTTTATAGTTTCGACTGTTTCCTCCGGGTCCGCCTTTGTTTATGTTTCCTCAGGGTCCGCATAAGAACTTATTACTGAAACCTATTCAACTTATTACTCAGTCAGGTAAGTATGTGGTTTCTAAATTCTAACTTCAAATTTCTTCTTCAGGTTCGAATCCCGGCTGACGCATCCTTTTTTTCTTTCAAATCAACAAATCGGGGAACAAACCTTCGAGAAACAAAATGAAACTTAGGGTTACAACCAGAGAAGAAACCTTCCCGAAACAAGATGGTGGCTAGGGTTAAAGTCTCATAGAGACTTAGGGTTAAAAACAAAATGGCGGCTTAGGGTAGACTTAGGGCTATTATTCATGAGCCGCTTTCGGAGAAGAAACCTTCCCGAAACAAGATGGTGGCTAGGGTTATGATCACTTCGCGATCTTAAAACAAGATGGTGGATTCGGAGAAGAAACCTTCCCGATCCAAGATGGCGACTTAGGGTTACAACAACATAAGAACTTAGGGTTAGGGCTATTATACATGAGGGACTTAGGGCTATTATTCATGAGGGACTTAGGGTTCCAGCCCGCTTCGCGGGCCAGGGTTTCATGCATCTCATTAACTCCCTCCACCAACCTAATTAATTATGAATCGGGGAATATGCTTGACATATACTCTTCCATTCTCTCTCTCCATTACGATTTCAATCCCCTTGTTCATCTGTAGAATAAAATACAAAAACGTAGACGTGAATTATTTGGTGGTACAAAATTATTTCCAATCACAAATTGATAAAAATCAAGAAAACTGTACCCGACATGTTTACAGTTCTCTGTCGGCGTCTCCCAGGTTTTTCCTCTGGCGTTGCTCTTCAGTACCGTC
>Ga0126336_10000995_pt1 | contig 13686 bp, 15 predicted proteins | sample SidCmetagenome_FD_92530 | JGI IMG/M metagenome (GOLD analysis project Ga0126336, IMG submission 92530) | Coral microbial communities from El Islote,Puerto Morelos, Mexico - Siderastrea C C metagenome | ecosystem: Host-associated > Invertebrates > Cnidaria > Coral | place: El Islote,Puerto...
CTGACCTTTTCGAATTCAAAGGTCACCAGTATCTGCTAATCTCAGACCAGTATAGCAAATTCCCTGTCATCAGAAAGCTAACCAGCACGAGCTCACAGGCGATAGTCACACACCTTAAGAGCAGCTTTGCAGAACACGGCATCCCTGCCCAATTAGTAACCGACAACGGACCACATTACAGTGCAAAGGAATTCCAAGACTTCACAGAATTCTATGATGTAGAACACATCACAAGCTCCCCACACTATCCACAGACAAACGGGTCCTCTGATACAGACAGATACAGACGCATGGTACAGACAGTGGAAAACATACTGAAGAAATATGACGAAGAAGGTGGAGATCCTTACCTAGGACTGCTATCATACAGAGCAACACCTATCGACCATCACCTGAAATCACCAGCAGAACTGCTAACCAATAGGAAGTTCAAAACACTGTTACCCATGTCAAATCGCGCGAGCCTTACAGCCGATTCAGGGTGCGTCAAGGAACAGTTGAGGAAGCGACGAGAGTACTATGGTTACTATTACAATCAAAACGCAGGCCCAACCCTCAAACCACTTCACCCAGGCCAGCCGGTACGTAATCTTGATCACCAGACCAAGACCTGGGAACCAGGAACTGTCCTGAGAGCAGCAAAAGAACCAAGATCGTACATAGTCAAGAACAACACCCCAGAAGGTGTGTACCGTCGCACAAGATCACACCTTTGGCCAGACGTCGCAAACCCCTGCACGCACCCCCCTGCACCAGAACAAGAGCCGACGGCAATTACGCCACCAGCATCGCCACCTGAGGTAGCGACGCCACCCGCAAGCATAACTGGTCACCCACCCGAGAACAGTACAGAGCCTGTACCTCCTGCAAGGATTCTGCAGCACTCAGGGACAATTGGCGGATACATGACCAGATCCGGACGTACAGTGAAACCACCGGATAAGTTGAACTTCAAATGAACACTAATGTTTATTGTTACAGAGTTGAGTTAGGGCGCAGATCCGGGCGCACGTTTGAAACCACCGGATCAGTTGAACATTGAAATGAACACTAACGTTTATTGTTACAGAGTTGAGTTAGGGCGCAGATCCGGGCGCACATTGAAACCACCGGATACGTTGAACACTTAAATGGACACTAATGTTTATTATTACAGAGTCAAAGTTAAGGTAAGTTGTATGAGCATTGGACGTTATAGTTTTTACCTGATTCATGAACATTGATCAAGCACGAACGCTTGAGGACTTATATGATATATGACATTGTCATTGAGAGAGGGATGTCACAGTATGTGTCACGTGACTCGCTCTACCACGTGTTTTATGTAAATGAGGAAGCTCTCACCGAGCCGCCATGTTGATCGACTGAAATAAACGTTGTGAAAGTATAATAGATGTAAAAAGGTTTTGTAGTAATAGTGTCAATTCAAAGGAAATTCTGGGGACAATAATCAGAACCACAGAAAAATAGGAGATTGCCATATTATTACAAAAATATTATTACAAAAAATCGTTTACATTCAGATTTCTTTTGTAGTGGTTGTATATTTAAGGCTATAGCTGAGGAGCGATATGGACAATTTTTAATTATAATTTTGAAGTTCTGCTTTCAGTTAAGTAAAAATACTCACTTCAAATTGATAGTCCTGGTCACATATTATTTTCACATCTTAATGATAAACGATATAACTTTGTATGAAATGGAAAAGACCAGTTTTGGTCATCAATATGCGGGATACATTAACCTTACTATTAAGGTGTCCATTTCCAAGGATAAAGGCCATGACCTTTTTGGATAAGGCTGAGCTCCCTTCCACATCTCCATGTGCCACACACATTGGGGTGATTTGATCTTTCTTCTCTTTTACAACTGCACGCTATTGTGGCAAGGAAATCAAGGACTGCAGGAGCTCTCTTCTTCATCTTCTCAATTGTATGTGTTATACTGACCCATGTGACGTTCAGTTAATGCCCAGGAGTTAGTGCTACTCGGGTCTCTCTAGGACTTGGTTGCATACTGTCACTGTCCTTTTGCATCAAATAACAGACAACTATTTAATTATAACACGTTTAAATCTTGACAATAATGGACATATTGGACTGGGAAAAATAGTTTAAGTTAAGAAAAATTTCAACTTTTCCTTTGCAATAAAATTGATACAAATATCTTTGTAATATCTTTCACGTCTGCAGGCACTTTCCAGAGGCTTCGGAAGATATGTTAAGAACAGAGAGACTCTCGCTCTTGTTATGCGCGTGTTTTCCGTTTTCCTCCGTTCTAAGGCAGGCTAGAAACTGAAGGGGAAACTGCTATTTGTGAGGGACGTCGATCCTTGATAATTCTCTTGTAATTAAACTTTCAGTCATTCTACTTGAAGCTACTTTTCCTTTTCTTTGTTATTGCAGACATTGTTGAGTGTCAACCTTTTCAATTATTCCCTTCACTTGATAACAGGATCGGAAAATTGGAGTTGATACAAACCTGCATAAAAACATCGATGTCGTCTCCCTTCGAGGGTGCTAACAGTTTCAGAAAGATTCGAACGGCCACGGCAATGACCTTCTATCGAAGCTGCTTGCATTTCCACGGTGTTTCACGGCCAAATGACGGTGTTGCATAGGAACTTACCGCACAAAAATGGCTATGGCCGTATAGCAAAACTTTAAAATTTATTCAGACCGGTGCCCCTCCGAAATATTTACTATCAAACTTTCAGGTATCCCTTTCGTGACTAAGTTGGTCGCAGGCTTCCGGTTTTTTATTTAGGTTTCCGGTTCACCGTTCCTTTGTTTTATGATCAGCCAATGAAAAAAAATAGATTTTGCCATTATCCCAGAGTCTCTACTGGCGACCGCCCGCTGACCAAAAAGCCAGTGGACTCTGGATACGAGATTGCCCAAGTGCTTGAAAACTGCAAAGTTACTTTTTTAGCAGGGGGGAAAGCAACTTCCCATACATTCTCTTAAATGAAATCCAAACGATGTTCTCACAACTTGTAAAGCAATCAGTGAGGTTCTAGTCAGCGGATATGCCTCGTGCGCGTGCACAGATGCTGCATATTCCAACGGACGCTGTAGGGAAAAATTATGGTGGCCGAAAGCGGCGGATTCTGTTTTCTCCTTTCGTTCAGGTAATTGCCGAATTGATCTTATTCGACACTTTTATCATGTTTTCGTGCTTTTGCATGTTATGAAGACAAAAATTTACTCTCGGAGTTTTTTAGTCGGAAAGTAGAACTGTAGCGCTTTGATCAATCCAGTCTGCGCTGATCGACTGTATAGAATCAGATAGAATTTTCTAAAGTTGGGTTAAAAACTGGGATTAGGTTCAAAGTACTGAACCGTGAAATGTTCTTGTTAATACATAACTGGATTATTGATAATTAAAGTCGTATTTTGTGCGTAGGTATTGTTTCCATTAGGTTATAGCAGTTTTTATTGAATTTATTTCCATCGATGTTTTTCGGACATTTTCCGTTGCAATTTATTTAGACCACGCTGGAGGAAAACATGTAAACCCCGCACAGCCATAACTGTCTTATCTCATGCTATCAATTCGTTAAAGAATGACAGTATTTTTATTCATCACATGCATCAGTTCAGTGGTAGACAAGACCAAAATTTCGTCGCGGAGTACAAGAAATATAATCCTGAATAGTTTAAGCGCTTTCTCTCGGTGACAATTTTATTTACGTTGAATTTTTCTAATTCTAGCATTCAACTTTGAAACGTCTGCGTCCAAGAATAAACAAGCGAAACGTGACTGTCGTACAGCTCGCAGCTGATCCACTCGCCACTGCAACAAACAAGACAGTGCGAAAACAGAAGTGTCTTCAACGATGACGCTTCCGTCGAATATTCTCTTGTACGAATCTGACAGTAAGTTCCATGAGAGATTAGCTGCTCAACGCTTACTTTCCCCCTACAAGATACACATAGATTTTGAAAACTTTTCCAAATAAGTCGATCGCTATGTCGATCGGAAATATTCATTATTACGAAAATCGCTGTCCACGTTTTGACTGGACTGCTTTGCAAGTTATGAGAACATCGTTTCTCAGTCCAAGGCCTCGCTTCTATCCCCCCTGTTTTTTAGAGTGCCGAATAGCAGTCCACGAAGTCTCTATGGGCATGTCATATTTAGCGGTAATTTGGCCATCTGGAAGGGCTAGGATGGGCCACTGTTCCCGTTCCCTTTTCCATTTTGATCACCCTTTAAAGCTCTGCTCACTTTTTCGTTTTTTTTTGCTCGTGTTTTTGTTTGTTTTCTTTTTGTTTTCCTTTTTCTCTTTTCATTCACTGTGTGCTTGTACCGTGACTTCAGCTATTCGACAACTGGTATAAAGTTAAAACTGGCATAGGAACGGTTGACTGTGCATCGAGATCAGCAATTAATGACAAGATCATCTTCGCTATTCTCGTCATCATCTGTCTCAGTATCTGATTCTTCACTCTCTTCCTCACTGCTGGACAACTCATTTCCGTTGCCTGCACTTTTCTGTCGCTAGTAATGGTAGCGAATTGCCTTTATCTTGTCCAGCTTTAGACCAACATTGGTCAGGCCATATTCCTTGAGGTACAGGTCGAGCTGTAGTAGTAAGGACCGGGGATACAGCGTGTAACCAATCAGAGAGCTCGTTCCAGAGCTCTCTCCAAATATCCACCAATCAGTAACTAGTGCCAGTCCTAACCGCGCACATTCCATTGTGATGACGTCATGACCAATCAGAAACTAGTGCCAGTCCCCCATGATCCCGTGATGGGGTCGAAAGGTCGCAGGGGTCAAAGGTCAAGTGGATGGCAAGGGATCGGGGAAAAAAGAAACCGCGGACCAGGAGGAGGGCGGGCGCCGCAGAAAAAAAAGAATGGGTTTTTTAAAAAGGGTTTTTAATCAGCATCATTCACAACACTACATGGAGTTACTTAAAGAGATTAGTAAATGTTTCTTTTTCTTGCTTGTCGTGTGAGAGAATAGATTTCAAATGTTCAGTCATTTGGTCCATATTGTGTTCTAAGACACTTTCTCGAAGTTTGTTGACTTTTTGTCGGCGTTCTAGTCTCTTGGCCAGGATGTAGTCCATGAACTTGTTTTTGTCTGCGGGATCATGGATACGTCCGGCAATTTCCAATGGAAAAGCAATGGTGTTGGTTCTGTCAATAAGGGCTAGATTATCCAAGTCTTTTTGGATTTGTTGTTTGAGTTGATGGTGTTCTTTGTCGATTTCCAAGGTGGAAGCTTCTTGCTGGACTTTTTCTTTGTAATGTTCAGCGATATCTTCGAGGTCGAAGTTTGCCTCGAGTCCTCGTTTGACAAGTTCCAACATGTAATCTTTGGCACTATGGAAGGCTTTGGGATCGAGATCTTTGCAGTAGTCCATGTTGACGTTCCTTGCGACGAAGATGAATGGAATGAAGTTTGTTTTTGAGTTGCTGCCTTTTTATTTGAAACGGTGTGACGTGATGGCTTCTGTCATCGATGAGAGGTGATGTTTTCATGACGGCTAGAGGTTGATTGTGTTTGTAATTGAAAATCAGTACGTATTCTTGAAAGTGAGCTTTTTTGACTGCAGGAAGGGTTTCCATCTGTTGACCAATCAGAAGCCGAGTTGAGATCTGAACAGACGGGCTGTGATCCTAGTCACCATGTTCTTGAATATGATGGTAAACTTCGCTATTTTTGTCGATAATGTTTTCTAATGCAGCGGTGGTGTCAAAGAGACGTTTTACTTCGGGAAGTGTGTGCGGTGCAGGATGTCTGGTTCCTACGACAACACTCGATTTATGAAGCGTGGGTGAACCTTGCATTGGAAGAAATCCGTTGTAAGGTGTCCATTGATGTTCATTCCAATAATAGTGGTCATGTCGGTATTCGTACCATGTTTTGTTAGGAATGTTGTAAAAATAGACACGTTTTTTTTGATCGAAAGCTAATTGGACGGTCCATCCTGTTCCACCTTGAATTCGTTGTTCTTTCAAGGTTGTTTCACGTGCGGAGGTATATCTGAGGAGGTATATTGTTTCACGTGAGGAGGTACTGGATTCTTGAAAGTAGCCGAAGGCGTAGAGAATTTGCACATTTTTGACGATATGATAATTGCGTGCGAGGAGGTGATGGGAAAAGGTGTTTGAATTGAAGAGATGTTTTCCACTTTTTTCTGCAGCGAGTTTCAGGTGTGGTTCAGCTTCGTCGAGTTCTTGTTGAGTGAGGGGTGTGATGAATCGGCTTCAGTGGTGTTGAGGTGGTATGATGACATGCATGTGCATTCCATGGGTTTTGGCGCATTGTTCTGCGTATTCATCAATGCCGATGGCTCCTCCACTATAGATGTGTTAGTCACTTGTGGGCATGGTGAAATGGATAGACAAGTGCACGAGTGCAACTTGGGCAAAGTTCTAGATCTTTTTCGATATCAAAACGTGATCGACCGGCGTTACACCATAGTTGTTGTTGAAGTTTAAAGTGTTGATGGTATAGTTGATGGTATTTGATTTGCCAGTGATGTATCGTGTCTTGAAGTTCTTCAATGTGGCGATTGGCTGTTTGAAGTGAAGTGACGAGAGCGGGTAAGTTCATGGTTGTTACATGAGTGTGCATCCATCCATGGTACCCTCGATGCGACCTGTACGTGGGTTAGGTTTACGTTTGTAATAAATGGCATTAATCCACTGTTGATTTGTAGTGCTTCCTCCTTTTTGTATTGTTTTTTTTCGTTGACGTCGTCGATGACGTGAGCGTGGTCTTCGAGGTTTGGACATTGTTTACGATGTGATTTCATTTGTTTGTCTTTTTTATACGGTAGCGAGTTTTTCATACCCATAGGGATAGGATGCAAAGGTGTCGGGGTGCAGGACACGCTTGTCGAACACCAGTTTATAGTTCTTCGTTTGTCGGATGGTTTGAAGTTGTTTGGGTTCAGGCACCCGTTGAATTTTGTGCGGGTTCGTGATGGGAATAATACGTGGTTCTGGTTCAGGTTCTAATATTACGGCTAGAATTAAATCTTTCATCACTTGAAAGTTGAGGCTGGCTTGTCCACGTACGTTCAGCGTGAATCCTCGCACTTTGCACTCTTGTTTGCCATGTTTAGTGACGTACGCGTAATTTTTCGGACCAGCGCTGACAAATTCGACAATGTAATCTTCGTGGACGATGCCATCGATCTCGACGGGTTTGATTTCGTTCGTGAAGTCTCCGAGGTAGGAACCTAGAGGGATGTCGGGAAGTCCAGGTTCCCACCAGTAAATCACACTATCGGTGTCAAAGTAGAGCACTTGTTGTTGGAGGAGATCCAATGCTTCATAGAGTTTCACGTTGTGAACGCGGCCACAAAAATGTTCACATTGGTTTGGGTAGGAATAGACGGTCCGTCGTAGGAATGGTAAATATGAAGCATGTTTTCGTTGACGATTTCCACACGATGAATTAGTTGTCGATCGTCTTGCAGCATGGTGAAAAATTCCGAGGGTTTAATGCAGGTGGTCACTTGGGTTTGGTTGTCCTGTTGCCCAAATTTGCCCCAGAAATTATTGAGTTTGAGTTTGGATACTTTCCGCAAGCCTGGGTTGTCTTGTTTCTTGTCTCGGTCGAGACGAATTCCTTCATGGCGTTCGTAGTCGTCAATGTAAGCTTGCTGTGTTTCCTCGGTGGTACAATGCGGAGGCCAATCCGAGGTTTCCTGTTTGGTATTCAGGAACGTGTCAATGTATTCTTTGAATAATTGATCAGATTGTTGGGGAATTAAAGTTCCAGATCTCATGGATATGTAGAATTTGATAGCCTTTCTCGATGGCCTTGTTTAATTCGGGGGTACACCACGTGCCGAGGAGTGCTCTTTCTTCGGGTGAGTGGTCGCATACACAAGACCGCTGTAGGAGGGGTTTGGGTTGTTCTGTTTCGACGCACGTACGACACAGTGGGAAAGTGAGTTTGTGTCCTTGGCGATGTGGCAACACAGGATGATAGAGTTGGTACGGTGGAAGGACTTGACATTTCACGAAACCAAAGTAGGGACTGATACTGGTATGTCCGGGTGCGTCGATGAAGGTGGGGTGGCCCACCGGGTAAAGAGCATTTTTGTTCACCCACGGGTATAATGAGGTGATGTCCACGTAACGGATCTGTTGATGGGGTTCTGCTTTGTAGTGTAGTGTAATCGCGTTCGTGCGTCCGCCAAAAAAGGCGTCACATGGGTTGAGTGGGGTGTCGATCTTTAAATCTTGGACAAAGGTGGTCACTGAGGGATCGATTTTCTTGAGGGCTGCCCACTCACACTCCCAGATTTCTTTGACGTGATAGCCGAGGTCCCGGAGTTGTTGGATCTTAGTGGCAGTGGCTTCTCGGACCTCCCCCATGGTTTTACCTTCGTGATAGGGGTGTTGTTGCATTCGGTTGGGAAAATGCGTGATACACCCATGATAGAAGCAGCCATGGAACTCGTACACGGTGTTCGTAGTGGTATCGTATCCGTCGACGCGGAATCGGCGCAGGGGACCATGGTCGAGGGTTTGTTCGCCACGGTTGCCCGCGTGCGCGATGTGGGGTGCGCTGGAAACAGGGGCACCAGTAGTACGGTGTCGTTGATCTTCTAGCCAGTACAGCCATTCCATGGCCATGCGCGATTGGTTGTGGGTGGGTCGCCAGCCGTGCAAGGGTTGTACGGCGATGGTGTTGGTCGGCATCCAATTGCGACGATAGGCCACGCTGCAAGCTTGCGCAATCGTAATGCATTGGAGCATGGGATTAAACCCCGACACTTCTTTGAAATGTTTTTGAAATTCCCTACATCCTTGCTTGAGTAAACGGACATCCGATTGACAATACTTGAGGATGTCTTCATGAAACTGAAAAATGGTCCGTTGTCGGACTTGGTCAGCATACCAGGTGTTGAACTCTTTCTTGCGTGCGGGGGACATGCTGTCCGGGTCGTAATATTCTCGATCGGGTAAATAGCCCACATACATTTCATTTTCCCGCTTATTGAAAAAAAGCGGGAAGAAGCCTTTTTGGAGTTCGTTCAATCCAAACGTTTTGGGAAATTCTGCCAAGGCCATCGGTAGAAAATTCAGGCTGTCAATAAATTTGATGTTAGGGATCGACAACGTCAAAACCTTGGCTCCGTTGACAATATGGTGAAGTTCACTAATGTGTTCTTGGTACAAGGCTTCCATGATCATATAACCGTCGTAGCCCTTAAAGTTATGGGCTACGACGACCAGTTGGTTGACATCCGCTTGATGCGCGAGTTGATAGCACCAGTAAAGAAAATCACTCACGCACGTGTCGCCCCAGAACGCGTATTGTTGATCGTTGCGATGGGTCTCGGCGCCCAACAAATTGGCCTGGTGGTTTCTTGTATCTTGTCGTGCTTCGATGTCAAAGTAGACAAAGACCGTGTCCTCGTCGTCGTCATCCAGGAAGGATTCTTCCTCTTCTTGTTGTTCGTCTTCTGATCTTCTTTTCTTTTGTTTCTTTTTGATCGGCTGAATGAAGCATTGGTGCTATTTCAAGTTGCAAATGCGATGGCAGCAAGGGCATTCACTTTCCCCGCACCGATGTTCTTTGATTTTTTTTAAAGTTGAAAGTGATCCCACAAATCGAGCACTTGCGATACGTTTGACATACTGAATTCCGTTCAGTGTGATTGGCATCTTGCCCCGAGCTGGTTTTGATCATGTGATTGACTTGGCAGGTCATCCCAAAGAAGGTACGATTACATTCGTGGCATTTGATACTGGCGGGGCCTTCTTTCTGAAAGAGTTTGAAATCCGGGCAGTCTTTCTGGTGACAGCACCAGCACTTGACGCCGTAGCAACGATGTTCTGCTAGATTATCGTGGTCAAACCCCTTTTCGCATTGTAAACAAAAATAATGTTTTGAAAAAAATGCAGGCAGGGACGTAATGACTTCCTAGTGACCATTGTGTGACAATAACACGAGTGTTTTGTCGCTCTCGGGGCCTTTGTGGACGATACTGTAACCATGTTCTGCCGATACCACGACAATTTGGTACTCGGGTAAAACAATTTCAAAGAGGGGAATCGCTTCCAGCGGTGTGGGTTGATCTGATGGGACTCTTGCTTCTTCTTGGAGAGCTTGGGCCAGACGGGTCTGGATAGGATTTCTGCTATCTTGAATGGCTCGGTACTGCAGGTCGTTATCGGCGCGCGCTTTGGCCACGACCAGCGCTCTGGCACAACACAGATGATCTTTGTTTTTAATCTGGATCACCGAACGCTTGTTCTTAATAAAGTTGTCAAAAGCATCTGACCCGAAACGCCACTTGCGTTTACCACTGCCCGGTTCTGGCATTTCAATGTGAGTGACGTCTAATTGAAGAGTATCATCCACTTCGAAGTTCTCATTCGCGTTTAGCATCTTGCTAATCTGGTCTAAAATTCTTCTTGCACCAGACAAAGGATCGTTCCATTCGCCCACGCTGACATTGGCGGAGGTATGCGCGGACTGTAATCGGTTGGAACTCAAATAAATTTGAATGCGATCGTGGTCCGGCATATTACGAGTCAAATCTTCGATTTGATCCGCCAACCCTTCTTCAAAAGCTCTGAAGATGTTAGCGTGGCCTTCCGGAAATTCGTCGGGTGAGTTGTCCACGCGTAAATGGTAGCTGGTTCGTCTTATTCCATAACGTCTTGCATTTCTCTCTCTAAACTGAACCCGACGAAAACGATAATGACCACCACGTCGTTGCGGTACAGCACCACCTTGCTGTTCCCAGACAGTCATATAATCATTGAGTTCATCGTCCGAAGTCGTGTTGGATGCCATGGTTAGAACATGAAACGAAAAGAATGACGAGAGAAAAATACAGAGGCACGTTAAATAGATTCTTTCAATGTTGAATAGTAGGACCCCACCATTGTTTTTCACAACCGGTGGATCGACGCCATGCGACATTATCAGAAATCCATTGTCTGAGTTGCTGTTGATAGCATCGACTTTTCATCAAGGGCAGAGCAAAGGAATTGTAACCTTCAGGCGGTGGTGGCGGCGCTAAATGTTCTCTATCACACTGGTCACAATCTATGTACTTCTTAGACATTTAAAGAAGTCCAAGTTTGTCGAAGATGGCGAGAATGAAGAAGGCCTTTGCTCTGCTGATTATATAGGTTTTTGCGCGCATACCCCATAATATTTCTTATGAGGTAAGTGAGAGGGGGATGGGGGTATCCCCCCTTTTAAAGGGTCACGTGGTAAAAGGTCACGTGGGTTGGGGTCACGTGAGAGGGTACATCTATATAAGAAAGCGCGCAAGAGGGCCCGAGCTTGTCAGTTTTTCAACATGGCGGATGTGATAATAGCTGAAGCAGATTCTATGACGGACATAGCTAGTGAGGCATCGGATGAGTTACCGTTGTTACCCGCGCTCAAAGAAAATGGGGTGAATGGTCAAGCTTACTTGCCCGTGGAATTTGAACGCCCTATCATGCAGCGTATGGAAGAACATTCCAATCCTCAAATGCAACTGCAGTCGGGGTTGATCCGGTTTGGGTTTCGTGAAAAGAAGAACGTGTTATTCATGTTGGATTTCATCCCATAGATACACAACCACAAGGAGAATTGGGTCCGTTTTCTCAAAACGTGGAGAAAGATTACAAAAGTACAAGCATGGAACCTGTATCAGATGGTGAAATTTGTTTGGAATGATCTGTTGACCACGGAGCACCGTCTGCCGCGTGGTCTTTCGCATGATGAAATGTCGCAGCTATTTGATATGTGCGAATATGCTGATGCGTTCAAGGAACCGTTGAAACCTGAGCAACGCGCTCGGTTTGACAAGATGATCGCAGATTTGGATTTCAACTGGCGATCGGTGAAAGCCCACGAAGCTTACTTGCGGAAGAAAGCAGCGGCATTGCGAGCGGCACAACAGAAGAGAATGCAATTGGAAATGGAAGCGCGACGACAAAGGGAGGAGGAGGAGCAGCAAGAGATCACTGTAGACTGTGTAAGACGCGTCTTTCACTTTTAGACTTTTTAATGCGAACATTTTGAAAAGACACACTATTTACATGGACCTTTTGTTTTTCTTAAACAGCGTGAGTTGACGGAAGAAGAAGCCAACGAAAGGAACTATTTACAATGGAAGAATTCCGCAGAATATAACATGGACTATTCCAATGATGATTAGACTTTGCTTTTTTCTATGTACAATGATGATAAAGTTCTTTCATTAAAAAAACAGTTGAAGTGTCTATGATTTGTCTTGCCTTTGTTTCTTTTGGTTCTTGGGTTTCAAGGGTTTGTCGGCCCATTGGAAGAAAGGACATCGATCCTCGGGTATTTCTTTGCATGTAAAATAAGGTCGGTTGGGGTTGGCTTGGGATCGGCTGATGCGTAAGACCACGGGCTCTTCACAGTCACAGACCAGGGTTCGTTTTAAGTAATCGAGATGAAGCTTTTCATTGATGAGTTTGAGATAAGTGACGATTTGATCTTGATGACAGAAAATTCCACATTGGCTTTCTTGACATTTCACATAAGTGTCTCCAGTGGTTTGAGCTTGAAAACAAGTGAGGTCTGTTGGTCTGTTTTGTGCATTGGACAAATGAGGGGTTGACATGCTTGTTCCATAGGCGGTAGTTGAATCTGATAAGTGGCAGCGGGGGGATTTAACAACTTGAGAATATCCCCATTGAATAGGTCGTCCATGTCCAGGGGAGTAGTGGTGCCGCTGCTGCTGCTACTGGTGGTGGGCATTGGTGATACGGGTGGTAAAGGCGGGGCAGTCGTGGTGGTGGGCGTTGGCGGAGGGATGGACGCATCTTTGGCTTTGAGTTTGAGTGGCATGCGTTTGATTTTTTCTTTTTTGGGCTTTTTCTCTGTGGGCGGTGGCGGGAGGTCGTCGGGTTTTGGCGAAGGTCTCTTTATCGTAGCTATGGTGGATTGAAGTGCGAGAGAAAAAAGAACAAATGAAAGTGAACGCGTTATTATATAGGAGATGACGCCAGGTTGACGTGATTGTGATCTGGTTGAGGATTGGTGGAGACGAAGAAGAAGGGGTCAACGGTCAGGTCCATCGGGCATGTCGATGCCAATCCATTCACGTTGACGTAAACTTTCACGTGTCCAACCAAAGATGTTGTCAATGTCTTCATGTGACAATCCCAAAAGTTCATAGGTGAAAATACTAGATTGTCGTCGAAACGAGACAATTTCTTCTAAAATCTGTTCGGTGACGATGTCGGGGCTCGTGATTTGCACGGTGAATTCGATGTCGTTAGGTTGCCAACACGGGAGGTCCATGTGATAATGGGTAAGAAGGTTGCACCAGGTTTGATACACTAAGTCCAAAGGAAGATGTCGTAGTCCTTCTTTGATGGCCCAAGTGAGGTTGCGCGTATGAATTAACACCTCTTCACTGTAAACGGGTTGCGCAGGGGGTTCTAAATTGTGTACGTAATGATGAATGTGTTTGAGAATAGCCACGATCCAACATCGTTTCCATCGGCATTCGACCATTTCTTGATAAAAACGAGTGTTATAATCGATATTGCCGCTTGTAGTAAAAGGAGATTCCATTTTAGGGACTTGTTTGTTTGTTTTTGCTTTTACCAAAAACACGAGTCCATGCACGCAATCGTCTCTCCATAGATTGAACAAATAAAAAGTGATGAAAAAGGATGAGTGGTGCATGTATATATATATATAAGAAAAGAGAAGCTGTCA
>Ga0126336_10000996_pt1 | contig 13684 bp, 3 predicted proteins | sample SidCmetagenome_FD_92530 | JGI IMG/M metagenome (GOLD analysis project Ga0126336, IMG submission 92530) | Coral microbial communities from El Islote,Puerto Morelos, Mexico - Siderastrea C C metagenome | ecosystem: Host-associated > Invertebrates > Cnidaria > Coral | place: El Islote,Puerto...
ATCTGCAACATGACGCAAGTGATATTCTTGACTCTCGACGTTCAGTGCTCCAGCGATTCTAACTTTTCCGATTTGACTGGAAATATCAGCAACAAAAAAACCGACCATGTCTGCACCTTCACTCACGCTAACAACCTCCAACAATTCATCGCTATAAACTAGTTCAACATCGAAGCTTCCTAGCACCATGCTTCCAGAGTTAATGCGTACAGCGGCTACAAACGTTTCTCCGACATGCGCAGGCTTCAGCGGAACACCAATGACGTCACCTATATCCACGTCACCAACATCCGGGGCTAAATTGCAGGCGAATGTAATGGCGTCAGTTAGTAAAGGTGATTGTACCACAGTTACAGTTACACGTACTGCTCGCAGTGAATTTGCTTTAAGTGTCACTAAGCCAGTTGTCTCGTTTAGAGATATTTTTGTTGTGTATTGGGTGCTAAAAGTAACCAAATCATACAGAGTTGTGTTCTTTGAAGAAAAAAGCCCAAGAAGTTTGGAATTGTCGCTGAATTCGAGATCGACAGAAAGTTGTAACGTTGCATTATCTCTCAAGCCTCTAAGTGTGAGGTTCGGAGGCATGGCGAGTTGAACAGATGTCACTGTTAGAGGAGTCGACTCAATGTGTAGGATTAACACGTGACTTAACACGCCCATGAAACTTGCACTGATTGACACCTGGCCCTGCCCACCTCTCCACTGAACTGAAACCACGTGATATCCTTCCCTGGAAGCCTCGATGAAACTGTTCTGCGCAAGCTCAGCTGGTTGGGTTGATGTGATATTGTATCGCGCTTTTCCGTGCCTTGTAACGTCTATTTCCGTGCCGTTTGAAAGAACAAGAATTAGATTCAAACGTGCTTGTTGATGTACTCCGGAATTTCCAATCGGATTCAAATAAGTTACGTTTACACCCCCTGATGAGTTATAAGCTGGGTACGGACTCGCGTAAAGTCGAACACCACGAACGCCCACGACATCAACTGTCATTCGGGCAGTCGTTCTGACATGCGCAAACTTAATTGAAAGTTCAACTTGACCAAATTCACTACCGGAAGCGGAAATAACCATCCCACGGTCTCCCACAACGAAGGTTGCAAAGTTACTTCCGATTTCTAAATTGAAAATAGTCCGGTTATCACGTGACATATCAACAAGCTGCTCGCGACCACTAACGTTGTAAACAAGAGCGACTGTTATTTCTGTCAACAATGGGACGCCAAATGCCTCAGCAGGATCCCCACGGCGTGTTATTTGTCTTGAGGTTGAAGCTACAAGAACTGCAATAGGTTCCTGGAAACTGACATCAATGTTTGCAAACGCGGCGATGACTGGTCGCTGAGCACAGTGGCCTGAGTGCATTACGAAATAAAGTAGACTCCCTTTACCATTGTTAAACGCTGACACGTGTCCACCTTGCACCTTCAGAACACTACTGTTGGTAGAGTTGATGTAAAAGCCATGCAGGTCATTAAACGTGTTGACTGTTCCATCGCTGTACTGAGCCGATATCACAACCGAGCCTTTGTCCTCCGGGGTGGAAAACTTCTCATCAATGTTAACATTCACAAAATGTTCCACTGAGTTGTTTAATGACTTTGGAAGTGCAATGAATACCCGTGTAGCTATGATAGTATCAAGAATATAAACTCTTGTATCCTCATTGATGACTTCAATATCTACCGCTGACACAGTCCGACCGAGTGTAGGGATATAAACCTGAATAGTGGCTTTCCCAACGTTCCTTCCTTCAATTTTTAGATCAACAATTTCAGCTACGCTAGTGTTGAAACTTTTCAAGTTATCCTTAACGTGTTGCGTGACATCGACGCCAGTGTACGATTCCTTCCCATTGGAAAAATCAGCCTTTCCCGTCACGGGCGCATGTTGGTAGCGTGAATTGCAAGAATCATTAGGATCGTACCAGTCACGTATTCTCTTTAACTTGGCAGGAGTGACTTTCAAGGAAATAGGAATTGATGGTGCCCACACGACGAAGGAGGAGTTGACTGTAAGATTAAGGTGTGAAACTTCAATTATTGCATTGGTTGATCCGTGTGTTTCACTGCCGTTTACAAAAGTGCAAGAGCAGTCACTTGCAACTTTCAAAACAGCAACATTGCGACTTCGACACCATACATCCGTCACGTTCATGATTCGTCCTGACGCGGTCACGCCATGCACAACAAGAGGGACATCAATTCGTTTTTCATTCAGCAAAGCAGTGTTTATGATGACAGAGTAATCAGGGACGATAAAAAGAGCTTTGACTTCATCTTGAACAACGACAAACTGTCCCATTTCATGCTTTCCAAATCTGTCTTCGAAAACAGCTTTCACTGGAGCATTGAGAAGTTGGTTTCCTTCGAGGTCACCAACTTGACTCACAACGCATTCCATGTATTCTGGGCTCACAATTTGGGCGTTTTCAGTTACCTCGACGTCAACGGCAAAATACAGGGTGGTAGAAGCTACAATCACTTCTGTATGAAAACTTCTCCTGACTCCAAACACTAAAAACTTGCTACCTCCATTAAAAGTTGTTTGAACGTTCCACGAAGGTGGAGCTTCCACGTGCTTAATTTTCAAACCGGACGAAAGCGTAAAGATCAAGGTGTAAAAATTGACGAGTTTAGGATACTGACCAAACACCTGCAGTGTAAATACATCGCCAACATTAAGCAAATACAACGGCGCCATGATTACAAAGTTTCCGCCCACTTCTGGCCTTCGTTTCGCGGTGAGGGAAATTTGTTTTAGTTCTACCATGTCTGAGGGCAATAGACCATATTTTACAGAGGCAGTATGAGAGGAAACCGTAATATTTAGCCAGTTTTGCGGTATGCTTAACCTTCCAACGCACATTCCTGATTTAGCTGATGGAATACATCTGATATTCACCTCGGCGTTTGTAGCTCGGTTGACAAGCTTGAAGTAAACTTCCGTGGGTGCGGTTTTCACGTTGAAATTCCGATCAAATACTTGTACCGCGATTCGTATAACCTGATAATCTGGCCAATCACTGACCAGGGTTGCTTTAACGTAAAGCGCAGGTTCTTTAAGCGCCTCAAACTTCTCCGACCATTGCGTGTTTCCAGCGCTAACCTGTAATGCACCTGACATCTGTGAGAACAGACCAAGCTTAGTTTCGGCTTGAACACGGCTGAACATGTAGGGCGGATCGACTTGAAACGCTCCGTTAACTAAGTACATGAAAGGGCTTGTATCGTTGTATCTGAACGTTACGTTGTAATCTACACGCACTTGCAGTGATACGGTGCTATTAAGTTGCGGTGCGCCTTCATCCAATGCGATTATTGATAAGTCGATAGTCAAATAATTTGCGTCTCTAAGAGATGATTTAGTTCTGACTTCTCCTGACGAGCTATTGATAACAAACAGTTCTGTGGACAAACTCGATGGTAAAATTTTAAATGTGATCACTGCGTTTTCTCCTGAATCTTGATCAGTTGCATTGACGCGAACAACCGGTGAATCCGCTTTAAGATTTTCACTGATTAAAACAGAGTAAATATGTCTCGAAAATCGCGGAGGATTATCATTTATGTCTAAAACTGTTATCGAAACGTTCGCGTAGCTGAACAGCGAAATTGAAGAGTCATTTGCCGCACCAATGACATCCAGGCTGCTGTTGGGAAGGAAATTGTCGTTTGCTTTTATTACAATCAAATACTTTTTTGCGTTTTCAAAATCCAGCGCGCGTGCAAGCTTGATCTCCCCAGACGAAGAATTCAAGACAAATGTGCCATTGTAATTCCCCTCCTGGAAACTGTATTCGATCCCGCCCGCGGAACTGCTGTCCAAATCGCGCGCTTCTACCCGCAGGATTGTAGAATTCACTGTAAAGTTTTCGTAGATACTTACTTCGTATAAATCTTGAGTAAATATGGGGCGGTGATCGTTCACATCAATAACGTAAATCTCAAGAACAGCATTTGAAGACAGAGGTGGAATGCCATTATCGGTGACTGAGATATTTAATCTGTATTCAGACACGTTTTCGTGATCTAAAACATGCGCTGTTTTTATTACACCGCTGGTCTTGTTGATGATAAAGTCAGCGCGCTGGTTACCTAGCATGGAAAAAGAAAACAATATTCACAATATTATGTCGGCCAAAGAAAGAACAAAATGCATGAAAGAAAATCATTTCGTTAATAATGAACTGCATGTAAAAATCTCCAGTACAATTACATTCTCTGGCAACAGTATGTCGGGGACAAGTTTGTATTAACAGAACCTACCTTGGCAAATACTGCTACCACAATTAATCAAAGAAAAGGGTTTATGAAGCCAGATAAAATTTTAACAGTTTTTAGTCTTGACTTTGCACAAACCACGACAGGTTTTTAACTGTGTTAGATCAACTAACACACTACTAAAAGTTTCCAAGAGGTTATCCAGCCACAGTGTGTGAACGTAAAACAATATATTTAGTGTGCACAGTTGTGTTGCTTTTAACATAATTTTCAGCGCCTTTATTACGGCGTTTGAAATTTTGCAAAGCTTCATAACCAGTCCCCTTGACTAACTACGGTGTTACACGAGTCTTTCCATAAGCAAAAGAGACAAATGATAGAGGGGTGGGCAGTCTAGCAATGAAAACTGGTACAAGTCTGGTGTTTTTTAAAACTAAATATTTCTGTTTCAATTCAGAATCATCATCAGGATTATGATAACTACAGCTAAGATACAACGTCCAAATTACAGAGCAAGGTGCAATCATAAAAGCTAGACTTGAGCTGTACTTGTCAAAAACATATCACACCTCTGTAATTTAAAATGTGTATCTTTAGTTGTAATTATCATACGCCTGATGATGGTTCAGAACTGACACCGATACATAGCGGTTGAAAACCATCAAACTTGTGCTTTTATTGGTAGAATATCCACAATGAAATTGCATCTTTTCGGTCTCTCTTTTATTCTATTTTTACAAGAAATGAACCTCACCTGAGACTAAAGTAAAGTTAAGTACAGCATTCATTTCAGAATCCCCATCAGTCGCGTTCACACGGGCAATCACTGTATCAACAGCTACATTCTCTCTGACGTACACAGGAGACAAACGATGAATGACAGGTGTGATGTCATTTACGTCAATCACTTCAATCTTCACCAGAATGCTAGTTGAAAGGGGAGGGGTCCCTTGATCTTGCACCGTCACATTCAAGGTGTAAAACTTCTCTTTTTCAAAATCAAGTGGTGAATCTGTGGCGATGACGCCAAGAGAAGAATTTATAGCAAAGGCGTTGTGTACGTTCCCGTCGACGATTGAAAAGGAGAGATCTGAATTTTCCCCGCTATCTGCATCAGAAGCGTTGATCTTGGCAACAAAGGTTCCTCCTGGCACGCTTTCCAGCAAAGTAATGGTCTGCGTTAAGTTGCTTTCAATAACAGGAGCATTATCGTTAATATCCCGGATGTTAATCACAACCGTCGCGTTGTCTTCCAGAGGTAGTATCCCATGATCCTTAGCTTGCACAGTCACATTTAGTTGCTGCACTGTTTCGTAATCCAGAGATACTAACACAGTTATTTCACCGCTGGAGCTGTTGATACTGAAAACACTCTCATTCCCCGAAACGATCGCATAAGATAAAACAGCGTTTAAACCACTATCGCTGTCATTAGCATGGACTGATATCAACATTGCACCGGGTGAATTTTCTTCGTTAATTTCCACTGTGTAAACTCTTTGTTCAAATCGAGGGCTAACATCGTTCACATCTAAAACGCGGATATGTATGGTGACGTTGTCGACGTATTTCTCATCGGTTAATGGCGAGATCTTGTAAGCACTTATTTCAAATCGGTACATGTCTTTGCTTTCTCGATCAAGCTCAGCCAGCGTTGTTATTTTCCCTGTTGTGGAATTGATCTCGAAGATCGAAGCAACGCTTGCGAATTCAGAAGATATGTTATAAAGGACTGTATCTCCGTTAGGGTCTGTAGCGTGCACAGTGACAACTACACTACCAGGAGGGGTGTCTTCAGGCAGAGAAATATTGTAAAATGATTGGTTGAAACGAGGAGAGCTCCGATCATCTTTAACAGTCACATTGACTTGAGTTGCATTGTGCAGCGCTGGAGAGCCACGGTCAGAAACATTGATGGTAAGAACAAACCAAGGGATACTGTCATACAGGAGAGAGCTGTTCAACCGGAGAAAACCAAGTTCATTTACTGCAAATTTATTGAGCTCGTTACCGGAAGTGATTTTGTACTGCAGCTGTGCATTGAGACCCTCGTCTGCATCGGTGGCGTTCACGCGTGTCAACGTGTATCCCACGTGAGCAGTGTTCTTGATTGTGATAGGCTGTATCGCTTCCAAATATGGCACGTTATCATTCACGTCAAGAATCGTAATGTTAATCGACAGTTGTGTTGGTTGAATTTCTGCAAAACGTTTAACTGCGAAGTTCGATGCCAAGATAGACAACGAATAAAAACTTTTTCGCTCTCTGTCCAATCTTCCCTGCACAAATAACTCTCCACTGGTATTTTGTATCGAGAATTTTTCATCAACGTTTCCCTCTACGATGGTAAAATATGTGACCATGTCTTGTCCAGAGATATTGTTTGGAGCAAACGTATATACAACCGTCTTTACTGTAACATCTTCAGGGACAGTTATGTTGGAAACGCTTCGCGAAAATCGTGGTGGGAATAATACAGAAATATTAACAGTGATGTTGACTGCCAGAGGAGGGATGCCTGAATCTGAAACTTCTATTAATATTTGCAGAAAGCTTTCGTTAAAAGCAAACAGCGTCGAATTAAGGGATATCACGCCACTTTCTTTATCAGTTACAAAAAGACTAAAGACATCCTGGAAAATATGGAATTTGAGCGCGGCATTTTTTCCACTGTCTCTATCTGAGGCGTTTACTTGACAGACTTCGCTACCAACGGGTAAGTTATACGGGATGACCTGTAGTGGGACGGGAACTGGCATGGGTGCGTTGTCGTTTTGATCCAAAACAGTGACATTTATTGTGGCATTAGTGCTGATGTTGTGTCCATACTGAGCAGTTACAGTCAGAGAGAAAAAGGCGTTGGTTTCCCGATCAACAGTTGTGTTTACCAGTACAAGGCCGTTGTTTGAAATTTTGAACGGCGTGTTCCCTTGCAGGTAGTAAACAATAAAAGCCGATGGAAGGCCAGGAACGTAAGCAGATACTTGAACAACACTCGTGTTTTCAGCGCTATTTTCTGTGACGTTGGCTTGGTAGAGCTGAGATGTGAAAAAGATTTCAACATCCAAAGCGTACGTGACGCGAAATTCAACAGTCGTGTTTGTAGTTAACATTGGAGTACCATGGTCGGAAATCAACACCGTAATTTCATAAAAATCCCCTACTTTTCCCTGGAGCGAGCTGTTCAACATCACTTCGCCAGTTGTAGCATCCATCATAAAAGTTCCATTCCAAGAAGTGTTTCCAAGGACACTGAAACGAAGTCGAGCGTTTTCATCCAGATCTGCGTCAAAGGCGATCACTCTGGCCAGCGGATTGCCTATGACAGCATTTTCGGGAATTTTAATCACGTGACCTGGTACGATTTCACGGACAACTGGAGCATTGTCGTTCACATCACCGATTACAACAATAACGTGCGCGTGAGCAAATTTCTCTCGCCCCGGAGCTCCTCGGTCAGTTGCTCTAACTGTTAGATTGTATCTGGCCTTTTGCTCGCGATCCAAAGACCTTACTGTGCGAAGGACACCCGATGTTGAGTTCATGGCAAAAGGCAGCAGCTCCTGGCTTACCAGACTGTAGCTTATTTTGCCGTTGTTTCCTAGATCTTGGTCCGTGGCGTTGACGGTGATGACTGAAGAATTCACGGTTGCATTCTCTGAGATATTGGCGTGATACACAAGCTGCTCAAACTGCGGTGTAAAGTTGTTTTTACAAGCAGCGGAGGTAAGAGTGTTATTAAACGCGACAAAAGGGTTGTAATTGTTATTCATGTTTACGCTTACAACGTCACTGGCAGCTTGTAGATCTAGTGTTAATCTGAAACGATATATAAACGGCGGACGAGGGTTACCAAGTAGAGCTGATGTTCGTTTTACACTCGTGCGGTTGTTGGAGTCGAGTGTCACGTGAAGTACACTCAAACCAATGCTTTCTTGGACAAGCTCGAATGGAGCCTGGACAATAAAACTACCGTTACCACGACTAACACCCCGGATGAGGTTTCCATAGATACCAACTCCTCGGTGAGTTCCCGTAGTCCCTGCAAAATCAACAGGGCTTCCCCGGTACGTGACGTCGAAGAAGACGAAAGTGTTTTCATCTAAAGCAGGACCATCCTTCGATACTAACGTGACGCTGAATGAAAGCTTGCAATCCGAGCTTAGCAGCTGTACTGGAATCACCTTCACAACAGAAACAAACCGGACTAGATCCAGCATCGCTCGCACCAGGTAGAACGCGTCAGCTGGGTTCACTACAGTGTTCCAATCCACGTCAAGACTACGTGATTGATTGGGCGCCAGTGATTGGACGAATAGATTACCAGCTGGACTTGAGAAGTTGAAGCATGAGAACGAGTAGTATCTGAGTACAAAAAGGACATCAGTGAGGTCAAACAGACAGTCTTTGTTCACATCCCCAGGAGAAAGTGGGTCCATACATTGGCAAGGGGGACTAGCACAAAACAAAGATCTACGCATGCGCCGCGTATGAGCCTCAAGTACGTCTCTCCTATCCCCGTCATCGAGGCTGCGCCGCCTTCGATTACCACTGACAGTAATTTCTTGATCGACGTCTCCAGCCACCAGCGCGGACTGCCCAAGATCCGTGGTCACGGAGCCGAGAATTGCAGCCACGCCCGCGCTTGTAGCGTTAAGCGTGATGTCCGCTACTTCGACAAGACCAGTCAGCAACGAGTCGCTATCACAAGCCAGAGAAATCTGTCCAGGTGTGTTTAGGTTTGATACACAACTACTCCAAACACTTGTTGTTGTAACAGATACAGCAGCGAGTTTGCCTTGATCATAGCTCAGGGTTAAATCCATCTTTTTTACTCCTTGTCCTCCACCGGCGTTCAAGCGCGCTTTAATTTGAAACGACGATCCAACCGCTCTTGGAGGTAACGGCAATCCTATTTCCTCTCCAAGGTCAACATCGCCAACTCCTGGTTGAAGATTGCACGTGACTGTTACCTTGGATGTTACCATAGAAACCGCAGCAGTAGCAGTTAGGGAGAGAGTTTGGTGGTAATTTCGCCGAAGCGTGATTTGGCCTGTCGAAGAATCAACAGCGAACACCTGGCTGTTTTCACTGGTTAAAGAAATTAATCCGGGAAATAACGCGGTACCTTTGTCGTAAAACTGCGCCACGCGTCTTCCGTTATCAAACGTCAAAGACAATTGTACTTGCGCTACAGGGGAATCCTTAACGCCAGACAAAGTTCGGTTGTTTTCCGGTGATAACGCGAGGTCAGTTATGTTGAGAACATTGACTGCAGACCTCTTCACGTTCATTAACAAATCCATAACGCCAACACTACCAAACTGTCCCTCAAGAACTGCTGCTGCTGCTGGTGTCACGCCAGATGGTACTGTCACGCGGTTTGCGGCGCTTTGTCCCACAATCACTTTATCCGGGGACCTCGATGAAAATGAGGTTAGTGGGTGACGCGTGATGTCATATTTGCTCCCGTCAGTCATTACCATGAAGAGACCGAGTGATGCCATCTCATATGAGCTTGTGTCAGCAATACGGCTCAACGAATTGATTAAAGGAGCTTCAGGGTAGGGAGGGTAGGGCTTGGCTTGTAACGCAAGAGCTAGGTAACCAACAATATTGATAGTCACAGAAGCAGAGATTGCGAAGTGAGTGAAGTGTACTAAGAGGTCTTTTTTCCCATATTTTCCTTGCGTGTTTGCCTTAATCATTGGTGGGTTGTTATCGTCGCGATTTACAGTAAAGAAGCCATCAGATTGACTCAAGTCATACACAGTCCTGGAATCTGAGCTCATGTCCACTCGGTATCCGTTCTCGAACACTAACGTCACTACAATGGAGCTGGAGGTTGGTATCCCTGCGACAGTGGAGGTGTCTCCTGGAACAGTGATTTGTGGGCTGATTCTAGTTATTTCAAGCTTTATCGGAGGCGACAAACTCACATTCGTCATTTCATAGCCTACACCAAGACTGAAACCATCCGGATAGCACGCACTTGCAGCTAAAGACCAATCAGCTTGAAGCAATCCATAACCGGAGCCAACAGAGATTGCCTCTGATTGGCTAGTGATTCGAAGCACGTGCTCGTCAAGTGACGTGAACTTGACACCGAGTTCAGAGTGCAATTCTTGCCGTCGGCCATCGCTGAACGTGACGCAAGCAACAAGAGCACCACGTGTGTGATCACGCTGCAAATCTTGGTGAACAGAAGCTACCGCCGTTTGCGTTGACAGTCTAGGGTAGGGTGGGGCAGGAATGCTAACACTCAGATTGGTTACCATGACAATGTCAATCAACTTGACATCGACACACCTCAAGGAGGTCACTGTCACGTCAGCGCTGCCCAAGGCAACACCGTTTAATGGGTTTACAGCCCTGATAGTAGCTCGACCAGGCGATATCCCGTAAACGTTTCCGAAATCATCTACAACTGCTGCAGACTCGTCAAGACTCGTAAGGAGATCGCGGGTGAAGCTAGATGTTAAAATATTTTCAAAATGGACTCCATCGTAAGAAAACAGTGCCTCGGACTGAGTTTCACTCCACTGATACCGCTGACCACATTTACCGCTAGATGCGTTGAATTCCGACCAACCAGAGACTTGCGCGAGGTCTGGGTACTGCAGGGTCAGGTTCAATGGGAGAACCGGAAACCACACACGAAAAGACACATTTGCCGTCAGGTTACGAAATTCAACCTGCACACGCGCTTCGGGTGATCCCTCGGATTCACTGCCATTCACAAACACAGCAGAACAGTTCTTAGTAACCTGGATAGCTCTTGACAAACTCGTGCAGTTTGCTTCAGACAACACTGTGACGTCACCGGATCTTTGAACAGCCAAGGGCTTCATGTTTGTCATCACTAATTGTCCGTCAATAACAGCCGTGTTGACTAGCTCGGAAGGTTCAGCGTATGGCAGTAGTTTTGTAACGTCGTTGGCGGCAATCCATATCGTTCCCACAGTATGTCGTGATTGGTGCGATCCATCGATCATGGCCGCCATAACAGGAAGTGACTGTCCGCCGATTTGAACTTCCTCATTATTGATGTTGCTAAGGTACTTAACCTGTTAATCGAAAGAGAACAGAGGCAGCTAAGAACAAAACCACTAGAGTTGTAGTAATTTTGCCCTTATAAGCCTGTGGCTTCTCCATAAATATAAGAACTATATTGTAAACATGAAGCAACTAGAAACATAACTACTCTATGTAGGGGGATCCTAGGCTAACAGAAATACCAGCCAGCACAGATTCGAACACATTCGGTGTTGCAGTTCGGTTCCCTGTTTTAAGTTTCCCGTCGCCTTCGGTCATGTGAGCACTGTTTATCTTGTCTGCGGTTGTTTTGCAAATGTCTGAACGTTAACGTTCGATGGCCATTTAATCGAACTAACATGATAAACTTCGAATGTAATCAGGGCACGAAATTACGCCTAATACAGGCGCCAATGCGCCAAATTTTCTGCGTTGGCGAACAAGTCCTGAAAATTAGTCGCCAAATTGGCAACTAGAATTCTTTATCACACTCTGCCTGAAGACCTTGTGAATTTTTGAAATCTAACCTAAATCCGTGGCAGTGATAGGCATTCAAGCATGCTAGTTTCAGAAAATCGGAGCTTGCTCCACGAAGGAAATCTGTCGCTAGACACCATCTTGGATTTCAAGTAATTACGTTGTATATGCCCCATTCTAGTGTCTCTTCTCCATATATGGAAAAGTGGCCGCGGTTTGAAATGAAAACGAAAACTGATCGCGCATTTTGTGGGGGCAATTTTTTTGAAGAGAAATCGATTTTTAGGAGTAATTTTTCCTTGAACTGAAAGGAAAGGTCTTCACAATTCTTTGATTTATACTTGATGAAAATGAAGCAGAATTTTGAGCCAGACATTCACTTTACTTTGAGGCGGATGCTTTGAGTGGATGCGTTTTTGCAGCTGTTTGAGAACCGTTTGAATGAATTTAAGCCGACTGCTTTGGTAAATCTTTCTTGAAAAAATTCTCTTTGTCAATGTATCAAGTTAAGCTTATTTTTCTTTAATTTGGATGATTGTAATGCATGCTAGCGTCGTTTAGGATAAAAACTCAATTCCGGAGGTTCTAACTCTTCAAAATAACAGAATAAACCCTTTTTGTTATCATTAAAAAAAAATTAGCGACTACTCCTTTTTGGAATTGGCGACCACTTTAAAATATTTAGGAGCCAACTGGCTCTTAGAAAAAAAAGTTAATTTCGTGCCCTGAATGTTTCTGTAGTTCGTAAGGATTCCCAAAATGTTTCTGCATCTAGGAGAATAAAAGTCAGCAAACTAGCTGGTGCATTTGGCCTTCTTTATAGGTGTATAAGTAAGGGGCTGAATGGGGTAAGGAACTCAGCTTAATCTAGCCTCTCTTAACGTACCTCAACTGCAAGAGTAGCGTTTGTATCAGCTTCAGCTGTATCCTTCACCTTGACGTCAAAACTAAGCAGCTTTGCCTTCCTTACAAATCCCTGAGGCGCTGCCTGAAGATCTGTTAAGGTGGCACTGACCATCCACTCGGTAGAGCTATGATTGACAGCAACATGAAGCCAGCGCTGTCCATCAACTTGAGACCCAACAATGACAAGCGAGGAACCAATCACAAGCTTTATCCCAAACGAGGTTATTGCGTAGGAGGAATCGCAGTAAATTGAAAAAGAGAACGTTCCTCCGACGTACACAGGCTCTAAAGGTAGGACAGCGTACACGTCAGTTCCAAACAACTGTGTATTGGGTGCCGGATGCACTGTAGCGTTGCCTAGCAACACCGGAGGTAAGCCAGAGTGACGGAGACGGTAGGTGACGGATACAACTTCAGGATTAACAAGAGAGGGGTCTGAGAACCACTGAGAAGGTAGCGGCACTTGGATCTTGGCAATACCATTGGAGGGACTAGGTTTGGCAATCAGCTAAGGCCGGAGTAAACGTCAATTACTCAATCAATCAATTAGTTTTACAAGTCAATCAATTAATCAATCAGCTATTCGCTCAAGCAATAGGCTAGTTAGAATTAACTTAGAAACACAGTCAGTCATTCACTCAGTCAGTCAGAGTCAAATAGTTAGCAACTCAATTCAATCAACCAGACGGTAAGTCAGAAAGACAGTCCGTCAGAGTGACAGTCAGTCAATGAGCCAGTCAGTTGATCAATCAACCAGTCATTCAGGCTGACAATCAGCCAGTCGGATAGACAGTCAGTCAGCCAGTCACTCAATCAGTCAGTCATTTCGAAAGTCATACAGGCAGTCAGTAAGTCGATCAGTCAGTCAATCAATCAGACATTCAGCCAGTCAGACCTTCAGTTAGGCAGTCAGCCAGTCACTGGGTCAGTTAGCAAGTCAGTCACAAAGTCAGCCAGGGAGTCAACCAATTAGTCAATCAGTCAGTCAGTCAGTCAGTCAGTCAGTCAGTCAGTCAGTCAGTCAGTCAGTCAGTCAGTCAGTC
>Ga0126336_10000997_pt1 | contig 13681 bp, 9 predicted proteins | sample SidCmetagenome_FD_92530 | JGI IMG/M metagenome (GOLD analysis project Ga0126336, IMG submission 92530) | Coral microbial communities from El Islote,Puerto Morelos, Mexico - Siderastrea C C metagenome | ecosystem: Host-associated > Invertebrates > Cnidaria > Coral | place: El Islote,Puerto...
CCCACCCCTTTTGCTTTTTTGGCCTTTCTGGCCTAAGTTGGTTAATACCAAGTTGAGAAGATTGTGAAGAGGATTTGGGCACAAACGTCCTCCAGCTAAAAGGTTAACGTCAGTCAGGAAAAACTGTTTCCTACCTTACAAAAAAACAACAACAGCAACAACAACGTACAGCGCAGTAACATAATCCCCTAAAAAAACATTTAGAAAATGCAGGAAAGATGTCAATGTATCTGTAACTGGGACGCATGAAACAAGCAGTGATTGAACGTGGGAAAACTTGTGGATAAAAAAGGCAGGATGGGAAGAAGGTAGGAAATACTGAGCCGAGGGAAGGAGGGAGGGAGGGAGGGAGGGAGGGAGGGAGGAGGAGAAAGAACGGAGGAAGGAGGAAAAGCAACTATGTAGAATAAAAGAAAGGAGGGAAGGAATGAATTGGTGAAAGCCACAGATTACAGCTTTAATTTTCAGACAAATTCGTCATTTTATTTCTCATTTCATCGATTTATTTTCATACATAAACGGTGCACATCCTGTCACTTTATATCCACACACCACGGTGGAATGACTTAACTAAGTGGTGGAATAACTAGAATAACGTATGCAAAGGAGAAGGCTAGGCCATCGCACAGATTGCTAGGGAACTTAAGAACCTTAACGAAACTGACGACGGCGAGATCTGGTGACCGCTATGAATTTTTATCAACAAATCCTCAGGTTAATGATAACGTGAATCCACTGCCTCAATCGTCGTCCACGATAACACGACGACAGAATTCGCCGGAATTTGCGCGCTGATGTTCAAATCACTTACGTTGTTCGGTCGTTGCTGACGTCGTCGTCGTCGTCGTCGTCGTGGCTTTTAAGTTCTCTGATTCACTTAGGGTGTGGACACTTTTAGACAGCATAAAAACAGGGCTTATAGAACGTCCCGTCAAATTTTCCCGGACCAGAAGATAGCACTTCCACAAAAGGGCTATGTCCCATATTTTAGCACTTCACAGGAAACCCAGCCATAATGATTCAGTTTTGGTTAAAATTACTCTACAAGTTTTCTCAAACCATGAATAAGTGTCTTTTTAGCTGATGGGCAGGGTGAAAATGGATTGGAACTTGAAAAAAATAGGCCATTTCCGAGTTGTCTTGTACCTCTTTTTCAAAGCGAGTCTTGGTGCACAGTCTTTCATATCAAAAATGAGTTTTCATTCACATGCAAATAAACTCATTTTCATATGAAAGGTTGTGCACCAGACCTCGCTTTCAAACAGAGGCTCAAGACAACTCGGAAATGGCCTATATTTTTCAAGTTCCAATCCATTTTCACCCTGCCCATCAGCTAAAAAGACACTTATTCATGGTTTCAGAAAACTTGTAGAGTAATTGTAAACAAAACTGAATCATTGGCCTATTGGGCCACTTTTTAAATTCTTTCCCTTGTGTCTTCGAAAAATTGCCAAAACTGAATATGGGGTTCAGTTTCTAAAGAAACCGTGTGCTGTGTCGATGGGGCAGTAAAACACAAAAATTTGGATTTATCAACTGGGTTGATAAGGTAAATTGGCCACCTAAGAGAAATTGAAAGCTAACGTTTCGAGCGTTAGCCCTTCGTCAGAGCGAATCAAGGAACTGTGAGTTGCGCTTGGTTTATATGGAGAGCGGTGAAGCTACGCTATTGGTAGGAACATGCCAACGTTAAAAAAACAAGAATAAATGAGTTGAATGAAAAACTGTTTATGTTTTGTTATCCCTTTGACAAAATTACTTAGTATCTTTCTCTTTGTGCTGTAGGAGCATTACTCGTGCGAGAAAAGGTGCTTAGTTATAATCCCAGTCCGGTTTGATACAAAAAACGTAAAATCCTTATGACGAAGCGGAAATGTCCAGAAATGTGTGCTAATGAGATTCATACTCTTTATGACAGACATCACGAAGTGTCCCCTAGCCCTAATCTTCACCTAAATTCAAGCAGTTCTGTTAAACATGAAGTCATCTGGAAAATACGAGTTACGTGCATTTCGATTCTGGACATCAGTGGAAGTAGCGTCTTTGGATTGAAGGCAACCAACTATTTATGTCAATTTTTCTTACTGAGTAAAAACCTAGCGAACTATGGGCGAAATAGCTATAAACAAGAGTTAAGTTTAGGCTTCTTAGCAAGCAAGTAGGTTGGTTTGGGCAAGTACATCCTCGAGTAGGGCGCGCTGAATTTCTTTGTTTTGAGTCCTAAACACTAGTGATGTCTTTTTTCACTACAATGGTACTATGGATAAATGAAAGCATTTCTTTAACATCCACGAAGACGCCATATTGTCCCGGATTAGAACACCAGTCTTCGGAAGACGCTACTCCTGCTAGAACAAACCTTCCACCACCCCCCGGACACACAAGAGGTCCACCACTGTCAACAGTACAAACTTTGTCCTCCTCCCGGGGGGAGCTAGTGCAGCGCTCATACTTGCCTATCACCCCACCGTATGACGCATTACAAAGCTCTCGGGAGGCCAGTTCGACGTTAGCCTCGTTTAGCACACTCGAGGTATTTCCTCGCCTCTCAGTAGATTTCCAGCCGCTCACATAACACGAGGAACCAATAGGAAACTCTGTATCTTCATCCGGGAGACAAACAGTGGTGACTCTCTGGTGAAGCACCGCCATTCGTTCAATCTTCAACAATGCAACATGGTGTTCAGGACTAATAACAATTTTTTCAACTTTGATGGTTTCTTCGTAACCTTCAAGCACTGTCCTGTCATGTTCACCGAATCGAGCTTTCCAATCTCCAGGATTTTCAGTTGTGTTCACACAAGCTGCAGACGTTAGGATCCAGTGCTTGTCAATTAGGGCACCGCTGCACGCATGCGTATTCTGGAATAGCAACTCAACTTGCCATGGCCAGGAATTGGGACGAGCCTCGTGTTTGCTGACCATAAAAGAGGTAGGCGCAAAGAGGAAGCGGGTTCCACATTTTGGATAGCCTTAATGGTAACAACAAGATGGTTATCAGAGGAGTTTACGGGTAACCATGTCATTGACTTTTTCAGTTATTGCTCTAATCAATCAAAATAACATTCAGCGCTTCATCAACTAAACGGGACCAAAGCCAAAACCAATCGTTGGCATATCTGACAAATGCTAGAGTTCAATAGGTTATCGACTAAAATATCACACAAAGGGAGAAGAAAACTTACAACTAGAAACAGAAAGACATTTCTCAGACAGAAACTCTGAATTTGGTGAAGTACAAGTTTCCCAGTTTTAGACTGGAATAACGGGCATAGAAACTCGCCTTGCAACAGAAACGCCTCTTATATTCACATAAAAGGAGATAATCAAGATTGGTTTTAGTTTACATCAAAGACACAGAGGGAAAGCTTTACCTTCCTTAAAATCTCGTTAGTCGTATATACGTTGGGCTGACTTAAAAACTTCCGAAAAATAACGGACTTACAGCCCGTTTGTTGACAACCTCTGTACCTTTTCATTCAATACCCCCTTCCCCTTTGTAGTTTTTCAATTTTGGACAAAACTTACCGAGCACAGTATTCTCAATAAATGGCAGCATGTACCGTACATCCAGATACACTCCGTATTTGTTGGCTCGAGCGCACCCTTCGCCCCAGCTGACCACACCTGTCAAAACAAAACTGCCGTCCGCGTTCTGACAGGCCAGCGGTCCTCCACTGTCACCAACACATGCGTCTTTTCCACCAGCTTGAAAACCAGCACACAGATATCGCTCGTTTATCAAGCCCTGGTATGAAATATTGCTATTACAGACTTCTTTAGACACCAGGTCTACCTGGACTTCGCGAAGAACCTCAGAGTACACGGAATCGGTAAAATTTTGCCTCCCCCACCCGGTGGTAAAACAGGTTTTACCAGCTGGAAAACTAGTTTCCATATCCGGGAGGCAAATCGAGTGCACTCGTTTGTGGAACACCGCTGGTCGCTTGAGTTTAATGATCGCAATGTCGTAATCACCCGTTTCGTTTGCACTACCCAATATAAATCCCGGGTGGATTGTTATGTTTTCAATATCGATCATTTCTTCATAACCCTCATATTTCGTTTCGTTGTGTTCTCCAACCCTAACCTGCCACTGGCTTGGCTTGTTGTATAAGAAGAAACAATGCCCTGACGTCACAACCCACGAAGGGTCAATCAATGAGCCTCCACAATAATGATCAGTACCGTTGACCAGAAGATTAACTTGCCACGGCCAAGAGTTGGGGCGAGCCTCTCGTCCACCCACGATGCGCGAGATCTGGGGAGGAACTGGACGCTTTCCACAAGAAGGATGACCTATGAGGAAAAGAGAAACGATGCTCTAAATTTAGAACACAATGAACGGCGTCATATCCTATTCCTAGACATCAACAAAATTTACATATAATACCTGATGAAAGAGTCAGGATTCAAATTATTTTCGTTTTGGTAGTGAAGGCCGTTATTAGCTAAAAACACCTCGCATCAGAGCGCGATGTTTGCTCGCAACAACCAAGTTCCAAGCGTTTTGGTGATTCCTTTCACGATCAATTGCTCCTGGAAGAAAATAGGGACTGTAAAATCTCTAAAAGGAGGTTCCCTGCTGGTCTGGTTTGCTAGGAAATAAAAACTTTTTCATGTCATAAGCGGATCAAGTCATACAAAGACAATTCCAATGGACATGCTTTGAAAGAAGAAAGCGTCCGTACAAGACCTAAGCTCCTAGACTTTATTACCAGGTACCTACCGTGCAAAGTATTCTCAATGAATGGCAACATGTACCGTACATCCAGGTACACTCCGTATTTGTTGGCTCTGGCGCACCCTTCGCCCCAGCTGACCACACCCGTCAAAACAAAACTGCCGTCCGCATTCTCACACGCCAGCGGTCCCCCACTGTCACCAAAACACGCGTCTTTCCCGCCAGCTTGAAAACCGGCACACAGATATCGCTCGTTTATCAAGCCCTGGTATGAAATGTTGCTGTTACAATCTTCTTTGGACACCAGTTCAACCTCGACTTCGCGAAGAACCTCAGAGTACACGGAAGCATTCTCACGTTGCCTCCCCCATCCGGTGGCAAAACAGGTTTTACCAGCTGGAAAACTGGTTTCCATATCCGGGAGACAAATCGAGAGCACTCGTTTGTGGAAAACCGCTGGTCGCTTGAGTTTAATGATCGCTATGTCGTAATCGCCCGTATAACTCGGACCACCCAATATAAATCCCGGATGGATTATAATGTTTTCAATGTCGATCATTTCTTCATAACCCTCATATTTTGTTTCGTTGTGTTCTCCAACCCTAACTTGCCACTGGCTTGGCTTGTTGTACAAGAAGAAACAATGCCCTGACGTCACAATCCACGAAGGACCAATCAGAGAGCCTCCACATTGATGATCAGTGCCGTTTAGCAGAAGATCGACTTGCCACGGCCAGGAGTTGGGGCGAGCCTCGCGTCCACCGACGATTCGCGAGATTTTGGGTGTTACTGGACGAACGCCACATTCTGGATAACCTGGCAAACAAAATAAAAGCAAATATGTGTGGTACCAAGCGAGAGCTTCCAAGTGCTAACATGAAGCACTGTACTGTACTATTGTATAATTGATTCTTGGGCCGTAGCTAACGGAGAAATAACCCCCGATTTTGTAAGGTATGTTTTGTTTCTTCTGTGAATTATACAGAAATGCAAAAATGAAATTGCGCTGTTTCCATTTTTGTGCCTTCCTTTTTTGAATTTAACCAGTCTTTTGTTACATGCAGAGTCTTGTTCTCGCCACCGTAAAACCACACCGGAAAAACCGCTTCTGACCTATTACAATCAGAACCTAAATAGCCAATAATCCAATCTTATAAAAATCTAAACGTTTTACATACCATATATGGTGCTTTCGATAAACGGCAGCAATCGTCGCACGTCAGCATAGACCCCATATTTGTGAGGCCTGGCACATCCAATTCCCCAAGTCACCACACCTGCAAGCACCCATTTTCCAGCTTCATCTTCACACACCAACGGCCCTCCACTGTCGCCCTGACAAGCATCCCTTGCCCCTTCCTGGTATCCTGCGCACATGTAACGCTCTGTAACGTGCCCGTTGTACGAGTCTTTTTTGTTGCACTCCGCTAGTGACACTATTGGAACCTGGTTCTCTTGAAGAACGTCAGAAAAATTCCCATTTTCCACGGTATGACCCCACCCGGTTACGACGCATTCCCGACCAACATCTTCGTAGATCGTCGAGTCCTCGTCAGGCAAACAAATTGGGCTGACCCGACTGTTGAAAGTAGCTGGTCTTTTCAGATGGTAAAGTGCTATGTCGTAATCCCCTGGACTAATTGCCGTCGGGCGGTCATGCTTGAAACCTGGATGTATATAAAACCTGTCGCTGTCTATTATCTCCTCGTAGCCTTCCAGTTTCGTTGTGCTGTGTTCTCCAAGCCGGATCTCTTTATAGCTGGCAGAGTAAAATGGATCTGCGCAGTGCGCGGCAGTCAGAATCCATTGCGGGTGGATTATTGAGCCGCCGCAATGGTGCTTGGCACCATTCTCTACAAACTCCACTTGCCATGGCCACGAGTTGGGCACTGCAGTTTTCCCGCCAACGATACGCTTTTGTCGGGAATGGTGGCTCATTACATGGCGGACTCCACATTTCGGGAAACCTAGGGGCAAATGGCATGTTTATAATAAAGGTAGACTTTTATACTTAGCCTTGAGATGGTTTATAATTTAAAGTTTAACGGAATTACCCTTTCGGAAACAAGAGTCGTGTTCGCCAATTCTTCCTGTAAGTGCCCAGCGACAGCTTTGGATTCTTATTTGCCAATCAAATAACACGAGAGCTCCTATCCGACACAGTGGCCGCTGAGACCTTTAAATCGGACTGCAAGTACAAGATTGAGTACGAGTATGACTTTCAACTTTCAAACCAGCTACGTTCTCAGAGCCCTAGCTCCTTCTTGTTGTTCATCAGTAAACAAGAAGGCTCTAACAAGGAGACTTTCAAGCCGGCTACGTTCTCAGAGCCCTAGCTCCTTCTTGTTATTCGCCAGTAGTTAAGAAGACTCTAACAAGGAGACTGGAATGCGACGTCCAGTAAATCGTGTAAACTGGAACTGAAAAGTCGCAACGGCCTGCCAAGCGCAGATCCGGTCTTAAATTTACAAAGCAACATAGGCAGATGAGGATTCAAAACTTTAAGCCGTTTTTGAAGACGTAAGCTGTGTACGTTGAGAATCCGTTCAAACCAAAGTAATTAACTGTCGGCCTCCAGTTTCATCGGCACGAAATTAAGCTTGCTGCGGTACCTTTTTCATTGTTTTTGCAGGAACTTCGCGCTCGTAGTTTTTGTACTGTTGCAAGATTCAAGGGCACTGGTAACCGGACGTAACGTTATGCAGGTACCAATGTTTAGACGGAGAGGGGTGGGGGGGTACGGGCAAAGGTGCAGCATTTGAACACTTCTGCTGTCCCCTCTCTGAGGAATTTGACCTCAAATTTTGCCCTAAGCTGCGGACATTTGAATTTGACCGTGCAGAGGACTGGGCCCATTTGAATTTAACCGTACAGAGTACTGGGTGTTACATTCGACATTCGAGTTACAGGAGACGCCATCTTGGAAAATTGAAGTCAAAGATCGGAAAGTGAGAAACGATGGCATGTAATTATTATATTTTTATAATGCAATACCGCTACAGCGTTCCATCTCGTATTCGTTCAATACAGCTTACATCACTTGGTGCCAGCACAGATAATTGAAGCTCAATTAATAATGAACGCAATATCCTCTCAACACTTTTTCCGCTACTGTGAAACGATCTACAACTCTCAGGGATTTTTTTTCTTTGCCTTTATTCAACTTCAATCTTCGTCAATCTACCTTCAATAACAAGAGTTAGAAACGTTCATTTCAAATTACTTTATTACTTTTAATACATGTAATTACACGGTTTTGTTATCCCCAGGAGTAGATATTTTATCAAATTTGAACTATTTTCCAGTCCCAAGGGTCGGGAATTTGACCAAAAAATTGCAAAAAATTCAAATGCCGCACCTTTGCCCGTACCCCCCTCCCCCCTCTCCGTCTAAATGTTGATACCTGCATTAGCTTTTTGCATTTAATCGCTGTAACTCTTTCCCTTCACAGCGGTCAAACGCACGACGCGTGCACATTTTCCGTTATAATTCGCAAAGACAAATAGAAGAATGTAGAAACTCTGTTCAACCGCAAAATATAACTTCGTGTTTGAAAACATAAACTTTTGTGCGTTGAGTGTGTGTTCAAAATAAAGTAAATAAGTATGCCATCCACAGGTTTTATTGGCGTGTAATTCGGTTTGTAGGGACATTTTGGGCATCGTTTTCATATGAACATCAAGAGCGTAAACGTTGGAGGTTCTTGACAACCTCGTTTCCAGGGTCCTCTCTCTTCGAATCCTGGGAACGAGGTTGGGTCCTTGATAGCCTGTTCCAGGCTCTCAGATAGTAGGGTCGTCGCGAACAGAAAGGGAACGCAAAAATAAAATGCGCGCGGGAGCCTGAGGAAAAAAAGGGGGGCGGTGGCGGTGGCGGGAAAAGCCCCCGCGCGTTTTTTCGTCCTCGTTTTCTCTTCGCTGTTTTCCCCACTACCTCAGAGCCTGGAACTGGCTAGGCCCTTGACAAGTCAACATACAGATTTAAATTTATTTTTTAGAACCAACCTCTCATACAGCCATAAATCTCCATTCTAAGAGCAATTGCACCATGCCACTCCATCGGCTTCACGCGCAAAAACCTTGACTTCTTTGGTTCCGGTAGTTGAGTAGTTATGACCTCATTTTTGTCATTGTTTAACAAACTCCTGCCACCAAAAACCTACAGATGAAAATTTCTTTTTATACACAAAAAAATTGCAAAATTCTGCAAAACAAAAACTGTTCTATGATATTCGACTTACAATGGGGAGCCTTTAAATAATCAATGCTGTTTATAGAAACTTTGTACAAAGTCCATGAAGATATAACCATATGAAATAGTCCTACAGTCGCTATTAGTGCTTAACAAAATTCTCCAACGAACTAAACGTAACGACAAGCTCTACAGTCAAGAGCCTTTAATGACACAAAGGACATCATCAATTGTTTTGGTAGCCGTGAAGAGCAAACTTTTGAAAATATGGTTTAGAGGCCTGTTTTATGACATGTTCCACTGGTTTAAAGAAAAATACATTTTACAAAATAATAATTGGACGTGGACAAATTGAACTGGAATTGACCACAAAGCGTTTGTAAATCTTTGTAATTTGTGATTTAAGAAGGTAGTCGCGGAGTTGCGTTTAGCCTCTTTTTTAAAGCAAGGTCAGGTGAAAATCCTTTTATATGAAAGTGAGGTTTCATTTACCTGCAAAATGAAAGCAGGAGCCCATTACCATATCAAAGCCTTCGCACTTGACCTCGCTTTGAAACAGAGGCAAAGGGCAACTAAGGAAATGGCCTATAGCGTTGAGATTATTTTCGAGGCAGGGGAAGTTGGGGGAGGATTTTCTTATTCCCCTACTCCCCTCCGCGGGAAGTTGAACCGTAAAAATTCCATTTATAGTATCAAGAAGTACCTCAGATAGCTCGTCCCAGGCCTTGCCGTCCACACTAAATGACAGCGAATACTTCGTGACCCAGTACTCGTAGTTAGGATGACCCTGGACGGCGACCGCTGAAACGTTAGTCTCGTCTTTGAAATGAATCTGCAAAAATTGATTGGCATCTTGAACAAGCGGCATCCAAGATCCGTTGCCATGGAGACGTGCTTGCCCGGGATCGTGGAATACGTCATGAATGGACGAAGCGGTGATGTCAGCGTCTTGTACCCAATAGCTTTGCATGCCTAGCTCGTTGTTACATAGTGACCCTGACGTTTAAGACATATATGGTCATCATTTAGTGGACTGAAGAAGGCGATAGCTCTGTTAAAAAAAACCAAATGGCTTCTAGAAAAGGTTAAGGGAGTTCAAAATAAACTTTGTTGTTTAAATGCCCTCCCCTAGGTTCATTTAGGGAGCTCTAATGCCCCTAACCCCGGGACACTCGTCTTGGCATCACATTTCATTCCATTTATGCCTTGCGATCGCTGTGAAGCCTTCCGTCGCTCTCGTGAAAAAACCAGCGCCCAGGTACGAGGCAGCCTTTGAAGTCTATTTTTAAGCCAGTAGTTTACAACATTAAAAGTTGTCTTTTTTAAGTGATCATCCTTTCCAATTACGCCATTGAATAGATTCAAAGTCAACAGTATAAACGCTCACAGCTGTCACGAAAAGATATCTTTTTCGTTTAAACAACCGCCATTGTCTAAAACCTTTGAAGATGATTAATCACGAACTAATCAAAATTCAAAGCCAAAAGCTTTACAAAAGTCACGATTCACTGGTTTTGGATTAGTTCGTGGGTGGTTTTTGAAATAAAAACATATTTAACCTGATAGGTTAAAATCATTGCACGAGTTTTTTCAACCAATTACAGAGTTTAGCAAACGTCAGGCAAAACTGTATAAACACAAACGTACATTACAAACCGCTTCAATACATATGCTAAGCTGACTGTTGATATATGGCATTTTGTTTAACTACTGCACATCTTATTAACGCGACGCGTTCTTAAGGTCGTTAAACAGGAAAGCAAACAATCTGTATCGGAAAAATCTGTGCTTTTTGGTATCTGATAACCGAAATGTCGGTTTACGGCTCGTGATCTTGCTTCATACGCCTTGAATACTGGATAAAGAAACAGGTCTTTTTTACCAAATCTCCCTCCCTTCACCCAAAACCTTTCCTCTTACCTGAAGATTGTGCTGCAAATATAGTTCTAGTATCTAAAAGAACAAAAAAGGGATAAAACATTCATAAGTAAATCCGCGCTAATACTGTATCAGTTGACCAAGAGCAAGCTGGATTAAGTATCCCGGTTCACCAGGCTGTAGTTTGACGAACCGCGTTCAACGTTACATTATCAACATGTCCAAGCTGGTATGCTTGATTATGCTGGCTCGCGGTTCTAATTCATATGTTCTAAAGTCCCTGTAGGTAACGTTTGTAGCCCATTCTGGCTTCATTCGTGCACGAATTTAATAGCTGTCTGTATAGGTCGTCTTGGTTGAGCATCATTCACGCCATACACACTAATTTAAACAATTTACACGAGCAATGAGTTTGCCGACGTGAATTATTCAATTTCAAATTAGTTCGGAGGGCGCAAAAGCTAAATATAACTTACCTCTGATGATCAGAAAGAGAAGCACAGCTACAAACTTCGTCATCGCGACCAAATGTTTTTCTTTACCACGAAACTTTGGCGAGCTCGTAACAGAAGGTCAACAGAAAATTACAGCTTTACATGAACGTGTGACATGAATGTTGTTAAGTAAACAGGAATTTCAAACTGTAACTTGAACTGAAAAATGTATTTGCATACGTCCGAAAGATATGTGGACTGGGAAAAATGCTCTACTAACAGATAAGAGAACTCGTTAAAATGAAACAGCATAGCAACAGCCTGCAGCTATTTAAATTTCAAAACAATTTATAAATATAATCCGATTATTATCAGATAAGTACCTGTCGGAGAACTTTTACACTATCCAGAATGACAGATCGTGACCCGAAACGACCTTCAGTCTTGCCAGTACCCGCCCGTACTCAAGTTTTTGAAATTGTACAGAAGAATAAATTTAGGTCGTAAAACGTATAGGGGCGTCTGACATATAGGGGCGAGTTCACTCATACCTTCATTTACGCAAAAGCGCGCGATGTCACGCGAGGTTACCTTACATATGAGGGCGTCTTTCATACAGAGGCGAGTTCACGCGCGCGGGCGAACTGAAAGCACGCGATGTCACGCGAGGAGGCAGACAGAAACGTAACTCTAAAACGCTTTTCTCAGTCTCAGTCCAGACCCGATGGGAATAGTTGAATATGATGTCATCGTTGTTTAAATTTGAAACTTTAGGGATTCCAAATTTACGTTTCAGATTATTGAACTTCTTTTCAAGCTTGCGTGAATTGCAATCTTTGATCTTCAAAGCCTTGGTTTCTTCAACAAAGCATCGCTGGATATCGGTTTCTTACAAAAGTGCAAGTTGTTCCACATTTTCCCTACGTTCCGCAATTTCAAGCTTAGCAAAGAAGAGTTTCATCAAACAAGAGTATGTCATCGATTCAAGGAGGACTTGTTGAATTATGAGTTGACCCAAAAGGCTTTTGATCATCGCAACTTCCAACGGTCTTATGAATCAGCACGTTCGTTACTGAAGACCAGTTTGTCACCGCTGAAATACAACCACGTTTGCTCTGTTATTGAAACCAAGGCTTTGAAGATCAAAGAGCGCAATTCACGCAAGCTTGAAAAGAAGTTCAATAATCTGAAACGTAAATTTGGAATCCCTAAAGACGTTGACAGATTTGACGTTAAATGCTCCTTTGAATTGCTTTATCGTGATCTTGTTAAACGAGAACTCCCTTTAACTAATGAAAACCAAGATCGGCTTAGAAGTCAACCGGACGGAAGAATATCTCCTATAGCTACATTTATTCATATGACTTTTCGAAGCAGAAGAACATTCTCAGCAAAGATGAATGGAAAGCCCTATCCGATTTACGCCGTGATGACAGCATCATCATCACGAAACCAGAGTTAACACCTACCTCCAGTTATGCGACAGCGCGTGGTGGCACGCAAGGTTACCTTACATATAGGGGCGCCACAGCCAATTCAAATTGAAAAAAAGAACATTACTGCAAATAGGTCGAAAACGGCACCATATTAGAACTAAAACGGCAGAGACAATGCCAGCTGGTTTCCCATCTGTCTTCTTTTCCCCTTACATGTAGGGGCGATTTATGCATTTAGTGCCGGCCTTTTTAACTTTAAAGCGAAATCAAAAGTTTTTGAATTATTTTTTCACAGTTGTGCAAAATTAAGGGCCGCCTTTTTGTATGTCGACGTTGCATTGTGAGGCACTCATCAGCTCTTAGCTAGTCTTTATTTGTATATTTGCAAGCACGCTGAAGTTAGTCCTTTAAAGGTGCGAGAGGAAATAGTTATTCTCTAAAGTTTCTAAAATATTAGTGTTTACTTAACAGTGACTCCAAATCAACGTTCCATTTTCTTCAAACATGAATTGATATTTTCCAAACTACGCAACAATAGTGAATTCTCTTGCGTGCAAGGTTTGGAGAATCGTCTGAAAAGTACAATTGTTAACTTTAAAGGCAGTTAGCTGTTGCATTCTTCTTTAACTGTGGCAACTCCTTCACAGTTCCAATTTTGGTTGTGACTACACAAAACAATTGAAAAAAGAAAAGTTTCTAGATAAGACTGAAATAATGATGAAAAATTAGTTTCCCGTCTTATAAGCGCCCTTATATGTAAAAGCCTTGTGCGCCATCGCTTAACTCGGGGAACTTTAGCCTCTTGTCAACTCGACCCCAAAGTGTAAGACGCCCCCATATGTAAGACACCCCTATCTTTAAAACGCCTCTATATGTAAGACACCCCTATATGTAAGATGCTCCTATATGTAAGATGTCCCTATATGTAAGACATCCCTATATGTAAGACGCTCCCCCCCCCCCCCCCCCCCCCCAACCCCCCCTAATTAATCACCCCCCCCCCCGCATTCCTCCCCCTTTTTTTTTTTTTTTTTTTTTTTTTTTTGTCAAAAAAAAAC
>Ga0126336_10000998_pt1 | contig 13672 bp, 13 predicted proteins | sample SidCmetagenome_FD_92530 | JGI IMG/M metagenome (GOLD analysis project Ga0126336, IMG submission 92530) | Coral microbial communities from El Islote,Puerto Morelos, Mexico - Siderastrea C C metagenome | ecosystem: Host-associated > Invertebrates > Cnidaria > Coral | place: El Islote,Puerto...
CATGGGACGAATTTAATGTAAATTCTCTGCTTGAGCGGAGCAGCCTAGGGGGGACATATTGTTCAAGTCGCAAATGTTCTGGCCATAGGTTGTTGGTTACTGCCTGATAAGCAGCATTTGCCATATGATAATCCTGCCTCTCTTTAATTGGAAGCCAACCTGATTTTATAATGTCTTGTAAATCAGCAAGCTTCTTACAAACAAACCCTGCAGCGGCAAGCTGTACACGCTGTAAGCGCTTAACTAAATACTCATGAGTTGGATAAATTACAATATTGTTGTAGTCAAGTGGAACCGAGTGGCGAGGATTGTGTCCATATATGGGGCTCAGAACCAAAATTCGGTAAACCAGGAAAGTGGAATGATGCTGAATGCAACGTTCGCTTCAACTATTGCTTTGATGAGAAAGATTCCCAGGTCGTTCTTTGCCAGAGGCGCTTGTAGGGCGACAAACTCGTAAGGCCGTGAACTTGACTCGCATAGTGACCTATATGAAAAGTGACCATAACTATTTGAGTTTTACTGATATATTAGCAAATGAACCACAGATATAAGTAACAGCGTGACACTCGTTCAATGCATTATTAACTTATATTGTAAATTAAAATAAATGCTGATTCAGAAATTTGAGATATGTTGGGAATATAAACACCGTTTAATATTAAAATGAGTTTCTAAAGTGATTAATCCAATGGCTTAGCAGTTTTCACGATGAAAGTGGCAGGGATTGGTCGATAAAATTTTTGGCAGTCAATATTTCTCCTTGTCAGGCAGCAGAGAACCGAAATGCAGGGTGAGTGTGGGTGTCTGTGGGGGCGTGGGGGGTAGGGGTAGGAGGGTCATAAGATGAGCGTGTGTGTCTTTGCTTTCTCCTCCGTACTTTTAGCGCTATTATGCAGGCTCGTATAGTACATGTGTTGAAAATGAAGATTGAACAAATTTTTCCAATGAATTTTAAATTTTCCCTCAATGTCTGTTTTTCTCAGTAGACTTATTTTGGTTTTTGTGATAGAAACTGAAAAGTTCAGGTGGCGACTTTCAAATATTTTTTTCTCAACACTTTTCTTAAACGTCAAAAACTGCGTTTGACAGAAGGGCTTAGTAGTATTGAAAATCAATGACAGACAACTTACATTTTTTTTAAAGATCAACTGAAAAACGCAAAAAAGTTTGTGAGTTTCAAAGAGCATGGACCGATGTTATATTTATTCGGAGAAAGCTAATGGAACGTCCAAATTTTTTTGGTTTGAAATTCTGCTTGGACACGCACAGCACTAAAAAGAGCACCTTAATGCCAGATTAACGTTACACCTTACGTTGTAGTGAAGATGCTGCTCTCTGAATTGAGTAACTGATTTCAAACGCTTCACAGACGGTTGCATAGCGGTGCTCAAACCTTTCATCAAAAAAACATAAGAAGTCGTTGCCGTTGAACAGGCTTCAGAAAAATGTCTGAATTTACTGAGCTAATTTTTTCGCTTTTCTCAAGATAGAACACTATTTTTTTTCCTTTGCTACTTTGGTTCCCACGATCAGGATTTCCCTGCCTAAGCCGAATTTTCATTTGAAATCCCTCATCGTGGAAACCAGATGCCCATACTGAAGAGGTTGACACTTCGAAGAGAAACCAATTTTTTTCAGATGCATTTCGCTAATGTTTTGGAGTGGACCAGTCGTAAAAGTTTATGGTTCGTGCTGGTCTAAGTCGAAAGTATCGGCTCCGATAGTATATTTTGAATTTTTTACCCTTCAGGTAAAGGTCACGTTGGGGTGAAAATAATATATAGATTTAGCCAATCCTAAAAGCGGAGCCCCACGTTTTTTTTTAATTGCTGGAAATTCTTCGTTTTTTTAAAGTGATTACCAAAAAAACAAAGACAAATGGAGAAAAAAACTTTGTTCTCCGTGGGGGTGGAACCACCGAGACGCCTAACCGCCGGAATGATAAGATAGAATGCTAACAGCGGCACAACGTCTGTTAAGTTGTCAAACAAGTTTAATACTTAAACAGTTGTTTATTGATTGCAGCTGGATTGACATATACACGGGTGTTTTTCTTAGGCAAATGTGTTCAGGCCGCTGCATAACCATGGTTGCAGACAAAAAATACCGGAAGGCACTAGCTCTGCTATGTTTGATGACCGAACCATTGCCAAATGCTGCGAATTCAAGCGATGTATTTCGATTCGATTCGATGTTACCCGAGTTACGCAAATTACCGTGTTACGATAAACACGGTGTTTTTCTTGGGAAAATGTGTTCGGACCGCCGCAAAAACCATGGTTGTGGACAGTAAAAACTAGAAGGCACTAGCTCTGCTAGGTTTTGCCTCAGGACCGCTGCCAAATGCGGTAAACTCAAGCGTTGTGCCGACCGAGTTGGCAGCAGAACTGACAATGCAAATTTAGTAACGTGAACTTTTTGCCTTCCACCAAAAAGACAAGTGAGTATTCTTTTGAGCTTCTTCTTTCCATTTATAGATATTTGATATTTTTTCTCAAGTTCTAAACTTCACTTCTGTCGAACTGAATCGTTTCGCTGAACAAGCTAAGCTTTTGAAAAAAAAAACCTCTTTTTCAAAAGCTACGGTTGTCATGCGATTTCCCGGCAAGAAAAACACCGGCTGCCCAAAAGCACCGCGCGGTTTTTTGCCAAGAAAAGATGGCATTCTCCATCCCTTCCCCATCGGGATGTCTTGGAACTCCCCTCCCCCTCGCCCAGAGTCTGTATGGACGGGCGAGCAGGCGGGCGTACGCTGACGTCGCAACCAAAATTTCTCGGATCGATAGGTTACCAAATTTGCTTAGCAATGGTGCTCCGCTGGAGCGCTAGCGCGCGGGCTCCGCAATTATAAAATTTCGGCGAACAAGCGCGCGAGAAAACGAATTCTACTCCTATTTCCAAACAAAGAAGAAAGAAAATCGTATTCCCGTCACTCAGAGCAAGCTTTCAACTTTACTCCTTCAAAAATCAGTCAAACAGTCGTAAAATTTCCACCTTAGTTGATCAGCAACAGCAGCATTCGAACTGCTCAGGGAACCAAACAAGACTCCCTCCGCTTTACAAGGAAAGCCTGACGCAATGAGGTTATTGATGCAAGTAAGCAAACCCAAACACACCAATCGATGAAATCATTACACCAGTACTAATACGACCTTCGCTCAAAAACCAGTCAGGCGTGATCATGAATCTGAGAAATGCTATTGAATAACCGTAAACCCTTTAAGCCCTAACAGTGACGAAAATGAAATTTCTCTTTACATGATCACTGCTTGTTCAAACATTCAAGTGATGAGAATAAAGAAAGTGATCACCAAGGACAAGATGTCTTGATATTTAGACAAATTCTCCTCACGAGTTTCATAAGACACGTACGGAGAATAGTGAGGCGAATATACATTTTTATATCAGGACTTAAAGGGTAAGAATCACAGCTTAGGAAATGATGTAATATCAAGGTAAACAGCGCCAACCTCAAAAACAAAACACTCTAGAAACTATTTGTAACAGTTTTCACGTTTTAAATTGTTTGTTTAAGTCATCGTTTGGTGGAAAATAAGAGTCTCATAAAGAATTTTTTTCCATGAAGTTTTTCACTCACGTTCAGGCATTCTGGTTTCAACTGTATCGTAACTATAAAAAGGAACAGCGACATCACTTGAAAAGTATCATCGTGAAGTGAACAGGATGTCATTAGTTATCCTATCTGTGGTTCTTCCTTTTCTCTTTGCCATTTTAACAGGAGCTGGTAAGTTGTTTGCTTTCTTATTATCTAAAAAAATAAGCGCCAAAAACTATAAAACACACAAAATATTGCATTTCCTTTCTATCTCTTGCGTTTAAAACTGGTTTCAATCAAGCGTGTTCGTTTCAAAGTATTTAACACCTGCAATGTTTGCTAACCATGAAAATTGGATTTTTATCGTTCATTTACTCTGCTGTTCGGGTGGCCTTTGTCAGTTCCTCAGTTTTCTAACCCATTTTACTGACTCTAGTGTGTGTTGATTCTTTAGCCATACAGTACTGTTTTACAATGTGAAAACTCACGTATGTTTACATAGCAATGCAAACCTGTAGGGGCGGCCTGTATAGTATTTTCTGCTATTGCAGGTGGCGATGAAATGGATTTCGGCCCGTGGTCACGTTGGTCAGCGTGCAGTCAGTATTGTGGTCCGGGTGTACGTTTTCGCACTCGCTCATGCATTCGTGATGGTGACTGTAAAGGCAATACTCTTGAAATATCCACTTGTTATAGAAGCAAGTGCTACTGTAAGTTGCGTAAAGGGCTGTTTAAACGACAATTTTGTATTTTGTTTTTTGGCTTTTTGATTTTTTACCTGTGGTTTGATACTCAGTTCTACTGTCTGGCATTCAAGATAATTTCATTCCCAGAAACTTTCTACAATTTTTTTAGCCTTGTTGTATTACTATAATAGCCAAGGTATCTATGATTAAAAAGCAATTTCTTGCTTACCAGAAAACCATTGGGGCATATTGTTCACGTTTTGTGTTTTCTACCCGGCCGGTTTTTTTTTTTTCAGTTAGGTGTAGTCACTATATAGTTTCGATTTTCACTTCACGGCTTCACCTAGTGCATTTGCCAATATGTCAAACTATATTTGCTGCGATTGAGATTCGTTTTCCAATTTTATTCAAGTTCTTTTTTTAATGTTATTTTTAGCAAGCTGTCGGCAGTATTTTGATGATGGTTATGAGACTAACGGAGTGTATCGACTGTTTGTTGATGGACCATGTAAAAGAGCCGTAAAGACTCTGTGTGATCAGTCAAGAAGATTCGGGGGAGGCTGGACGCTACTGGTATGACTTTTTTTCTCAGCTGTAAAAGAAAACTCAGGCCTCTAGATTAAGTAGCGTATGAGGCTGTATCTAGACCAAGAAGGGTATAAGGCTGTAGATCACCTCATATCCAACAAGCGCAAGTGAAATATTTGTTTTTATTACTAACTTCTCAACTTCGGTAATCGTTACTTATGATTTGTAAATATTTTTGGGTAAAATTTTTGCCTCGAAGGAAAAAAAACATTTGAACGTTGCAGAACTTACAATGACATCCAATGCCCTTATAAGGCAAAAGGTAGGGTTATAACCAGTGAGAAAGCTAAACAATTAATAACCCAGATTGAGAAGTTAATGATTGCTTTGAACATTGTTGTATCGACTGCCTACGATTAACAGTTCACTTGACTCTGATGATGACTTCCGCTCAGGTTGTCGAAACGCCAGTCAATGTCATCACAAACAGTCCTTCTCAGGACTAAACTCACCCAGATCATCAGACTTTACCGACTTACGATATGACTCCTGGGTTCAAACCATAAACATTGGAACATTGTTGTGTTGTTCATGCAGGTTACTTACATTACCGCAACAAAATCACAGATAACAATTTTAATTATTATTTGTTAATTAAAGGTTTTTTGGTAACTCTTAATAATGTCATTGAGAGAAAGAGACCAACTAACTTTGCATCTTTGCTGTTGTAATCTGTTTAGGTACAAGTGGTCACTAACAAGGGGTGGAATGATAGAACAGTTCTTCAAAGAAACGCGTATGCCGGCGCGGAGAAGCTTTACAAGGCCGACTTCTCCATATTAGGAAAAGCGGATGTCATTAAGAATGATCCTAGGAATAAAAACCCCTTTTATTACCGGCTGGATGCAAACCAGCTTGGCAGGTGGGGTGGGGTGTGGCAAGCTCCAAGTCACTACACATTCACTGGAACATTTGGTAACTTAACTGGCGTGTCTCTGATAAAACGGTTTGACAATTGGACAAGTGGACCTTTTGCTATTAGTAACCGAATGCCTTGGTTGCCAAAGTTGGATGATTTAGCTCTATTAACTACAAATGATAGACTGATCCAGGAAATTCCATGGGGGACTATAGTAACACGGCATAAATGGCCGTTTGATCCTTCCCCCTGGATATATGGAAACATGCCATTCCCAGGGAGAATATGGTACTGGATGAAGGAACAAAAGAAAGGTACAATGCATGTTAATAGAAAGAGGTCGATTAATTTAAACTTCAGATCATTTGCAAAGAAAGTTAAAACGAATAGAATTTCAAGCAAGTTTTGAACGTCTTACTGAAGTGCAGTCATTTTCCAACTTCATTTTTTCCCGAATATGGTGGACCAATCTCAGAAGTCCCTGTTAACGTGTTGTTTTCCTGGACCAGAAACGTTGCAGTCTCCATCCACATGTAGAAATGGTTACCGGGTTCACACTGATAGATAAACCCTGCGATGGACCAGTCTCCCATTCAAGGGGAGTAGTAAATACTCTTAGGGTCAATTGCTTTATTCTACAGGAACTGGGTTAAGCTCCAGCCGTGTGAGCCTCCTGAAGAGGGTGCGACTTTACCCTACCTAATGACAGAAGTCAAGGGGTCCTTTCGTAAACCTGGTCTCCTTGTGTACCGAAGGTAAATGATCAGCCGGCAAGTAAGCTGACAATCTAGCTCCCAGTTGGCGTAATAGCTCAGTTATTAGAAGACTGCCCCGGTAATAGCAGGGCCATGGGCTTGAAACCAGTTGCGTGCATTGCTGTGATTATATATTTCAACTGCAGCACACATATATGATATCTCATATATTCCCCCCCCCCCTCCAAAGAAAAACAAATATAAAGCGGTTTCATGAAAACAGCTGATTTCTACTACACACTCGGGTACAGTCTTTTGAGTGCAGGCTCATTTTCGGCTGTTTCCGTTGAGGTTGACTTTACCATTGCACAACATTTAATATTTGTTAATGAAACATTACTATCTTTAGTTTACACGGAGCCAGACGTTGACTGTCCAGTTGAGATTCCTTTACCAGGTAGGACCAACGAGAACTGATATTTCTGTAATCAATAGATTGTATCAGTCGCACAGATGGCTAAAAACAAAGCCTAAAAGGCCGTACGAAGGGAAAATGCTGTAAACGCTCACTTTCCATCGCATTAGTTTTGATATGTGTACTACCTTTTCTTTCCTCTCCAAAGCTGAAAGCCTGCGTTCCAGGGATCGCACTGCTCTCAGAACCCCAAGAGCTCCTTTAAGGAATGAATTGTTAAGTTGCCGGACTTGGAAATTATGTCTTGGAAATTTGTAAATGCATCCGTACAAGGGGCTAAAATGTGCACAAACCGGACATTTCATCTTTTTGTCTGCAGGAGTAGTAGAGCGTTTGGGTATAAAGGTTACTCTATTTGGGCTAATTTATAACCCTAGAAGTCTTAAAAAGCCTTTAAATAGTCCTGGAAAAGTTAATAGTTGGAAATTGTGAAAAAATGCAGAACAGGCTACCTCAGGTCTTCAGCTAAAAAAACTATATATGGAAAATGTTAAATCGATGACAAGCGACTTAATCTGTGTTTTTTTTTAAGTTAACGGTGGCTACAGCGCATGGTCAGTCTGGAGTGAGTGCAGCAAAACTTGCAGTACAGGGTACAAAGTCCGATCCAGGTACTGTAATAATCCGCGGCCTGCAAACGGCGGGAAAGACTGCTCCGTGTTGGGTCCGTCGCGTGAAACACTCGTGTGCAAGCCTTGGCCCCCATGTGATGGTAAGCAATTCATGGAGAGCGAGAGTGTGACTTCTCTCTTGAAGATGTCATCAGGAGAATAATTAAAATAAAAATTGGATTAATTCTCTTCAAGATCGCTTCGTTAAGCTTTGGTCTTACAATGATGCGTTGAATATTTGTTTCTTAGGTTACCCCAAGCACAGCCCAATTCGAAGCCCAAACGGACTATGTTTAATCCCCAAATCCCGCTCTTGTGCAATTAACGAATCAGAGCCTCTTGTGTTCGACTCCGATTGCATCAGCGATTCGACTTGGTTTCTCCTTCATAAAGATGGTTCCCTCCAGCACGCATGCTCAGAGATGTGCGTTAAGCCGCTGAATAACGGCAGCGTGCCTACTGAGTGGACCCCGGTGGGGCTGTCTTTTCATGCTTGTGTTGAGCAAGTACACAGGTGAGATTTGTGGTGAAACCGAAAACGAGAGTTGATTCGAATTGATTTTTGAAATATTTCAGTGTGCAGGAAAATAGGGTATGAGAGTTCGGGGTGTGATTGTGAGAATTTGAAATGGCCCGTTATCTTTGTTTAATCTTAATTTTACATAAAACAGAACGCAATACTTTGTATGCGTTTCTTTTCAGGGCCCGGTTGTCGAAAGGGTGGATGACGCTATCCAGCAGATAAATCCCTATCCAGCGGACGATAAATGCAAACAGAAACAAAGGGCACTATCCACTGGAAAACGATTTATCCGATGGATAGAGTTATCTAGTCTTTGAACAACCGTGACCAGAACGTTAGTGGAAAGAACTACCGGCACTGTTTTTTATTTATTATTATTATTATTATTATTATTATTATTATTATTAATAATGTGTGTCTATCCTATATCAAACTCAAAAGAATTAACAAGTATCGCATTAAGACTGCTACTGAATTCACAGAAGAGGGCGCTTTTTCTTGAGATAGGCAAAGGAGCGTTAGCTTCACACAATTTTTGAAGGAAGGTCATTTCGCCAACCTAGCTAGAAAACGAAAAAACACCTCGTTATCAGGTGATTAAAAACTATCCCCCTTAAGCCTCCATTGCTTCCTGCTTTGAGCATGAAAGGGTTCGAAAAATTTCTGAACACATATTTAATAAACCCGGTGTGTTTGTTGTTAGGTTTCAGAAGACCAGAGGTATGGCATATGGCAAAGCTATTCAGTACCTCACTGGGGGTCGCTGCCTACAATCTGGCAGCGGTAACATGCCGGAGAAAGGAGACGTCGTGTCCTTAGGCAGAAAATGTGCCGACGGATGGGACGCGTTCAAGAGAGTTTTTACCTTCCCACATCCTGGTAAAGGCATTTACTTTGATCTGGTTATCCACTTTTCTTCTAATCTCAGTGTCGTATCACTTTACTGTTTTGCAAAGAAGGACAAAAGATCTGCACCAAAATCTACAATGTACGTGCAGAGTTATTGTTTTCCTTGTTTGAGCCTTTTGTTGTGTGATGTTCTCTTTGCCGTTGTTGTAGTCCTTCAGTAAACAAGTGCACAATCCGACTGGTCAATTCTACCTACCTTTGGCTTTCGAAGTTACTGGCAGCCGATCACTCTCTCCCCCGTATAGACCTCACGCAGCGGCCATGTTGAGTCCCCGGAGAACAAAAAGCTTTGTTTTTGCACGTCTAAACTCGTTCTCAGGTTTTTCACTGCGAGGCTAGACGTGCAAAATGTTCTGTTTTTATGCTAAATAGTAACCGCGTGAAAAAGGTCTATGGGATCATATTTCATTGAAGGTTACACCCACTAATTCAGTCAGGGATAAAGAGAGGTTTTTGAAGAGAATTATAAGTTCTTATGAAGCCTTGGTTTTTAAATCATCTGGATTGATATAGATTGAACGAGACAGAGGTGGTTTACAGTCAATCCATGTTACGCTGAACGTCATTTGCGAATTTGAAACGAACATCCAAAATTCCTCTTTGTAAATTCCAAGAATTGAACGGAATCTTGAAAAATTTGCATCAGAAAGTTGCAAATTAACTACAGAATACTATCACATTCAGAAAAAAACTTGGTATTTCTTAAATACCTCACATTTTATAGAAAAATATTTTATGACTAGTTATTTTTGATTAACCAACAAAGTTCTCACGGGAATTCTGAATCTCCTAGTGTTCAAAATTGAAATGCAAATTCGAGAACTTGGTTCAAATTACAAAGATACGGTTCACACGTGACGTAGATTGACTGTAACAAGGCTAACTTTTCTGTTACGTTAACCGACTAGCCCTAGCTGGGATGCTAGTCCATCGCAGGATTACCTCCTGCTACCCACTTTCACACTTGAGTACTTCATGATAGACAACAAAGTTTCCCCTAGCCCTTATCCTCACATGAACGCAAGCAATTTTGTCAAGTCATATGGAAATGACAAATAACTCTGTGTAATATGAAGTACTCAAGTTCTGAGTTACATGCATTTCTGGACACAAGTGTTGAGTAGAGAGGAACAACGTCAGTTAAGTTTCTTGTTTAATGAAATAGAAGTGTTTAACTTAGCCTGTTCCAGGCGTTCAGATAGCGAAGCGCGAGCGAAAGAGCGGAAAAAATCGATGGGAGACGCTTCGCCCCAGTCTTCCCTCTTTTCCCTTCCGTTCGCGGCTCGCTATATTTTTGGCTCCCGCTCCAATATCTGAATGCCTGGAACAGGCTATGTTTAACCTGAAAACAAAATTTTAACATGCAAAGTGGTGAGTGACCCAGTCTTGTGTTTCCTAGGAAGGCTGGAGTCTTGTCTATTTCCTTAAGAATATTGTGTGTATAGAATTTCCCACAGCGAAACAATGTAACCTTGAGCTGAGTGAGGTATGTTTCTATTTCATGAGTCTTATGTATTGTTGTTGTCAAGACTGCAGTTATGGCCTACAGACTGGTTTATTAAGTGACACCCGTCTCAGCAGCAGTTCTGTATTAAGCAGCGATTTTGCAGCACCTTATGGAAGATTACGAAACAGAACAAGTGCTTGGTGTGCTAGTAGGTATGAAAACTATTTTTGTTCATATCATTTGGTTTATTGTTTCGGTGTCTTGCAATAGCCACTAAAAATGAGCTCTTTTTAAGGGCTCACTCTTGACGGTCTTTCTTGATTAAGATATCCTTAACTTCTATTGCAATTGTAATTGTAATTGTAATGTGTAATTACTTAATGGATTTTTTTTTGCAATTTATAAACCTGTAGCTTGTAGCAGATAAATGGAATTTTTGTAAAATATTTAACATTTGCATTTGAATTTTACTTTATAAATGAAAATTTGACTTTTTTGTTGAATGAGAAGAGCCGAACCTCTCGAACGAGAAGAGGCAAGAGAAAACCCAGGTTACATAGTTAATGATTAAAATTTTGCTTTTTCAGCAATGATCTAAATCCATACTTCCAAGTCGACCTAGGCTACGCAGATGAAATAAAAGGGGTGGCCACTCAGGGGCAAGAAGCTGATTACTGGTTTGTACGCACGTTTACTGTTAGCTTTAGTCTGGATGGAACAAACTGGTTAAACTACACTGAAAATGGACCAGGAACAAAGGTTAGGAATATTGTTTACGGGTGTTGTTAAACTAGAAAACTAGTAAATAAAATAAATCCTGCCTAACTGACTGACTGACTGACTGGCTGACTGACTGACTGACTGACTGACTGACTGACTGACTGACTGACTGATCATGACTGATTGATTGACTGACTGACTGATGGGATGAATGAACGAACGAATGAACGAACGAACGAACGCACGAACGAACGGATGAAAAAATGAATGGATGAATGAATGAATAATGAACGGATAGATGGATGATTGATTGAATGAATGAATGAATGAATGAATGAATGAATGACGACTGACTGACTGACTGACTGACTGACTGACTGACTGACTGACTGACTGACTGACTGACTGACTGACTGACTGAACCAAAGGACGGACGAAAGGAAGAACGAGCGCACGGACGGACGAATGAAGGAACGAACGATGAAGGCTAGGAAGGAAGGAAGGAATTGATATTTAATACGTATAAATTAATTAAAAAGTAAGAGATAATGTTATATGATGTATAAAGCTTATTAATCCTACGAAACATTTTTCAGCTTTTTAATGGCACCTCCCATCCATTACTAGTGAAGCCTAGTCCACTGGAGCCCTCTGTGACAGCTCGATATGTGCGAATAAACCCTGTCACGTGGTATAGGAAGCCTTGTCTTAGAATGGAATTATACAGATGTTCGATAAGAAATGGTGAGGATTAATAATTCCTTTTACAGTTTTCTTTTAATGAGGGTAACATTTATAAATAACACCGTTATTGAACAACTTGCTAACAGCTTTTGCATTGGTTCACACATGTGTTGTCAGCGATTCGCTCTCTGTTTTGTCATATAAGCAGGGTTCTATCTAGGGTATCTGAGGGGTAGAAGCTTCCCCCCCCAAAAATGCCCAGCTTCCCCCCAAAAAATATTGTTATCATTACAGCATATGAGTAACTATATAAGTCAGAACGTGAACACGACTAAAAAATAAACAAAATAAAATACCACTGTAACATTATCTCAAAGAGGTGTCTCAAAATGCACCAGATTGCATCTCAGCGCAAATTCATTTCAAAAAATTTCCGGGGGGGGGCGCATGCCGCCGGACCCCCATAGGCAGCTTGTGGCCTTCCGCCACTCAGGACTTCTCCCCCAAACGATAAATCCTAGATGGAACCGATAAGAGAGTTAGATGCCATATAGGAAAGTTAGATGTCATGTGCAGCGACACCTGGAAAAAAGCACGTGGCAACTTTCCAAGTTAACAAGGTTCTAAAAATAATGCTTTTGTTAAATATTATGGTATGTTTATAAAAAGGAACCGAGTGGAGCGCGAGAGGGAAGGGGCGGCCTAGAAGAGAGAGCCTGGGAACGAGGTTGAGCGCGTGGAGAAATTTTAAAGTAGCCGATAAAATGTTACCGCTCTCAATTTTCGCTGAAATATAATTTTTTTTGACAAATATTTTCGAATTGTTCATTCTTTAATTGCCACTGACGTTTATCTTTGGTAAATATCTTGCAGCTGATCCGTACGAATTATGAAGAAGACAACAAAGGATATTTAGGAAAACCAGCTAAACTGGTTTGGTGTATTGTGTCATTTTGATGGACGGAGCTGATCTACATATTTTGGAGGTTTTTAAAAGATACATGAGATCAATAACGTAGACACCATAAATTCTTAGCTGCTGCCTTTTCTCCTGCTTGTACTTTGCCGTCGATGACATAAACGTTGGAAAAAGTAGACGTTTGCAAAGGTTAAATCAGCTATTTTTGAACAAAGAAGTTTATTCACGGAGGGAGAGACTAGATCACGCTATTCATGCCGAGCTTGTTTTGTCTTCAGGACGCAGGGGCGACCTGATCTCCCCTCCTCTCCCAACACACACCCGCTACGTCACTCTTGCCGTCGCTGACTTTAACATTGGAAAAAGTATACGTTTACAAAATATCAGTTGAGGAATCACTGTGGAAATTATTTTTTATCAATTACATGAGGATAAATCAGCTTTTTTTGCCCAAAAAAATTTCATTCACGTAGGAACAGACTAGTTCACGCTATTCATACCTAGCTGGGTTGGTCTTCAGGGAGTAGGGGCCAGCTGATTTCCACTCCTTCTCCATCACACCACTACTCTGTCTCTCCAAGAGTATTGAAGCTGTAACCACAAAACGTACAGTGTGTAAAGCATGCGATGCTGAAAAAAATCTTTGAGGACTGCAACATGAAATGATGACATCGCATGACGTAAACGTTACCTCACTGTCTTTCTGAACAGCGGCTATCTTGGATCCGCTTCCTTGGATTTCGTGATTCAAAATAGACTTGGCTGAGTTACCTAGCCTTCTTGCAAAATACACCAATTCCAAAAGTGCAAACTTTAGCAATCACAATAGAGGGTCTACAATAGGGTTCTCAGACCCCGCCATCCCGACTATTTTTTCCTGTTAATCCCGCCATCCCGCCCTTCTTTACGTCGAAATCCCGATCCCGCCTAAATTTTAAATAGTTTTCTACTTTCATGATGAAAACCTCACATACCTTCATTCAATGGACAGACGGCA
>Ga0126336_10000999_pt1 | contig 13671 bp, 9 predicted proteins | sample SidCmetagenome_FD_92530 | JGI IMG/M metagenome (GOLD analysis project Ga0126336, IMG submission 92530) | Coral microbial communities from El Islote,Puerto Morelos, Mexico - Siderastrea C C metagenome | ecosystem: Host-associated > Invertebrates > Cnidaria > Coral | place: El Islote,Puerto...
TCGATCGATCGACCGACCAACCGACCACCCACCCACCTACCCACCCACCAACCACTTAACCAACTGCCTACACAAACCTCACCCATCCACTACCTGTGAAAAGCCCTCTCACCCACCCACCTCCCAACCAACCAACAGCCAATTAACCAAACAATCAATCAACCAACCAACCAATCAACCAACCACCAACCCATCAAACCAACCAGCTAACCAGACAGCTTCCCAGCAAGTCAATCAGTATAACAACCGACCAATGATAACAATCAATCTACCTAACACCAACAAGTGACCACCCTAGAAGCCAAACCACCCACCTACCCAAGCAGCCACCCTGCCCAACCAACCAGCCAACTAACCAAAGGATTGAAAACACAATATTCTTCGTAGCTCAAAGGTTTCTCCAAAGTCAAACAGACTTTTTTCCTCCGTTGTTTTGCAACCAACATCCCAGGATTTTATCTCTTGATTCGGTTAACGCTGGCGTGCGCTCCTTAATCAAAACTCCACTGAGTAATGACCAATGAAATTACTTCTATCATCTACATACTCGTACGTCATTTTATTTGAAGGCTGCTTAGCCGGAGGACTTTTTTACTTTTATAGTCCAAGGATCTGACCATATACCAAATCCTGGGGAATATGATGATGCCTACATGGAGCAAGCAAGAAACACAGCGTGAACAGCAAGACGCTTTTTGAGCAAGAATTTTTCTTTTTATTGCTGTGAACTGCGAACACAAGCTCAATGGTGATGGGATAATAAAAGACGTTTTTTAAAACGATTCTGGCCTGTTCCGTAGCTTGTTTGAACAACTTACTCAAAAAACTGTATTGACCTTCTTAAACAGAACTTTATATTTAACGGCAAATTGGTGGTCAGATGTACCGATTCATACTTTGAGACATCGAATAATTAGAACATGGTGAAAAAAGGAAATTTTCTTAATACTGAATTCTACCACAGTAACCAAAAAAGAATTAGCTCCTATGGTTACTTCTAGTTTACCCTGTCTAAATAAAGTGTTGTTGTTGATGTTACTTTGTGTTTGGATATGACCAAACAAAGCTGACATTGCCCCTTTAAGTACGTAAATTCAAAGTATTTCAGAAAATTATTGGACGTCAGTTTTCACGTTTTTCATCTCTCCCGCATTTTCACCCCTGTGGACACAATTGTCCAACAGAGCGTGCGCAGTTTCTATCGTTTATCGACGTAGATATCTAGCCAGAGCTCGTGTACTTTCCACTTCTGTCGTCAGAATTGTCGTGTGTACACTTCTGTACGCAGTTTGTATTTGTTTGTCGACACAACTGACCATTCACAGCGCGCGTACTATCTTTATCGACACAACCGTACAATCCGAGCGCGCGTGCTTTCAATCTCTGTCGATACAATTGTACAGTTACAGAGTACGTGCAGTTTCCATTGGTCTCGTGACGCAGAGCGTGCTGACTGTCTATCTCATCAGTCGTTACAATTGTCCAGTCAGGCCGCGCATACTTTTTCATCGTTGTCGTCACAACTGTGGTGGAATCGGAGCGCGCGTACTTTGCATGTCTATCGTCAAAACTGTCCAGTTAGAGTACGCGTATCACTTCACTAATCTGAGCGTGGTTAGTTCTGTCAACACAATCTAGTAATCATAGCGCGCGAACTTTTTTCTCCCACTGAATAACTATTCTGATTTGGCAGTTGGACAAAATATACTTTTTAGTGCTGTATGGTTGTTTTGTTCCCTCACCTTCCCTATTGATTTCTCCTATCTATGCAATTGTTTTAGAACGCACGAACTTTCCATCCTTCGACACAACTGACCAATAAGGGAGTGCGCAGTTTCTGTTATCTATAGATATAACCGTCCAATCAGAACACACATATTTTCCATCTCCGTTAACATAGATACTCCTCACACGTCGCACGTTTCATAGCTTCACCCGCAGTCGTTTTCAGGAGAGTCGTAGTACTCTCGAGGAGGGTAAAAGACTCCCGTAACAACCGGCGACAACGAGGGAGGGTACATGTTTGTCGAATGTGAAATATAACGCAGTACATTACTAGGGGGCAGGGATGTTAGGAATGGGGCTAAAGAGCCTTGGTTGTGGTCACCAGGTAGTGCGATAAAATACTCAAAAGCAAACTGAGAATCCAAATAATGTCATTTAATTCGCTTGAATATTTTAACATTAAGGACAGTAAAGCGGTTTCCTAGGTAGATAACCACCGTGATTGATTACACAAAGCGCTCTTCTGTGAATATAAAAGAAGCGCTTTTCAACCTAGCCAGACATATATTAATACAAATAGGTATTTAGGGGAAGCCTACGCGATTTCATGGTGAAGAGCTAAATTTTAAAAACTGTTGAAACTTAGTTTCTACGTACTTTAAATAGAAAGGCACCTAAAAGCCACAAGAACTTGAAGGAGCGTTTTGCCGAAGAAATGGGTGCCGCTAAATTATGTCGCTACAGAATAAAAAGTACTTTAAAGAATTTCCAGGTCTATTCAATGTGTGATTGTTAGTCGCTGGTTTTAGCCAGACCCGCCCGCGGGGTCACACTGGAGAAGGCGCACGATTGACGGGTCACTCTTGGCTCCTTCAATAAACTCAGCAAGTGACAGTTTGCCATCAAGATTTTTATCCATTTGAGTAAAAATCTTGTCCACTCGCTTCTCGGGCGTACTCTCATCTTCCGGCATTTTCATAACGCTGCCTACCATCTTGTAGATCGCTTTGACAATCTCTAGCATTTCTTCTCTGGAGATGAAGCCGTTCCCGTCGAGGTCGTACATGCTGAAGGCCCACTTGAGCTTCTGCTCCAGTTTTCCACGTGACGTCACAGACAGGGCGCAGATAAACTCGCGGAAATCGATTGTGCCGTCATTATTTTTGTCAAATGTGCGAAAAACGTGCTCGGCAAACTTGGACGCGTCGCCATACGGGAAGAAGTTGCCGTAGATTTTTTTGAACTCATCCACAGACAGATGGCCGCTTGGGCAGTCTTTAAGGAAGCCTTTGTACCATTCTTGGAGCTCTTGCTCGTTGAATTCCGTCTGTTCTTTCAAGTCGGACAGCTGTTCAGGCTTGAGTTTACTGTTCTGCTTTCCCATGTTTCGTCTTTAACTAGCTTAACAGCACCTGTTAAACCAAATCAGATCACACCGCCTGGGTAAGTTAGATGAATTGACCGGCCTTTCACTAGCAAATGTATACAGTAAGCGACCGCCCTTGGGATCAGGAAAAGCGACCGCTTTCGGAAGACAGTCACATACGAGGGGTTTCACCAAGAGCTGATTCAACCACAATTTCACGAAGGTGGTCGCTTACAGAAGATGGCTGCTCAGCGGGACTCAACAGTGCGATCAATTGAATTTTATGTTATGGCGTCTACGATCAACGGACCTATCTAAATCAGAGATTTGCGAGATTTGCGATTTCCGTATTGAGCCTAACCGCTGGACAAAGCTTGAATCATGGAACTTCCTTTCCAAGGTCGCTTCCTTCACAGACGAACAAACTGCGACGTTTCGAAAAAAGTAATTCATAATGTAGTAGTCAGTTTTACAACTTTTCATTGTCATGCAAATTTTGCGCAAGAACTAATAAGTGAAGTCAAATTCAAGTTGTAGCAGATCGGCCGCAAAAACAAACCGCGAGATACCTCTCTCAGAATCTTCGACAAATTCTTGGTATGTGTTAGCGTTATTCTGAGCCGTAGATAAATGAAAGAGAGCAAAGCTGTTCAGACTCAAAGGATTCGAACCGGTTCTGCTATTTATCTGAACAGATCAGCAGTTGATTGCCCCGTATAAAACACCACTCGGCGAATTTACATTAAAACAATAAGCACACACGACTTGTATTGCAAACAAAGGCAAACGTTCAAACAGTGATTAATCAGTTGGGTTTCTACAAGAGTGCGCATCAAGACGTTAACAGTCCTTTCAATCCAAGAGTCACACTTAACGGCTGCAAGTTAAGAGTCCGTGGATGAAATTCTTAAGCGACACCGAAATGAAAGCAACTGAGCTGTACTTTTCTGTGGCGCTGTTTATCATGCTGTACATAGTTGTTCGAGCTTTTGAGTCTGTGGATGAAGCTACTGAACAGTACTTTAATGATAATTACGCTGGACATGGCGGTTCTCACTTCCAAGTCTGCTGACGAGTTTCAGTACTCTTCGTGAGACCGTTTGCTTCGTAAAAGTACTTTCCAAAACGGCAGCTGAAATTCACTTCACAATTTGAAGTGAAAAGCAAAATAAATCAATAACCTTTATCTATTCTCAATCTCCGAAACATTAGTCTTTTATTCAAACAACTTTTTACAGTCAAAAGATCGGGCTTTACCTCGGCGGAAAAAAACTGTCAACCTTTTTCTTCTTAACTGTTTCACTTAAAGTTAGCGAGTTCTATTACTTCCCCTTCCTTTCGGGGCGTAAGCTTTGAAAGCAAAGTATCAACCTAGAGGGAAGTTGCGTTACAAAACCTTACACAAATCTAAATGTCAAAGTCTAAATGCGCTACTGTGCGTGAAGGATGAGGATGACGAAGGTCACTCAATATGATGATGAAAACGTTCAAACGAATGGCGTGCCTCACAGATGTCTTGGCACTTTTCGTTAGCGTTTTCGGCCTTGACTGTACACAAACTAAAATAGCTCTTACAAGTAAACTGCTCTGGGGCAACTAAACAATAGAAACATCTCCGTGAACTGTAGCTCTTTCGGTCACAACGTGCGAAGTCAACCCTTAAGATGCTTCACAGTCCTGGCTATGCACAACTTAAGTTGCGTACCCTTTTGTTAGCTCCTTTGGTTGGCACTGTTTTGTCTGAACGTTTTGCTTCCCGTGCCCTCTAGTTCTGGTTGTCGCCCCCTTTGTTTCTTCCCTTTCTCAGTCTTTCTTTTACAACACACCATGCAATATCGCATTTTTCTCATTTTTTCAGCGATGCCCCTTTGCTCCGCTTCTCGACCCCATGTTTTCCGGGTTCTTACGCTCTCAACCCTCGCGCCCTTTTAGTAAACAGACCCAGTTCAAACTACAAAGCGTGTCAGTAAATAACAATTTAATTCAACAGTTTGTGCCAGCAGAGATAACTCTCTTTCCTTTAAGAGAAACGATCAGATATTTGCATCCATAAATACACGTTCCCTTCAAAATCAGTTGCAATGTACGGCATTGCCCGCCGTGCAGTGCATTTTTCCGAGTTTTGATTCAACATGCCGTCTCTATCAAAGCGACTTAAACGCATTCACACAATTTAAAGCACGGTTTCAATTTCGTGTGAGCAATTCAAGTTGGCGTGTGAACGTAGCAACAGTTAGCAAGCACGCTGGTAAACTATCGGCGAGAAATCGTGTTTGCAGTTTTAAACCGATCAAACCTCTCCACCTCTTTACGTTTTAAAATCAATTACAAAATGCAGTCGGCAGACGAACGTGGCCCGATTTTTCGCAATGCAACAATCGCTGCGAAAGCTGAAAAGTAAATTATTACTTGTCTGAGGTGTGCTATTGAGTTTGCGCAACTTTTCCGAATCTACCAACATGAGTTTGCTAACTTAACATTGCTACGTAAAAGCGCTTTTTGTTACTTCAAGCAAAGGTTCAGCCGATGGAACAAGACTTGTTTGTGTTTCGGCAAATTCCGAAGTTTGTCCGATTCTTATTTTCCAATGAGAACATCGCACACAAATCTCGAAAGCTACGACGACAGCACACGTCACAGCCTTATACAACACGTGAACAGCGGGTTCAGCGTTCGGGCGGGATTCCTGAAACAGAGAGAAACTTGTTCCCCGACATGGAAATAGTTTGCTCATGAGTTAATTAAATGCAAAATGTTATAGCCTCCAAAAAGGTGTTGTACTTTCTTTTCATAGGAAGAGGTGAGCCTATTGCCACATTCCGTTGCCCAAATAAACAGGCGTCAAGGTGTCAAGATAGAAAATGAATTTTTTGACCCTTTTCTCTAACCACTGCACAGGCTAAAATCCTAAAGTGCGACTATGAACAACAAAACCATTGACCAGTAATTATTGCTATTTCAAAATGTTTCAAAACTAGAAAATTTGTCAAATTTCTACGATCATACTCTCAGAATGTTAAATGCTACGGTCGAAAAGTAGCACAATACGTTAAAATACGTTCTTTAAGAGTCCACTGTCAAAAAGCTCGAAATACTTTTCCCTAATTAAGCTTTCAGAAATCAACCAACAACTTAAATATATAAATACCACTCTAGCGAGCTTCGTTTAATTGATTTGATCATTACCAGTCTAGATCACTTTTCAATTCGAAGATTAGGCGACAACGGACTCTCTCTCTACAAGGCTGTCTGAGCAGACAATATAATACGTTAAATTCCCTTCCAAGAATTTCTCTTTTGACTGCCGGCGTCAAAAGGTCAGCTGCAGTCACCCAACTTGACACCCTCAGTACACCCTAGGTACAAAGCGACAACGGACTCTCCGTCTACAGGGCTGTCCGAGCAGACAATATAAGACGATAAATTCCCTTCCAAGAATTTCTCTTTTGACTGCCGGCGTCAAAAGGTCAGCTGCAGTCACCCAACTTGACACCCTCAGTACAAATGTTCACAGATTTCAAATTCAGCTTCCTTGCATAAAAGGTGGCTTACCGAAAAAAGAAAAGTGTTACAATAGTAAATATTTTAGCAATACTGTTACAGAGAAAACTGGGGCAAATGCAGCCAAAACGATAGTCTTTAAAAGAAAGTGCCAAACAATAAAAATTAACCTATTTAGTCTCTCCTGCGGGGTCACACTGGAGTAGGCGCACGATAGACGGGTCACTCTTGGCTCCTTCAATAAACTCAGCAAGTGACAGCTTGCCATCGAGATTCATATCCATCTGCCTAAAAATCTTATCCGTCCGTTTCTCAGGCGTGCTCTCATCTTCCGGCATTTTCATGACAGAGCCTACCATCTTGTAGATCGCCCTGACAATCTCCAACATTTCATTCCTGGAAATGTAGCCATTGCCATCCAAGTCATACATGCTAAAGGCCCACTTGAGCTTCTGCTCCAGTTTACCACGTGACGTCACAGACAGGGCGCAGATGAACTCGCGAAAGTCAATGGAGCCATCACCGTTGGTGTCAAACGTGCGAAAAACGTGCTCTGCAAATTTGGAAGCGTCACCATATGGGAAGAAGTTGCCGTAGATTTTCTTGAATTCGTCCACAGAGAGATGTCCGCTTGGGCAGTCCTTCAGGAAACCTTTGTACCACTCCTGGAGTTCGCTCTCGGTGAACTGCGTTTCTTCTCTGAGATCTGCTAATACCTCGGGCTTCAGTTTGCTGTTTTGTTTTCCCATGGTTCATACACAGACTGCACACAACCTGTAAAAGGGCGCGCAACTCAGTCAGTCTTTGGAAGAATAATGATGCATACAACGGCCCAAAAGGCAACACCCGGAGTGTACGTGACGAAGAGGCGGTTTGGTTTCCATGGAGACGTGAAGAGCTTCAGTGGTGAGATGGATTAGTGTGAGATGTCAGTGAAGATCGCAGGGTTATTTGCCAGACACTTGTTGGATTATGAGAAGGAAGTTATCCGCAAACGATTATCAACCAGCAGTGATCCATGTATTTTACTTCAGACATTAGTACATTAATTCGTTCTCTTTCAGTCTTTCTCGAGTCTAACCTCTGTAGACACCTTATTCTCTCTTACTGGATGCGTAAGTGCGTCAAATTGCCTATCAAATCCGAAATCATTTCCAAACATCAGCCAAGTTTACTAACTACATCCTCTTCACTCGACTGGGACACAACGCAAACATCTTCCTCGTCTACTGTACCTAAAATCTATACTGGGAGCTCAACTGCCCACAGTGAAGAATTCTGATGCTGGACTGCAACAGTTTGTGCTACCCAATTTCACGCCTTTCTTTCTTTTTCACCTAGCTTATAAATTACCACCTTTCTTTCTTGACTTTCTTTGTCACCGCTCAGGAGGCTTTCAACGTCGCTGATCCAAGCAGTATGCAGGACGTGTGTCACAATGAACTTAGTAAATATGACCTAACTCCCTACGAGTCTCTCAGTAGCTCAGTGGTTAGAGCATCCGACCAGTGTAATGAATATCACATCTTGCTTACTTCTTCATCCAGCTTATAATTTTCCATCTGTCTTTTCTTTTGTTATCATACTCAGTAATTTCCTGCACTTTTCTACAGTACTGCTCTACTGTTATTCGTGTGTAAACCGGTTGAAGGTATTAATTCAACTGCAAGTTTACCTGACGTTTAAAAACATATCTTAGATCCCTCATCCTGGGGCCCAAAGTTAGTGTCAAATCAGGCAAAGCCTCTCCTCACCCCTCCCCCACCAAATCTGGGAAGATTTATCTCCCTTTCAAGTACATGTCATGTATTGACAGCCACATTCCTAAGGATGGGTGGGCTGGAGCAAAAGATCAAACAACAGAGTCCTTCTGTCTCAGGCCTTGTGTGTGATAGGTTCCCTCGGAAATTTGATGTTCAAGCTTCATATGTTTTTGTCAACATCAAATTTCCTCGGCCAACCTATCACACGATAGTGCCTTCGGCAGAAGAACTCTATTGTTTAAATGTCTCTTGAGCCCCTTCCCCCCAAGGCTAAACACTATCCTAATAACTGTTAGACATAAGTGTTAAATTCCCTAAACTGCACTAAGTTGTTATTGCTCAATAACTGCCTCCTTGCGATCAGCAGATTAGATATTAATCACTGCTGGGTATTATTGGGTTAAAATCAGTTAGCTGTTGCACAGTTTGAATGGCATTAACAAACTAATAGGTGCAGGTGCATTATGGCGGAGGACAACTATAACATGATATATAACATGAGACCCCTCACAACACAGCAAGCATGATCAAATTACAATAAATTAAAAGCATCAAGTTGCAAAAAAGGAGAGAATTAATAAAATCTGCATACAGAAGACGCTATAAATACAAGGTATGCTGCAAGTGATCAGTGACAAGATAAGCATAATAAAGTTACAATAAATTAAGAGCATCAACAGCTTGCATAAGATGAAAGAACAACTGAATTACTGAATTAATGTGCAACAATAGCACATTATAATCAATGACGTACTGAGCAAAACTAATAGTAAATGTGTATGTTAACAACGAACGCACAAACTTTAATTCTTCTTTTAACATTCTAAGAATATTTTGCTGAGACAAAAAAAGAAAACAAAACAAAAGGAAAAAGACAAATCTACAGATTCACACAGAATTTGACCACTTTATTTCATTAAATTCACATTATTTACACGTCTAGGACATGTCAGCATACCGGCTCTAATAATCAGTAGAATTAAACATTTAATGCAAATGTAGTTTTCTCAAATTATTACAGTCAAGTATCTACAGATTGAAATCAAGTATGATACAGTAAGTTTGAATTCTTTTTCTGGGGAGCAAATGGAGCCACCATTTAGCAGTGCATTAAACTTTGTTTAGCTTGCAGTGAATCACAGTTCTCGAAATACAATTTAGTGGTTTATAGAGCATTAGTTAGTGTTCTCCATACATTTCGTATAGTACTACTTGAGAGAATTTGCAAAAACATCAAGACATTTTATGTTTGGTGTTCATTTCCATTATTCTTATGACCTGACTGATTGATCAAGTAGTGATATTATAAGCAGAAATTAGATGCTTGTTACTATTGGGGCTTAAAGGGTTACAACCTCAAACCAGGTGTAACACAGCCTTTGACAGCTTTTGTTCGAATAATCAGGGAGGCATTTGTAATTGAACTTGGGGCATTTTGCAACCTTTGGATTTTGAAGTTTCAGTATTTACACGCATTTGCATCAGTGATGAGTTCACTAGCAAGGATACAGTGAACATGTACAAGTGGCACATCTCTTTGCTTTAGGCTGTGCTGAGTTAAATTTAGGCAGTAAAGTGGATGAGCCCAGGTGTGGAAAATTGCCTTTTTTCATGCTATGCTATGAGCGATATGAACAGCTTGTTTGTCCCCACAATAGGCAGTTTGAGGGAGGGGGGAAGGCGAAGGGGTGAGGGGCATAAAGGAGAGTAGCGCTAATGCATAACATACATTTTGTAATTAATGAATCAATCAGAAAGCAACTGGTGCAAAGCATGGTTAATGTATTTAGACAAGGTTGGTTTTGCTTCTGCTCCATCTTGATGCGAAAATGACAGACTGTTTGCACCAGAGCATCAAGATTTTAGCCTCAATGACATCTATCTACATGTAGGTATTTTATGATCAGCCAGGTTTTAAGAAACCCACAGAAAATTAACTTGCAAGGTTTTGAAATTTTAAAGAGAAAACTGCCTCCTGGGCGGCCTCTGTTCATTTTGTAACTACAACAGTGCTCAATGCACACTGTAATATGAACAAGAAGGAAATCAATATCAGAGTTCAGCAATGTTTACATGAAAGGTAGCAAAATCACTACAAAATCAAATTAATCAAATTAATTGTGCTCCTAGTGAGATGTGTCACATTGTAACAGACGGACGATGGATGGGTCACTCTTTGCTCCCTCGATAAACTCCTCTAGTGACAGCTTCCCATCTTCATTTGTATCCATTTGGGTAAAGATCTTTTCAGTCCGCTTCTCTGGTGTACTTTCATCATCAGGCATTTTCATAACGGTGCCCACCATCTTGTAAATTGCTTTGACAATCTCCAACATTTCGTCTTTAGAGATGTAACCATTCCCATCCATATCGTACATGCTAAAGGCCCACTTCAACTTCTGGTCTAGTTTTCCACGTGACGTCACCGACAACGCACACATGAATTCACGAAAATCAATACTGCCATCATCATTCTTATCAAAGGTACGGAACACATGCTCTGCAAACCTAGATGCATCACCATATGGAAAGAAGTTGCTGTAGATTTGTTTGAACTCATCAACAGTGAGATGGCCACTTGGGCAGTCCTTCAGAAAACCTTTATACCATTCTTTGAGCTCTGCTTCAGAAAACTCAGTTTCTCTTTTTAAGTCTGCCAGCACTTCAGGTTTCAGTTTGCTGTTTTGTTTCCCCATTATGTTACGTACTCTAAAAACAAAGCAAACAGAACAGTGTTACCCTTGAACTAACATATCTAAATCAAGTAAAGTCTGTCACTCGCTCAAATCACTTATCAATATATTAAAAAATTTCTTTAACTACAATCCTTTAATACTAGTTTAGAGAAATGTAAAGCACAGTTCCCAGATTAAGGATTTTCTTTGTTTTCTTCTCTCCTCCAAAATACATTGATCATGCAATGAGAAATTAAAGGAAGATTTCTCTTAGAACTTAAAGCCTTAAGTGATTTACAACAAAATGTATCAATCATGACTTGCAAATTACATCTAGCAAAGGTTATGAGAGATGGTTTATGTTGCAATATAGCCACACCATGTGTTCTGCTTAGTTACAAGTTACTAGAAATAAATTTACAAGAAATAAAAAATAAATTTCATCGGACATTTACATTTAGAGTTTGTTTACCATCTGATTGGTCTTAATTCATAGTCAGTACATTTGAATTTACACTTTTCGTCAATTCTTGACAAGATATATTTTGAAATGTAAAGTTTAAATCATGATTCTTAATTTTCTACAAGAGAGAAGCAAAGAGCTGTTCATTTAAATTGCAAATAAATCAAATAAACAAATTGGATTCTTGCAGTGGCATCTCCACAGAGTGGCTTTTCATCCACTGATTCCAGATCAAATTTGGAAATATTGGTTTTTGCAGAGGGAGGAAAACCGAAGAACCCAGAGAAAAACCGTCGGAGCAAGGACGAGAACCAACAACAAACTCACCCCACATATGAACCCGGAACCAGGAATAAAACCCAGGTCACATTGGTGGGAGACGGTACTCTCACCACTGCACCAAATTGTACTACTTTGTAAGCCTGGAACATTACTTGGTCTATGTTTTAAATTAAACTGCATCATGTATTTCAATTCTCCCAGACCAGTTCCTTTACACTTTAGTGAAGAGACATATGAGCAAATGCAGTTTTAAACAAACTGGATACTTACTGGCATGTAGTCATCTACCCAGTATTGATCAGTCTATCAACCAAAATAACCATTTCACTCCCAGAGTCAGTCATGGAGAAATTTAAGATGGTTCTCACTTTCAGTCTGTGGATGAAATCCTTTCATGTGACCATTCAAATGAAACCTCTTCAGCAGTACTTTCACATGGTGCTATTTATATTTAAATATTTTACAAAATGAAATATTTGGGATTTGTCTTGAATGTTGATTTTAGGCACTCTTGGGAGTAAAAGGGATAAACTACAAGTTTTAAGGGTTTATCGTGATGTCAAATCACAGAAAGTGGTCAGAAAACAGTTATGCAAATGCGATGTTGCATAATATTGAAGGCATGTAATTAAGCAAACTTTAAACAACTTAATCTGTAGATTAATCCCTCACTTTTGAAAGAGAAAATTCAGAACAATCACATCACTAAGACAATCAACTGCATCCTACCTTGGAAAATCAGTCACATTCTAGCCCATTTTTTACATGTTTAAGACCAGAGGACAAAAACTGAATAGTAGAAAGCTAATGCAGTTCAATTCGTCCTTACAGGTTATCAATCAAATGATAAGCAGTCCGCAAAATCAGACAAATTAAGTTGGGTGCAGACTTTAAATTTGGTTGATCATCAGCTACTACTGGATGCCCTGTTACCCAGTTCCAAAATAAATATAGGTTGATTTGTTAGCAGCAGCAAATTCAGGTTTCAAGACAATTCTAAGAAGTATTACCCACTAATCTGACTTGTCTTCTGTACTCCTTTGAGGTCTACAATGGAATATTAATAGAAATGGTCTTACATGTATGTAAGCCGTGTTTCACAGGTATGAACAGTCAAACTACTGTATAATCTCAGGTGTTGTCTTCCTTCTGATTTCCTCTCAATTGGAGTTTGCAACTGCATCATTTTTAAAACTATTCCTTTCTTAATTATGTTTTGACATTTCAGAAAACTAATAGTGTATAATTAAATTAGCACACAATATTGGTTATTTGAGACTACTACTGTACACGCAAAGCAAAGCAAGTTTTGACAGATAATTTGAATTAAAAAAAGGTATCTTCACACAAAGCTGTAAATTCACAATGTATTCTAGTCAAAATAACAAGCACTTCCGAAACCTTTAATTATAAAGAATGTCACAAACAAAGGACCAACCAAAACCTAACATAAAAAATATATAAATAACACTTTTTACAATTACTGTAGAAACCTCATCAGTCATGCAATATAACAACTGGAATAACAACAATGGAAAAAGCACCTGACAAAAAAAAAAGCTTTAATAGAATACATCCAGGACAGATTTAAAATTTTAACCCTAAGTGTTAGAGTAAAGGAGTAGACGTTCTCTGGGCCTAGCATTTTAGGTGTTCAAAGCAATACTCTCTTACATGATAGCATCATGTGATGTTGACATTATTTCTTATTTATGTTGTTCGCATGAAGGTCATAATTGCCATGTGTTTGTCTAAGTAATATGAACAGTGTCAAAACAAGCTAAAAATAAAGGAAGTATAAGTAACTACAACTTCCTGTTATTTATATTTTTATGGTAAGACACTGCATACACCTTTTTTCCTATGCATGTCCAGAGGCAGATTTAAAAAATATAA